>Ga0310786_10011208_pt1 | contig 11205 bp, 1 predicted proteins | sample AusTroGonzalo_MG_FD_203881 | JGI IMG/M metagenome (GOLD analysis project Ga0310786, IMG submission 203881) | Bovine rumen microbial communities from tropical cattle in Woodstock, Queensland, Australia - Gonzalo_03 (v2) (version 2) | ecosystem: Host-associated > Mammals > Digestive system >...
ACAGCCTCAATCTTCAGACCTGCATTGGTAGAACCACTGCGTCTTACATCGAAGAATACAACCAAGTATTTCAAGGACTCCACATCCAATTCCGGTGTGATAGCCGCGGAACGGTGGGTACCTACGCACGATCCACCTGCCTGCGAAGGAACTTCGGTATATTGCAGATACAGACCACGTGTACCATCTTTCTTAGCCGAAGTGGAAGACTTGGAGTTATAATCCGTCGTACATCCGCTCGGACTTTGAATCATAATGCTCGACCAGCAGTAGTCTGCAAGCGGATCGGTATCACCGTCAAAGCCTTCCTCGTACGGTACTGAACGAGTTTCCGGACAGTCGGTCTTGAATACCAGCGCGCTACTCCACTTACTCAAGTCATTCGGAGCGCACTCTTTGCGAACGAATGCATAGTACTTGGTGAGGGCAGTGAGACCGCTTTCAATAACCACAACAGAGTCGTTCACCACTTTCTCAGCAACGAAGTTGTCGCTGGTCGGTTTAGCCTCCGGATCATCATAGATGCGGATGCGGTGAGCGGCTGTCTTGTCGTCGGTATTCCAAATCAACTTAGCACCATAGGTACCTACGGAATCTGCTTGGAGGTCAATCGGCTTGATACAAGTCTCAATGAGGTCAATGGTAACATTGTCAACGTACATTGTGGTATAGCCGGTATTGCCGTTCGCCAACGAATAATCTCTCGGCGAGATAGCAATATAACCGCCAAACTTGGTACCCGTCTCGTCGCCTTGATATCCATCAAACTTATACGAGCGGTCATACGGGTTGGACGATCCCATCAACTCTTCATTATGCAACGATACAAATGTACTCGGGTCATTCGGGTCGGTCATGATACCAACCTGGTAACGATAGGTAGATGTTGCCGTCGAACCAACCCAAACCTGCATATTCAGTTGCAGTTTACGTACATCTTCTGTATTCAGAGCCGGGAATACAAAGTAGTTCTTGCGTTCCTTCGCTTTCTGGTTGATGTAAAGCGCATAGTTACCCGTTCCCTTCGTCGAAATGTATGAGTGTTCTGCATCTTCACCACAAATAGTGGAACAATCCGGCAGGTTACCTGCACCCGTAGTCGTGTAACTCTGGAAGTCCTCTTCGTACGGGAAGATTTGTTTCTTACAGAGTGTCTTGAACTTGAACGCACGGCTCCACTCGCCGACACATTCTTTGTCCGGACGGACAGTTTGCACATATACATAATGCCATGTGTTATCCTCCAAATCAGCAAGAGCTTTCGAGTTGGCAGTCATTGCGCCATCGAATACATCTGCGCTTTCAGCAGCCGGATCATCCAGCTCTTTCGTGCTCACTTTCAGATTCCATGCACTTGCTTCTGCAGCAGGCCACTTGATGGTAGCAGAAACAGAATCAATATTCTCTGCTTCCATATCATTCGGCTGGATCTGTTTGCAGACAGGAATAGCCTTAATGCTTACATTCTCAATATTGATATATTGCGTAGTAGCTGTTGTTCCACTAGCTGCGGCAGCCATAGCCGGATCCAAACGGATTGCAATTACGCCGTCTTCGCCGGTATAACCACTAAAGTCAATCGTCCAAGGTTCCCATGTCTTCTGAGCACTACTGGTTCGTTGCGCTACCTCATGGAAGGTACCATCAGATGTTACCACACCGAAGAAGGTGATATACTTCGCGCCTGCATAAGAAGAGTAAGCTTGGGCTTCCATCTCCATCTGCAAGGTGTTGATCGGCGCATTCAGTTTCGGGAACTCCAATTGGCAAACCTTACCTGAAGCGGCTGACATACACAAGAAGTTCGATTGGCTCGGGTGATAAGAGGATGCACCTGTGTACAAACGTACATACGGCCAATAACTTGCAGAAGAAGGTCCTATACTATAGCAAGGATGGAAAGTGTTAGTGGATGTATTACCTGTCGGATAACTATTCCAATCCTCATAGAACGGAACAGCCCATGCGCCACACTCGGTATAGAACGAAGTACTTCCCCATGCTCCAACTCCATTATCCTGTATGGAACGTACGTACGCGAAATATTGCGTAGAGTGCTTTAGAGAATTAATGATATCCTCTGACGTTGTCTCAACAAACTCAGCGAATACCGGATTTCCTTCAACAGGATCATCCTGCGGCGCATCAAATACGCGAACTTCCCATTTCGTAGCCTGGCCATTCTCCGTCCAAGTCAGTTTGGTAGTGGTCTGGGTCATTTCAGAAGCAGCAACATCCGATACCGGTTGCGGAGCAGAAGCCAAAGTAATAGACAGGTTGTCAATCATAAAGTAGTCGTACTTCGCAGTATCGGAATAGAAAACAATATACTTGCCACTACCAGTATATGCAGAGAAATCAACCACAAAGGATTCAACCGTTTTAGGTGCCTTACAACTTATATTCTTAATAACGGTAACCTTGTCAAATTTATCCGTCTTATTGATGTCGGAAAGTTTCTCAACTACACCAACTTTCAATGCTCCATAATAAGATCCCTTTACGCAAGCGTAATTGGTCGCATTAGACGGGTCAGCATTGTTCCAATAACCGTAGAACGACATTTTCAGATCTTTCATATCGGCATTGAGCAACTCCGGCATGATTGCATAGGCACCAGTTACGGTTGCAGTGTTACCATGTTGGATATACAAACTCGGTTTCTCAACGCCTGCCGGAGCACCCGTCATTGCCGTATTATATACATACGGGATATTAGTTTGTGTTCCTATAGCAGCCGTCACATTGATATTGCCAAGTGTCCAGTTCTTCGGCCCACGAGTAGCATTACTACCTGCGTTCTCATTTTGGAAGTCATTGTAGTACGGAACTTGGAGACCAACAAGAGTAGTAACGGTAGTGCTCATCCAAGCATCGCCACAAGTCGGGCTGACATAGATATAATAGGTCTGACCCATGGACAAACCGGTGATATCATACGACTTGGCATTCACCGTCTGAGCGGCTACGATGTCGCCATTGGCAGCGGACGGATCGATTTCCATGGAGCTGACTTTGATGACCCAACTCGTCGAAGACGAAGCATCGGTCCATTCAGCCGTAGCTTTGTCAATACCGGTAGCGGTAGCCGACAAGGTAGAAACGGCGTTACAATTCGGAGCATCGTCAATCTCAATATCATCAATATAGATATACGGTGTTCCCGCATACGGAGCACCCGGTGCAAGGGTAATATAACGGCCCTCACCGGTATAGTTGGTCAGCAATACTTTATATTGCTTCCACTCATCTTTGATAATAGTAGCTTCGCCTACCTCAGTGATGTTATCTCCAAGCTGCTGGCCTTGCGGCAGATCATTGGTCTGGGTCTTCGCCACACCTACTTTCAGGGTCTGATTACCGTTAGATGCTTTTGCCCAGAAGGTAATCATCATCGTGTTCACCGGCTTCGGCATAGCCGGAAGCATGGCGATAGACATATATCCGGTAGAAGAAGCACCTGACAACTTAAGGGCTGCATTGACATATGCAGTCTGATCATGATTTTCTTTTGTAGTTACAAAAGGACGATATGTTGCACTCGTGTACTGCTTGTCATAGTTCGTACCACTTGTGATACAACGGTCATCCATTACCCAACCATTCGGAATAGCATTGGTTGTAGTCTCGTCATATGAATCCGGCTCCATGCGGTCGAAATGCTCGCTATACGGATACGAAACCTCGCGCGCCGTTTTGAAGGAAACAGCATCGGTCCACTCGCTCGAACCACAAGCAGCCTGCACGTATGCATAATACGTAGTATTTGCCTTCAGATTGGAAGCCCCATACGGGTTAGTAGAAACCGGACCTGCGAACTCGCCTTTGGCTGCATCCGGATCAATATCCTCCGGATCGTTGAGCTCTTTGGTGGAAATAACGAGGTTCCACTCGGTAGCATTACCGGTCTCAACCCATGCGATCTTAGCAGCATTGGTTGTGATCTCCGATACCTGAACAAACATCGGTTTCGGGCAGTCAACAGCATTCTCCACCTTTACATTATCGATGAAGATGCGGTTCTCTTTTTCCTCATTACCGAAACGGAAAGCGATATACTTTCCTGCGCCTTTGTAGCCCTTGAGCGATACCACAAGGTTCTCCCATTGGTGACCCTTCGGCAGATTCAAGGTGTTCACTGCCGTGAAACTCTCTGCCGTCTGGTCGGTGCAGACACCTACGGTGATCGCACGAGCATAGGTGTTACCTGTCTCAATAGCCGACGCCACGAAAGAAACCTGGCAGTCCTTCACATCACCATTCAATTCCGGCAAAATCAAATAGTTGTATTTGCCTTTACCCGAATAGGATTTGAATGATTTCTGGCTGTTGTACGGATACTCGCCGGAAACCTCAGCCGCAGAACCTTCTTTGACGATAGCGAAGCAGCCGGACAAACTTTCCTCGAAGTTCTCTGCGAACGGAGCCTTGATAGCCTCGCACGGAGTCTTGAAGTGGAACTCAGCCCAAGGCGACAAGTCGCCGTCACCGCAGTCAAACTGCACATAAACCCAATAGTCTTGATTGGACTTGAGGCCGACCAACTCATAGAAGTCGTCCGTCAGACCGTTACCAACCATCTCCACTACGTCTGCAGCAACAGACATGTCGGTCATCTGCGCGGAGTTCACTTTCAGGTTGTACTGCTGGAATTTGGGACTTTGGTTTGCATCCCAATACAGCGTACCACTTGAGGTCGTGAGATCCTCGACTTTCAAACCAGTCGGGGCGTCAGTAGCCTCGGTCTTGTTCTCTACAGCCAAACGGTACACGCGCGTCTCAGCACCGCCTTTATAGGCACCTGCGAGAGCGATTTGCACGTTTGCCAAACCATCGGGAAGGACATCCTTCAGGTTCACTTGCGCATCAGAAGCCTCCGAGAAAGTCTTCCATACAGACCACTCGTCACTTACCGATGCACGATACAACACTTTGAGTTCGTTTACTTTCTCACCATTAGCTTTGTTGAGATAAGTAATTGCCACAGACGGCTTGTTATCCAAGGCGCTGAGGCTCAGCAGCGGTGAGAACAAGGTGTCCACACCATCCTCTACCAATGAGCTGAACTGCGCATTGCCGTCACTGAAATTCCAGGAACTGCCTGCTGCCCAACCCGAAGGAAGACTGCCACTTGCGAAACTCTCGTCGAGCACAGATTTCTGTGCCACTGCTGCGGTAACGCCCATTACCATGAGCATTGTAACCAGCAGACAACGTGTAATTAATCGTTTCATAAGTTTTTGTAAGTAGTTAATAAATAAAGTTGACTAATACACCTTGAGCGTTATAAGTACACCCATTGATGATTATATACATAGATCCATTTTGGATTTGCTTGGTAGGAGCCGCAGCCGGTGCAGACGAAAGGACAGGAACGGTATAAGCACACGTGCTGAGAGGACGCGCTTCACCCTCCTGCTTCATCTCCACGCTATAGGCATCGCCCGGCTTCAGTTTGCCGGATACATAGAGATAGGAGTCGGTAGCTCCGCTAATGGCAACGCCATTACGATACCACTGGAACGTGCGGAAATCATAGCCGCCGTTGTTCTCGGCATTCAATATACCCAGCACATCATCCCAGCGCTGCTGTATCAACGAGGCAGAGTAACGTACCGCCAACTCGCCGTCAACATCCGTTGTGCCGTTGATCTGGCTGTCAAAATGAATACTGAACGGATAGAAACCCGGCTTCACGCCGCTCGGCATCAGCACCGTAATGGTATTATCTACGCCGCCCTTCAATGAATCCGACTGAGTGGCAAAGCCCATGCTTGCTCCTTTTTCGCCGAACTTAAGCGAATAGAAATTCGGAATACCTTTGACCGCATGCGTCTCGATAGCAAAAGAGGCATCCTCGGGGCAAGGCGATTCGGTCGTGATCTGCATCGTCAGTGGTGGTACAACCAACAGACGCAGCAGCACAATACTATCGCAGCCCATCGAGGAAGGCATCGTCACGCTGTATTCGCCCGTTTCGGTGAAGGTTTGCGTGCCCACTGTGTAACTGCTACCCTCCGGAATGGTATCCACTATCGTATCGCGGATTGCATCTACAAAACGCAGATTGATCGTATAGAAACTATCGCATCCGGCGATATTGTATTCGTGATCAATGATCGTGGTATCCTTCTGGAAATACTTGCCTTTATGGCGGTACATATCCCCGGCGCACAACTGCACATTCTCCACGAGCGAGTCTTTACCTACACGCGGCACATGAATCTCAAATTCCTGGATACTATCGCACAGACCGACGCCGGCATACAACTTAAAATGATAGGTAGCCTCGTCATCCGGCAAGCGGAATGACGGATTCCAACGGCTCTCTGCTGTCTCTAATCCCTCCGGAATGAGACCGTCAAAATCCCACATCAGGTACTCCGGCGGATAAGGCGTATCAACATCCTTGCCCGTCACATAATTGTGGGTCCGGATGTGGCTGGTATTATTAAACGTGATATAATTGCCGCAGTCGTGCTGCGAAAGCGTATAGGTCGCTTCGGGTATCGGGAAACGCGGCACTGCACTCGCATAGAGCGTGAAGCCGCAGGTGGGGTCGGATTTATAGGTCAGATCCACCGCATAATTACAGGTGTCTCGGTAGTCCACCTTGAGCGTATCTGAACGCCCGAGCGTTTCGCTCGGCATGGACTCTTTATACCAGCGATAGTTGAAACCTTCCGGCGCGATGAACTCGTTCGTCGGTGTCCAGCCACACTGGATACCTTTCAGTTTGCCGGAGGTACAAGTGAGCGTGAAATAGGCATATCCGTAGTGGATCTCCGCCGTACAGCCGGACACTGTGATTTTCACCATCACATGACGTTTGTCATATTCCGCCAGGTTGAGACCGAGCGTCGTCCAGTCACGCCAACATACGTCGCGTGAGCCATCCGAATAGGCAGGATCCGGAACGCGATACCACCCTTCGCCACTCGTCTTTGCAGCCAAATCCACCGTTGTACACTTGCTTAGTGCCTCGCCTGTTTCCGCATCCACGATATCGATGGTCAAACGCGGACGGGCTTTCTCTTCGTGACCGGATGACTCCAGCACCATTGCGTATTGCAACATCAGCACACTTGCCTCATTGGCATCCACCACAAAATCATAGGTCACCCGGGCAACACGCGCGTATTTCTCCCAACTTCCCACACGGACAGATGCCAGGGCACCATCCGGCACCGTCTTCAGCATAGGAACAGGCTTGTTCTCTGAATCGACACTGTTGCGGGTTCGGGCATCGTACTCATCCGGGTTGTAGTGTATCGTATGACGACTCCACATCGAAGTGAAGCCATAATCGATCTTACCGGGTTGCAGCAAGGGGTCATTATTGTGATAATCGGAGGCTGTCTCCATCGAGAACGAGCAACGCTCATCAGTCAGATCCAGATAATCAAAGCACTTGGTTTCGTAGATAAATGCCGTGGGGAAATTATACCACACACTGGTATCTCCCTCACAAACCACCTGTATCTGAATATCGTATACACCTTCCTGGAGAGAAGCCGTCACCGAGTTCTGCTTGATATTCTTAAGCAAGGTAGCATAGTTGTCTCCCATCCGATGCAAGCGCAGGTTGAAGGACTCTCCTTCGGATTTCCAACTGAGCGCAGCCGTTTGGTTAGCGGATGTTACTTTCATATTCGTCGGAGCACCACAGTTATTGCGCGAGAATTGGATATTATCCACACACGCGCCGGGTTGAACCAACTGCGCCGAACTGCTATAGACAAAGAGGAAAACCAATCTGTGCGGAGTGCCGTCGGTAATAATCGTATCTACGGCATGCGTCCAAACCGAACCGCCGGTCATAAGCTCCGTACCATCGATCTTGATCATATTTTCTGCAACCCACTTCTTGGCCTTATAGTCATCATTGAGCATACAAGCCATCTCGCCGTATCGCTCCTGCGGTACCCAGGCTACCAGCATCGCCGCGCGCGCCGAGTCTCCGCCGCACATCCAGTCAAACGCCACATCATAACGTCCTGCCTCCAGATCCAACTCACGCCAAGCGATCATCACACGCGACTCGGTGCGAGCATAGCCGGCATGGGCTCCGGAGTCCGGCGAGATATACATACTCTTCTCACCCAGCGCAGCTACCGCTCCGCCGATCATCCATTGGTTCACCCATTGGTAGTTCTCATTCTTGGGGGTATTAAGACTCCATTGCGCATTCTCCGCAGCATCCTCAAAATCGCAACTGTACGAGTGCGGTTTCGCTGCCAGCATGAGGGTCACGCAAAGCGACATCAATATGGTTATGCTTCGTTTCATCATTTTTTCATTTTATCATTAACGAGTTGCCCTTGGGCACTGTATTCCTTTCCGTTACATTGGATGATCAGGTATCCGTTACGTAGTATTTTGCGTGCTTTAGAGGCTCCTGCCATCGGATTGACCAGACCGCGCGGGGATGCCGGAACAAACGGGCAAACCCATGCCTCGAGGCCATCCGCCATCGTCACCTTAACCGAATATTCCGCCTCCAGATTCATGCCCTCGGTATAATAATACGACTGATTGGCGCCGGGAATAAGCTCTCCGTTGATATACCATTGATACGAGCGGAAATGTAATCCGCCGTTGTAGTCCGCTCCGATGAAAGCCAGCACATCATTCCAGTGCAGTTCAATCAATCCGCTGGACAGGCTGACGCCGAACGTGAGCGTATCCTTGTACACCGTCTCACACCACGGCATCGTCAGGTGAACCAATGCCGAATGCGTGCCTACATTTTGGTTTTTAAGCGGCAGAACCAACTGCTTGTCATCGCTGCGCATGTCTATCGTGCTATCCGCCATGTCCGCTATCTGGACGCGCATGGTCTGCGCATAGAAACCATCCGCTACCGTAAATACAAGGGATTCATCCGAGCATAACTGAGTTGAAAGCAGAGAGGATACAGGACGCGGAGCCTGCAGCAGATAAAGGGTTACCACGCTGTCACATCCGCTTACTTGGCTCGTGAACAAACCGACATATTTACCGGTATTGGTCAGCGTGCGGCCGGCAAACGAATAACTGCTGCCCGGACAAATCGTATCATAGACCTCTACCTCGATCGGCTCATGGACAAAGAGATGCATCAAAACCACGCTGTCACAACCGGTCACGGTCGATTTGAGGCTATCCGGATACGTTCCGCTATCCCCGTATTTATCACGAGAGCCCTCCGGGAAGATGATCGTCTGTCCACGGCATATGGAATCATACAGATGGGTCTCCAGCGGACCGATAGCCGGCACCTCAAACTCATACCAAGCCGTATCGGCAAACAGACGGTCATTCACATAAATACCGGTCCGGATGCCATAACGCACCGTTCCGCCCTCATCCGGCATCGGCACAAACGTTCCTCCTTCCGTGTACCCGACAGGTATCTCCGTCTCGTCCTCCAACATCAGGAAACAGCTCTCCAGTTGTTTGTCATAGCGATGCTCCACTTCACCAGTCAATTGGTTAGTCAGCATGATATGACATCTATTCCACCATGTATATCCGTTTTGGCAGTTCGACGGCGTCCAGCGAATGTCCATTTCAGCCTTCGGATTGTGCGGCTTCGCACTTGCGTCAAACCAATAACCACACTCCGGGTTGGTAGGATAAGTCACATGGCAGAGATAAGTATTCGTATCCGACTCCATGACATAGAAGAAACGTCCGTTATCCGTTATATACGGCGACTTGGTAGGATCGGTATTGTCGATTGTGTCTTTGAATTGCGTATCCGTCCGGTTAAACCATGCATAGTTAAATCCGGCAGGGGCGGTAAACATCTGTGTGGTTGAACCGTCACCCCAAGGCAAACCGTCCACATCCGAACGGGAACAGTTCAGCATGAAATACGCATAGCCGAAATGCCCACCCTGGTCGCAGTCATAAGCCGTCAACGTGATCGTCAGCGTCTGACCCACATAGTCCTCCATGCTGATACCGATGGTCTTCCAGTCCTGCCAGTCCACCAGGTGACTGTTGCCAGATCCGGTATTTTTCGTATCTACCCATGTTACACGGTGCCAGATAGCCTGAACAGCCGGATCCGTCCACTCCTCGGTTGTAGGAGCATGGAAATCCACCGATGCACATTTCTGGTCAATCGATACGCCTTCTTCATTGAATACATCCAGCGTAAAACGCGGCTGGTCAACGGCCGTGTGATCCGGATTCTCCAGTACCATGGCATAGTGTATGAGCAGCACCGCCATCGAACTGGACTCCACCGTATAATGGAACGTCATCGACTCATATTCGCTGCCGGTATTCCAGTTACCCAAACGCACCGAACCGAACTCGCCTTCCGGCACGGTATGGAGGCATGCAAGCGTGTCCTTGCCGCTCTTCAGCACGGTACGCGGATCTATTTCCTCTAAATCAAAATGCGTCGTATGACGGCTGCGCACATCATGCGGACCGAAATCGACACGGTCGGTTCCTTTGATCGTCTTTCCGGTTCTATTCCAAGTGCCGTACTCGAAGGAAGCATTGTACATATTAAGCGCGTCAAAGCAATCCGTCTCATACAGATAAACAGTCGGAAAAACCGTATAGACCGATTTGTCTTCACCGTTCACGCAGCAAATCCAGAATTCATATGCGCCGTAGTCCACATTCGTCAGCGTCACACTGCTTTCACCCGTAGAAACCGAATGGAACTCATCCTCTCCACGCTTGCGGTACATCACTTCGTAGCCGTCCGCATTACCTTCCCAACTAACGGTGGAGGTACCCAACACGGTCACCACGTGGATATTCTCCGGATAGCCGGTGGTGGACGCTTTCGCGATCTGGAAATTATCTATTGCTACGGACTCAAACGGTTCTTTGGTCGGCGTGGTGCTCGTTCCGATCAATGTAGTCTCCGTATTGACCCATACAAAGAGCAGACGCGTAGTGGTCTTGTTGGCCTGCGCTGCCGGAATAGTCACGCGTGCCTGTACATGGCGCCATGCATCACCGTCCACCAGACTTGTATTGCTACCTGTCAACTGAACCGCAGTAGCCACATAAGAAGGCTCCGTGCTGTTTCCAAGACATTTCAAACCGCTCGTCGGACGGTTGACATAAATGATTTTCAGGTATCCCTTGGTTTTGTTACCTATACCGGCCCAGTCATACGCGACGTCATAATCGCCCGCCTCCAGCGTAACATCCCTATACGCCAGCAGCACATTATTCGTGAATGCATACGTT
>Ga0310786_10011210_pt1 | contig 11203 bp, 15 predicted proteins | sample AusTroGonzalo_MG_FD_203881 | JGI IMG/M metagenome (GOLD analysis project Ga0310786, IMG submission 203881) | Bovine rumen microbial communities from tropical cattle in Woodstock, Queensland, Australia - Gonzalo_03 (v2) (version 2) | ecosystem: Host-associated > Mammals > Digestive system >...
GGGCCGTTTCAAGATAATGGAACATTGCCGGCACGCTATCGGGGCTTATGCTGCGGCAGTATGGGACAGCAAGCAGACCGGAAAAGATGTGCGGCTTGATAATGGCAGCTATGAACTTGATATTCTTGACGCGACAGAATACGCCTTTGAGCGGGAAATATCTTCGCTTATTGAGCGGGATATCTGGGGGGATTATGAAGAACCTTGAAGCCCACGTTATACGCCTAGAAAGGAAGCGCAAGCGGCCCTTGCCGTTGTATGCGGTAATGTATGAGGACGGGACAGAAGCCCGCCTAGACGCGCTTGATTTGTTTCTAGCAATGGCCCAGCAGGACGCAGGACGCGGGCCGCCTATTCTATCCGCGCGGATGATAAAGGGCCAAATCCCCGCCGCCGGGACAGCATGGGCAGACCTAAACCAAATTAGCAACATAACTTGAAGTAGAAAGGCGGTAGAAAATGACGGAAGAAGAATACTTTGATTTACTCATGGAACAGCAGGAAACAATGTAGAAAGGGGGCTAGACTTTGACACTTGAAGCAATAGCGAACTACGGACAGGAATTGCAGAAGGCCCGCCGCCGGATCGAAGAAGCGAACCGGGCCGGGGAAGCTATCCTTACCCGCTTGCAAAATGACCTTGAAGCGGTAAAAAGCTTTGCGGAAGAAGAAAGCAACTACGGGGACGCGCTGCGGGTAATGCGGGAACAGGACAGCGAACTTTACCGGGCTATCCGGGCCGCATACTTGCAGGAACAGGACGAAGCGAACGGGGACGCGGTAGACCAGCATTGTCAAGGCATGATATCCGCGATTGAAGCCGTTTATCGGCTGGGATATGCTGCGGGATTCACAGCCGGGGCAGAAGAAGCAGAACGCCGGATTTTGGGCGAATAAGAAAGGACGGTTTGATTATGAACAAGAACGCCGAAACAATCAAAAACGCCTTGAAGAATTACAAGGCGAAGCGGGACACAGCAGACGAACGGATTAAACAAATCCGGGAAACCTACGGGGAAGAAGCCGCCCAGCATGAAGCAGAACGGCAGGCGAAAGCCTTACAGACCGCGCGGGCAGAAGTAGAAAGCACGATCCGGGCCGCCACGGGCGAAGGCCGCCGCGCTGCGGAAGCATGGGGCAGGATGGACGGAAGCAAATTGACAGACGATATCAAGCTTCTGGACGCGGGCCTTGTGGATGTGCAGACCTTCAACGATTTGAAGGGCCGCTATAAGGATAATTCTACCATGCTAGCGGCCTTGAAGAAGTACGCGGACAAGCAGAACGCCGCCGCAATGAAGGAAGCCCACGAAAAGGGGGACTTGCCCCTTGCGGAACCCTACGAAACGCGGGATATCCCCACAGCAGAAGGCAAGGCGAAAAGCTGGGACAAGGCCCAGACGGGCGCGTTAGACTTGCTTGATTGCATGGACGGGGCGGGCAAGTACAAAAACCCGCACGATTGGGGGGCGGCTTTCGTCAAGGCGGCCTTGCCGGAAACGCTGGAACACTTCGGGGAAGATTTATAACCCCACAGCCCCCGGCCCGCAAGCTGGGGGCTTTCCCTTTGCTTTGCTTCTTGTGCATATTGTGTAATTAGTACTTGACGGGCTTGTTGTTTGTGATTATAATAAGATAAAGATAAACGAAAGGGGGGGCAGCAAGATTCCCGGCAGTAACCGTCTACACAACGAACAACAAGAAAGGGGCTAGACTTTTATGACACCTATGGACATGGTAGACCAGATTGCAGAACTGAAAAATACGATTTGTTCCTTAAAGGCCGTTGCGGTATCTTTTTCCCGCAGCTACACGGAAGGAACGCCGGACGCTAACCTTCTAGCGGTACAGATTGACCCGGAAAATTATACTTACCTTTTCCACGTTATGACAAACCTTATCGCGGAAGCGAAGGACAAGGCAACGGCCCTTGAAGCCGCCGCAGATGAACTCTATTGCCGGAAGGACTAACACGGACTAGGGGGGATTCGTCCCCCCTTTTCCTGCGATCTGGAAGAAGGAAGGGCGAAGCAATGAGCGAAGCAGCAATTATCAATATTCAACCGCACTTTGATTTAATTTCAAGTTTTGAGGACTTTTGCAGCGTGCAGAACTCAACCTTGAAGGGGTACGCGGTAGGCCTGCGGGCTTTCGGTAATTGGACAATGGAAGCCGGGATTATGAACCCCACGCGGGCCGATATTCGGGACTATGTGCGATATCTGGACGAAAGCGGCCTTAAACCCGGCACGCGGCAGCAGTATTTCCGCGTTGTGAAGCAGCTTTACAAGTGGGCCGCTACGGAAGGCCTTTGCCCGGATATCACAGCCGGAATAAAAGGTATCTGGAAGCAGGACAGGCAACACCACAAGAAAGACGCGCTGGGCCGGGAAGATGTGCAGGCGGTAGCCGCCACGATTGACCGGGAAACGGAACAGGGAAAGCGGCTTTTCGCTATGTTCCTTCTTTGCATTGTGGACGGCCTGCGGACTATCGAAATTTCACGGGCTAATATATGCGATATCAAGACGCTGGGCGGCAAAACGTATCTGTATACATGGGGCAAGGGCCACAGCGAACCGGATACCCCCGTTTTGCTTCCGGCAGAAGTGGGGGAAGCGGTAGCCGCCTACTTGCAGGCCCGGACGGACAACCCCACGCCGAAAAGCCCGCTTTTCGTATCCACAAGCAACCGCAGCAAGGGGCAGCGCATAGCCCCCAGCACGATAAGTAAGACGCTTAAAGCAATGTTGAAAGACGCGGGCTTTGATTCGGACAGGATAACGGCCCACAGCCTGCGGCACACTTCCGGCACGGGGGCATACAAGGCAACCCGGAACCTTTACTTGACGCAGCAGCACTTACGGCACGCGAACCCGGAAACAAGCGAAATCTATATGCACGCGGAAGAACGCGAAAACAGGGACACGGAAGAAAAGGTATACGCCTACTTCTTCCCCACAGAAGGGGCAGACGATCCGCAGCGGGAAGCAATCGAAATTATAAAGAACCTTCCTGCGGACAAGCTGGAAAAGGCCCTTGATATCCTGCGGGCGATTCAGTAAAAGCAAAAGAAAAGCTTCTAATCCGAATTATCCGTATAACTTGAAGTAGAAAGGGGGACGCATGGACAACAAGAAAATCTTTCGCATAGCCTTTGACTTCGCGGAACGCTGGAAGCCTTGCCCGGACAGCCTAGAAGAATGGGAAGCGGCAGCGCGGGAAGCTGGGACGATATGCGGGCAGAACGGCAACAATCCTTTTCTTATGGGATTGATAACCGCTATATATGACGAATTTGACAGACAATGGAAAGCACGAAAGGGGGACACGGTATGCGAATAATAGCCGCTTGTATCCAGCGGGGCGGGGCGGGCAAGACTTCAACCGCATGGGCTATCGCCACAGGGGCAGCCCTACGGGGGAAAAAGGCCCTTGCGATTGATTTTGACCCGCAAGGGACGCTATCCTTTATCATGGGGGCGAACCCTTCCCGGCCCGCGATCCAGACCACAGGGGCGGGGGATATCCTGCCCGCTTCCCGCGAATTGGTAGACCTTCGGGACGAACACCTTCTAGAACGCATTGTAAAGCCCCTAGAAGGCCGCTACGATGTGATAGCGATTGACAGCCCGCCCACAATGGGAACGGCCCAGAAAGCCGCGCTGCGGGCCGCTAGTGAAGTGATTATTCCCTTGCAGCCGGATTCTACTAGCCTGCAAGGGCTTTACCTTATCCGGGAAGCAATCGCGGAAGTGAACCCGGATATCAAGATTCTGGGGGCTTTCTTCGCGCACTATACGAAGGGCCGGACAGCACTTGCGCGGGATATGGGGCAGGCGATCCGGCAGGCCTGCGGGGAAGTGGGGATTCCGTTTATAGATAATCCCGTCCGGGACGGGGTATCATTGCAGGAAGCCCAGCTTTTGCACGAACCTATTTTTACTTACGCGCCGAAAAGCAACCCGGCAAAGGATTATAACGCCTTGCTGGACGCTATAAACATTTAAGAAAGAAGGGCTAGAACAATGGCAAAGAAAGACTTTCCGAAAACGGTAACGCCTTTTTATAAGGCAGTAGAAGAAGGCGTAACACAAGAAGCGCAAGTGGTATCCGATACATACGAAGCACGCAATACACAAGGGAAAGCCGGAATGAAGGCAACCCGTATCAATATGGCCTTTTCCCCGGCTAACTATGAATTTATGCAAGTAATGGCCCACGCGCACAAAATGACGATAACCAAATACGTTAATTATCTTATCGAAGAAGAACGGAAACGCAGCGCGGACAAATACGAACAGGCGAAAGCCTTTATGGAAAGCCTATAAAAAGGGGGTTACACCTTGCCCGAAAATCTTATTGATATGACCCCGAAAGGGCAGCTTCTGGGCGGGCTTCTAGTGCAAGCCGAAACGGAACAGGACGCAACGGCCTTCCGGGCCTTTGTGGAAGAAATCACAGACGAACAGGCGGCCCAGCTTCTAGCCCTAGACGGATTCACAGAACCCTATAAAATCCCGATATGGGACGCAGACCTAGGCGGCCCAGCGAAAGACGCGAACCGGAAGCACGATACCCCGCCGGATCGGTACATTGACGGACAGACCGCGCCGCGAAATGTGATAGACGATATCGCCGGGATTATTTCCGGGGCTTCTTCCCTTGAAGAAGTATTGATTCGGATTGAAGCCGCGCCGCACTTGAACACAATTAGCCCGCAGTATTGGGCGAAAGTGGGCGAAATCCTAGGGAAGCCGAAAAGCCAGCTTCCGGCAGTAGCCGGGAAACGGGTAAAAAGCCTTGATTATCCGCTTGATAAGGTAAATGCTAGTATCTGGTCATTGCTGGAAGAAGATACCAACGGACAGATAAAGCTTGCTATCAAGGCCGAAAGCGCAACAAGCAAAAAGCCCGTAAATATCTATTACGCGGTAAACTTTGACGATCTGGGAATAACCACTTCAAAACGCCTTATGGCCTTTGATAAGCGGGTATATATCGCGGTAGCCGCGCTTTACAAGGCCGGAAATAAGTTAATGACTTGTTCCCAGATTCATCAAGCAATGGGCTATTCTACCCGGCCCGCGAAAACGGATATTGAGAAAATCCGCAATAGCGTTTTGAAGATGTCCGGCACGCGCGTTTTTCTGGACAACCGGGAAGAAATCACAAAGGGCGGCTATAATTATCCCCCCGTTGTGATAGACGGGCCGCTTCTTCCGATTTTTCACCGTCACGATTGCGTAATAAACGGGCAGATTGTCCCGGAAGCCTTCGCCCCTGTCTGTGACCCGCCGATAGTAGACTTTGCGCGGGTACGGAAGCAAATTATCCGGGTAGACAGAAAGCTTCTTGAAACGCCTATAAGCAAGACAGACCAAAACTTGCAAATTGAAGATTATCTTCTTGAACGGGTAGCACGGGCGAAGAACAAGGCCCAGCCGCCGAAAATCCTTTTCAGTACGCTTTACGAAAAGGCCCACGTTTCAACCCAGAAGCAGCAGAAGCGGGCAATCGAAAAGGCCCAGACTATCATGGAACACTACCGGAAGAACGGATTCATAAAGGCCTTTGAAGTGGAAAAGGACGGTATCCGGTTTTCCTTCTAGGACAGTTTTTCGCTAGTTGCTGGGACTAGCGAAATTTTGTCCAAAGACTAGCGAAATTTTGTCCAAAGACTAGCGAAATTTTGTCCGGGAACTAGCGAAATTTTGTCCGGGGCGAAATCCTGGAACCCTTGAAGAATAAGGGCTAGCGGGGGGCGCGTTTTTGTATAAGTATTATAAGAATTATAAGACTTATAACGCCGGAAGCCGCTTGCTTGACGCAGCGGCCTTCCGTCCATAAGATGAACCCCAGAAGCGGGGATTCCCTACTTCAAGTTATGAACCTAATTAGGATTAGACAGAAAAAAGGCCTGCGTCAAGGGGCTAGCAAGACGCAGACCGGGCAGGATTCCCACCGTCTACAAGGGGGGCTTCCTGTCCCGATTATAACATGAAAGGGGCATAGAACACAATGACAAGAGAACAGGCACGGCAGACGATCCGGCAGCGGTACGCGGACTTCTTGACCCCAGCGAAGGAAAAGGGGACTTATATTTGCCCGCTATGCGGCAACGGGACGGGGACAGACGGGGACGGAATGGCAATAAACCGGAAAGACCCGGAACGGGTACACTTGAAGTGTTTCAAATGCGGATTCTATGGGGATATCATAGACCTTTTGAAGCAATCGCGCGGGCTGGGGGACGCGGAAGCCTTCGCCGCAGCGCGGGAAGAATTGGGCCTTACGGTAGACGGGACGGAAGAAGCGGGCCTTGTTGTCCGGCAGGCGGCCCAGATAACGGAAGAACCGGAAACGGACTTTACTTCTTACTTCCAGCAGATGAACGCGAACCTTGACGGGGCGGGGGAATATCTTTCTTCTAGGGGAATAAGCCTAGAAACGGCCCGCCGCTTTATGCTGGGCTATGATATGCGATACAAGGCCGGGGGCGATACATGGCGGGCCTTGATAATCCCCACAAGCCGGACAAGCTTTGTTGCCCGTAATACGGACAGAAACGCCGAAAAAAACGCGCGGTATCGCAAGACGGGGAAAATATCGCTTTTCAACTTAAAGGCCCTTCAAAACGCCGAAAAACGGCCCGTATTTATCACAGAAGGCGAACTTGACGCGCTATCCATTATCGAAGCGGGCGGCCTTGCTTGTGCGCTGGGAAGCACGGCAAACGCCGGGAAGCTTGCGGCCTACTTGAAGGACAACCCCACAGAAAGCACGCTTCTTCTTGCGCTGGACAATGACGAAGCGGGCCGGAAGGCAACGGCAGACCTTGAAGAAAAGCTAGCCGGACAGCACTTCGCAACGGTAGATATTTACGGGGACAGCAAAGACGCAAACGAAGAATTGACCCGCGACCCGGAAGGCCTGCGGGCCGCGATCCGGGCAGAGGAAGCGAAGCACAAGCCGGGGGCGGCTATGATTCTTTCCTTCTTGCAGACGATAAGCGGCAGGCAGTACGAACCCGCAGAAACCGGGCTAGCCCCGCTTGATAGCCTGCTTTGTGGGGGCTTCCTGCGGCAATCGCTTATCATGCTGGGGGCCGCCCCCGGAATGGGAAAAAGCTTCTTCGCGCAACAACTCTTTGAAGGCATGGCCCAGAAGGGCCACAACGTATTATATTTCAATCTGGAAATGAGCCGGGAACAAATGCTAGCCCGCAGCTTCGCGCGGATTGCCCGCGTCCGGGAAAACGCCACAATGGCGGCTATTGATATCCTTCAAGGTTATAAGTGGACGCAGGCCCAGCGGGAAACGGTAGAACGGACAGCAGCGGCCTATATTTCCGAAATCGCGCCGCATATCGCATACAATCCGGGCGGCAGCACGGCAGACCTTGACGAAATCCTTTCCCAGATGAACGCCGCCGCAGAACGGGCAAAAGAAGCCGGAATAGAAGCTCCCCTTGTTGTGATAGATTATCTTCACTTGCTGCGGGGATCTGGGCGGGAAGATGTGCAAACAACCGTCAAACGCGCGGTAGACGCTTTCAAGGGGTACGCAATGCGCTATAATTCCATTGTTTTCTGTATTCTCGCGTTTAACCGGGAAAGCAACAAGGGCGGCAAGGTAACGCAGGAAAGCGGGCGGGATTCTTCCGCGATTGAATATAGCGGGGATTTAATGCTAGGTTTGAACTTTGCTGCGGTAGAAGAAAACACGGACAGCGAACTAGCCGAAAAGGTACGCGAAGCGGCCCAGACGGAAGGGGACAAGCTGGGGCAAACGGCCTATAAACTGAAAGTATTGAAAAACCGCTTGCAAGGTATCCGGGGAAGTATAGACCTTTCCTTTTATGGGAAATATGGCCTTTTCCTTCCGAAAGTGGACGGGCCTTCGCAAATGCGGATAGTAGACGCAGACCTTCCCTTTGCAGGCAAGCGGCTATAAAACCAAACGGAACCAAACAAAAGCAAATCACAGACCGGGGGACGAAAGGAAATCCCCCGGCCTGCTTTTTTGGCTGGTATTCTTTACGCACAACAAGTATACCATACACAGCACGCACACACAACGCAAAAGGCCTTTTTCTACTTCAAGTTATGTATGTAATTTGCAATAGGACGCGAAAAGGGGCAACGTGCTTGCCCGCCGCCCCCGGTGAAGCAAAGTGTTTTCGTCTACACTTTCCCCGCGCCCTTTTTCTTTGCTTCGCCTTATTATAGCACACAAGAAGAACAAGTGGTATAATGTGAACAAGAAGAACAAGAAAGGGGCTAACGCATGGACGCAGAAAAACTAGCTAGTTATTGGGCGGGCCGTTACTCATGGATACTTGAACGCCGAAACGATCTAGACCGGGAAGATTTGCAGCAGGCCGCCTTTCTGGGAATATTGGAAGCCCGGAAGGCCTATAAAGAAGAACGGGGCGGGGAAGTGACGCTAGCGGGCTTCTATGCGCGAAAGGAAATCCGCGCTTTGCTGGGGATACGGAACGGGAAGCTTCCCCCAGCTATGGAAAGCCTAGACGAACCCCTTAACGATGAAACAGACGATACCCGGCTAGACCTTCTTGCAGATGAAACCTTGCCGGAAGCAGACGCGGCCCTTCTGGAAGAAGAAAAGCGGCAGACCGTCCGGGACGCAGTAGAACGCTTGAAGCCGGAACAACGGGCCGTTGTGAAGCTTCGCTTCTTTCAAGGTATGTCATACAAGCAGGCCGCAGCAGAATTGAACATAACGCCGGAAAGGTATGCTTCGATCTGGGGGAACGCGCGGCAATATTTACGCCGGGATAGATTCTTGCGGGCCGTTGCGGAAGTGAACCGCAGAACGCCTTACCTTCTGGGGGTAGGGGTAACGCGCTTCAATTCCACTTTTACAAGCGCGGTAGAAGAACTTGTTCTTATGCGGGAACGCTTGCTAGAAAAGGTTTTGAAGGAACAAGAGGAACAAGAAGAACATTGTAAACAATAAGAAAAAGTGGTATAATATGCACAAGAAGGGGTAACCCTTCAAACACACACAGAAAGGGGCTAATCGCTTGAACATTCGGACGGTAGACAGAAAGCTTTTGCAGCTCAACAAACAGACGCAGGCCGCACAGGAAGCCGGAAGGCAGGCCCGGAACGCTTACGCGCGGCAATGGCGGGCAAACAACCCGGACAAAGTGCGGAAATACAACGCGGACTATTGGGCGCGGAAGGCGGCACGCGATGGGGAAGAAACAGCAACGGAAAGGGGCTAACGGGGAACGCGAACTTGCCCTTATCCTTCAAGGTTACGGCTACGCCACAGAACGCGGGGGAAGTCAAACTTACGGCACAATCCCGGACATTGTGGGCCTGCCCGGAATACATATTGAATGTAAACGGGTAGAACGCCTTGACCTTCTGGGGGCAATGCAGCAAGCCCAGCGGGACGCGGCCCGATTCCTTGACGGGAAGCCCGCTGTCTTTCACAGGAAGAACCGCAGCGCATGGCTTGTCACGATGACCCTAGACGATTGGATAGCCCTATACGGAAAGGCGGTAACTTGTGAATGTGGCGGGAAATGACACCTTTAAGAAAGCTTCTTTTGCTTCACCTTTTGACCCGGAAGAAAAAGAAGCCGGAACAACCCCCAGAAGAAAACGCGGATTTTCTGGGGAAGAATCGGGGGAATTGTGGAAATGTTGACCGGACGGAAGAAAAAGGCCCTTGAAGCCCTTCTTGTTTGCAAGACGCGACAAGAAGCCGCCGAAAAGGCCGGGATTGATAGAAAGACGCTATGGGCCTATATGCGGGACGATGAATTTATAGCCGCATATAACGAACGCTTCACGGAACTTTTGCAGGAAGCAACCCAGCAAGCGCGGCAATATCTGTCCCCAGCACTTCAAACGCTGGACGAAATCCGGGCAAATGAGAACGCTTCCGAAACGGCACGGATTAGCGCGGCCCGCAGCCTTCTTGAATACGGGCTACGGCTGGGCGATCAAGCAGACCTTGCGGCCCGTATTGCAGACCTAGAAAGGGAAAGCGAAGCATGATTTTCACGGAAAAGCAGCGCGAATATATCCGGGAAGCAGACCTTCACAGATGGGGCATAAAATCCGGGGCGGTACGATCCGGGAAAAGCTTTGTAGATGTGGCCTACACTATCCCCTACAATATCCGGCAACGGCTGGGAAAACCGGGCCTTGTGGTTATTCTGGGGAACACAAAAGGCACGCTGCAAAGGAACATAATTGCCCCTATGCAAGAACTTTTCGGGGCGGGCCTTGTTTCGGATATCCGCACGGACAACACGGCCCAGATTTTCGGGGAAACTTGCTATTGTCTGGGCGCGGACAATATCCGGCACGTTAACCGGATTCGGGGCGCGTCTTTCAAGTATGCCTACGGGGACGAAATCGCGACTTATAATCCGGGCGTTTTCGATATGTTGAAAAGCCGCCTTGATAAGCCTTATTCGCGCTTTGACGGGACTTGCAACCCGGACAACCCTTCGCATTGGGTAAAAACCTTTCTGGACGGGGACGCGGATATATTCCGGCAGGACTACACGATAGACGATAACCCGAACTTGCCCGCAGCCTTCCGGGAAGCCTTGAAAAAGGAATACGCCGGAACCGTGCTATATGACCGTTACATTTTGGGCTTGTGGGTAGCCGCAGAAGGGGCAATATATATCCCCTTCGCGAATGACCCACAGAAGCATATTATCCGGGAAGCCCCGCGCGATATCATAGCCGCATATATCGGGGTAGACTTCGGCGGGAATGGATCGGCCCACGCCTTCGCCTGCGTTGGCTTTACGCGCCGCTTCCGGCAAATGATACTTCTTGACGAATGGTATCACAAAGGCGAATTGACCCCCCAGCAGCTAGAAGCCGCCTTTAATGACTTTGCAAGGCAGAATAAACGCCGCTATCCCGTTGTCGAAGCATACGCGGACAACGCGGAAACAACCCTTATTAAAGGCCTTCAAGAAGCCGCCTACGCGGCCCAGACGGTAGATGTATATAAATGTGCGAAGAAACCTATTCTTGACCGTATAACAACGGAAATCCGGCTTTTCGCTGCGGGCCGTTTCAAGATAATGGAACATTGCCGGCACGCTATCGGGGCTTATGCTGCGGCAGTATGGGACAGCAAGCAGACCGGAAAAGATGTGCGGCTTGATAATGGCAGCTATGAACTTGATATTCTGGAC
>Ga0310786_10011211_pt1 | contig 11203 bp, 9 predicted proteins | sample AusTroGonzalo_MG_FD_203881 | JGI IMG/M metagenome (GOLD analysis project Ga0310786, IMG submission 203881) | Bovine rumen microbial communities from tropical cattle in Woodstock, Queensland, Australia - Gonzalo_03 (v2) (version 2) | ecosystem: Host-associated > Mammals > Digestive system >...
TTCTTTTTGACACATTGGAAATGTGTCAAAAAGAACCGTCCCCCTTGGCACACTCCCCCTTGGCACCCCCTTGGCACTCCCTGGCACCCCCTGGCACCCCTGAAGAGAAAGAAAGGAGCTGTAAATGAGAATTGGCGGAGGAATAGAAAAGGAATACCGAAATCCCGAGGAATGGGTTCGCTATGCGAAGGATCTCCGATACAGTGCAGTACTTTGCCCGGTGGATGCGAAGAGCAACCAGGCAGATCGTCAGGAATATCTGATGGCTGCAAAGGAGGCGGATCTTTTGATAGGTGAGGTCGGTGTCTGGCGAAACTGTCTTGCAAAGGATGAGATAATCCGTAAGGAAGCAATGGAGTATGCAAAGGCACAGCTTGCGCTTGCTGATGAGATGGGAGCGAAGTGCTGTGTGAATATTATCGGGAGCCGCAGTGAAAAGGCATGGGATGGTTTTGCGACAGAGCATTATACAGAAGATTTTTATGCCATGGCAGTGGATAGTGTACGGGAGATTATCGATGCAGTGAAGCCAAGTCGTACATTTTATTCCATTGAACCCATGCCATGGGTATTGCCGGATTCTCCGGAGCAATATCTGAAGCTGCTTCAGGATGTTGACAGACCTGAATTTGCCGTTCATCTGGATTTTGTAAACATGATCAATTGCCCGGAGAGGTATTGTCGGAGCACAGAATTTATTGAGCATTGTTTTGCACTTCTCGGACCGTACATCAAGAGCATTCATGGAAAGGATTCACTGATGGAACAGGCCTATACGACTATCATCCGTGAAACTATGCCTGGTAAAGGAACATTGAATTATAAAAAGATTCTGGCATTGGTGGAAAAGCTTGGGGCGGATACACCGCTGTTTGTGGAGCATCTGCCCGATTATGAGACCTACCGTCAGGCGGCACTTTATCTGAGAAACCAAGCGCAGGAAGCGGGGATATTGATCAAGGGATGAAAACAGTAGTGGCACATACCAGCAAAGTCAAATACCTTGGATAAGGATGAGCCCTGATAATTCATGTAAAAACATGATTTCTTGTTATGAAGAGAAGAATCCTGATGAAATAAAAATATTTATGGCATTTTTATAATATAAAGTGATATAATCATTTTATGTTTGCCCTAAAATGAGCAAATATAAGAAGATTATGTATTTCGAGAGGATTCAAAAATGAATGACAGAAAGTATCGTATATTATGGTGTCAGGAACATAAGGTGCAGCACCGTGAAGGTTTGGCCGGACGAAAAATGGACCGCAGATTTATATCATGCAAGAAGCTAATTTGCGTGCTGATGGCAGTATTGTGTATGAATCATTTATCGGCATGTACCTCGTTGTCGGAAGAAGACTCAGATGTGGACAACCATATAGAAACTATGGAAGAAAACTCTACGGATGAGGAAATAAACCACAGTGGTGATGAGAAGGAAAAAGAATATGAAGTTAAGACAACGGGTAGTATTGATCCAAAAGAAGACGGCGGTGATGACCTAAAAAAGGAAAATGTTCGCGACAGTATGGACGACAGCGCGAAAACGGAAGAAAAGATATCGCTGGAAGACCGCGGATTGGAGCTGTTGCGGCTTTTGGATGAAATGGTGCATAGAGAATCCTTTTTTAGATCATACCTTGAATCTTATTCGTCAAGTGCAGCTGAGGCAATGAATATGCGTAATATTTATGAGAAACTTTCAAAGGTTTCGTATGACCGGCCGGAGAGGATTTTTCGAATCACCTATTCAGAAGAAGCGATGAAAGAAGTGATAGAGTTTTGTTTTAGTAACGGGGATTATTTTGAGGGGATGTCAGAAGAACTCAAAAAGTGGTTGCTAGATCAATGGTTTCTTGGATGGAACTATGGTCAAGAAAGCCGTGTTGGAGTATATGAATACGGTAGCAACGATTATTTCGAAAGAATGCATATGACCTCGTTATATCAAATAAGTACTTCTTTTTTGGGTGACAAGAGAAATATGCGTTGTTTGTATCTGTACACCTTTTCGGAGCAATATCCTGTTTTGATCGGATTTGCCGGTTCGGAGGATGGTATTGTTAATGCATGTGTTCGCTTTATCATAGATGATAACTTAAAGACAGATTCCATTGAGGATGTGAAAGATTTTTTTAAGTTTGATTTAGGTGATACATCGATGGAGAACTATGGGATCAAAGAATTTATTGGAGATTCAAAGGATGTATTTGATGCTCAGGTTGAACAGGTGAGATAATGAAACAGATGGAGGATTGAAACATGAAAAAAATAATTGATCTGGCAACGCCGCCGATAACGACATATCCGTCGATTGCATATATTCTGGCACTGAAGTGGAAGGATAAAGAAACCATAATGCCTTGGCTGAGTGATCATTTCATCCAGATCGTTGTAAGACCGGAGCATGCATTTACATGGGGTGATTTTTATGATCATGCTGATCTGGACAATTTTTTCTCTAAAATTTTCGGTTTGCCTGGTTTGGGATGGATGAGAGCCAATAAGACAGTTGCACATTTTGACACATTTACGGATTATGTGGAGTATTTGATAGATAATGATTATTGTATAGAAGCCTGCTTGGACAGATACTATTTCAGTTTCACTAATTCTTACCAAAAAGAGCATTTTATTCATTCTACACTAATCTATGGATATGATAAAAACAACAAAATTGTTTATCTTGCCGATTTCTTTGATTATGGTAAATATGTCGTTAAGGAAGCAAGCTATGATGAAGTCAATAAAAGTATAAATAATGATTACATGATTAATCTGTATAAATCTGAGGAGGGAAGTTATCGGTTCGACAAGGAGTTGATGAGAAGATATTTTGAGGATTATCTGAATTCCGAAGACAGTTTCAGTAAATTTGTTTTTTCTAACAAACAATATAATAAAAGTGCGAGATTTGGACTCGCTTATTATGATTATCTGATCGAAAGAATATTACAGAAGGAATATTTAGATAAAAGAATGTATCATTTATTATATGATCATAAGGTATTGATGAAATATCGTTTGGAATATCTGAAGGAAGCAGTATTGTTTGATGTTGATCAGTTAAATGCTCTGTTGGAAAAAAATGAGAATCTGATTCATATGACAAAAAACTTGCGCAGTGTTGTGATAAAACAAACAATTGCATACAATGAAGCGGCAGATGACAGGATTGTGTCTAAGATCGGAGAATTAAAACGATATGATGCGGAGTTTGTGAAAGACGTCCTGGCTCTATATGACAAATAGAATAAGAGAACGTGAATCAGGGGAATATAGGAGTTTTGATATTGACTGTTGTAACGCCAGAGGTAAGACCATTGCATGTGGAAAGATATGCTGGGGTGCAACACAGCGGCAGGCTAATGCTGGACTTAGAGAACATCAACAAACTGTTGAACACGATAAAGATAAGATCTTAGGTTAACGTACACATATTGTTATAGATGTAAGTTTTCTTAATCTTTTCTTATGGAGATTTGAAGGAAGAGACGATAAAATGAGAAAATGTTTTTTGCTTCTGGCATTGCTCTTTATATTAGCAGCCTGTAATGCCAAGGAACCAACTGTGATAGATGTGGAAAAAGCACATTATACGGCAGAAACTCTTTTTCGTACAGAGGATTATGAATGGCTTTCCTCTTGCCATGTAGGAGCATGCATGTACGATATTGGTAAAAATGAAAAAAAGAACCAGTATGAATTATGGAAATATGATTGTGAACAACTAAATGCAACAAAAATAATCCTGTCCCCGAAAGAATTTCGTTTCGTCAGATATATTCGCGGTTTTATAGATAATGGCGAATTACACACCCTGTGCGGGACCTTAAGCGAAAACGGAAAGGATGTAAAAGATTACTTCTTGTGTGAATTTGATGCGGAAGGCAATGTCAAAAGCTCGAAAAATCTTACAAAAGCAATATCACATATTATGGAGCACAATGATGAAGGGTTTCATTATTCATATGTGTTACCAGGTGGCAGGGTGCTAATATTCAGTACGGATTCTGGCATTACGACAATGCATCTTTTGTCTGATGATGGAAATGTGATTACGGAGAGAAAACTTGGTGAATTAGATCTCTTCGATTGCCAACTTCGGGAAGATGGGAAAATATTGCTTCTGGAATATCATTATTCAGGAAAGACTGTCTCACTAAGCGAGGTTGACGTAAACAGTGGTAAGAGAACAGTGTTGATTCGGAATCTGGAGTTGCCATATGGTACTATGCCTTCTTTTGTATGTGGGTATGATTCGGAGCTGGTTTATTTCAAAACGAGTGATGCTATTTGGCAATATGATATCAGAAAAAACGAACTGAGTACAATCCTTATCTTCGAAGACAGCATGCTAAATGGTGGATATGTGGGTGAAACCTGGCAACGGAAAGATGGCGGTTGGTGTTTATACTATCTTACAGGTCTTGAAACGGAACATGATTTTTCAACATATGTTACTGATCTTGTTTTGTTGAAAGAGTCAACAGAGCCCTTAAAAGATAAAATAGAATTGACTTACGCCGTAATCGGTCCGGAAACTCTTTTCAAGGATGATACGAGGGCTTTCAATTTGTCCCAGGACCAAATAAAGATCATTGTGAAAATTTATGAAAATGAAGAACGATTTCTATCGGATATCATTTCCGGAAATGTTCCCGATTTGGTAAATATAAATGATCCAGAAATCTATAAGACCTTTTGTCAAAAGGGTATGCTGGAAGACATCCGTCCATATTTATCCCAAGACACTGAGATCTCTGAAAAGGACTTTCTTCCTAAAGCTCTCGAATTTTACGAGGTGGATGGTAAAATTTTCGCTATTCCCTATGGTTTGATAATTAGTGCCATGATGGGGGATGAGCAGTTTTTCGAAAACTTGGAAGCATGGAACTTTACTGATTTCAAGACATTTCTGAATTCTCTTTCTGCGGAAGACAAAAACAAAGTGGCAGGAGGATGTTCAAACCAGGAGATTCTTTTCCAACTATGTTACAATTATATGGATCAATTTATAGATCCGTCCATGCGATCCTGTGATTTCCAAAACGAGGAGTTCATGAGTATGTTGGAGGTTGCTTCTTATTTTTCAAAGGAAGCGTACGATGATGAATCACAATGGGAAAGGAGGGAAAACGCTATTGAATCAGGTGAATCAGTCTTAGAAACAGTATATATCGGTGAATTCTCGGAATATGAATTTAAGCGTGCACGATTTCCTCATAAAGGGAAAATAATAGGTTTTCCTTCTGATCAAAGGGCTGGGATCAGTATTATGAGCGGTGGAATAGCACCTGCTATGCTGACAAGCTGTAGCCATAAAAGTGCTGCATGGGATTTTATCAAATATACGCTGACAAAAGAAAAGAATTCTTTTTATACTTCCATATTCCCAACCTACAAACCTGTATTACAAGATATAATTGACGAGGCAAGGGCAAATGCTGGAAAGGTATACTCTTCCTATTATGGAGATGAAACAATAGAGATTCCTTATGCCGAACAGGCGGAAATTGATCAGTTGCAAAAACTATTGAATGACGGATATCCAACCGTAGGTGGAGATACAAAGGTTCTACAAATTATCTGTGAAGAAGCCGATGGCTATTTCCAAGGAAGCGCAGGACTGGAAGATGTAGTAGATCGAATTCAAAATCGTGTGACATTGTACCTGGAAGAATAAAGGAAATTTTAAGAATAGATAGGAAGCATGATAAGGAATGAAATCAATTCGATTAGTCAAGCAACATGACGTAAAAGACTGCGTTGCTGACTATGTTATTATATTTTTTGTTGGCTGTATTATTACGCAGACCTCTTGAATTAGTTTATCATTCAGCGATGAGTGCCAATGCCGAAGTGCAAACTTGCTTAAAAGAATCATTGCAAGGATTAGAACTGATTAAGACATATAACATCGGTAATCAGCTAAGAATGCGGCTGATGGAAAAACATAAGCGTTTTTTGGATAAGTGCTATAAAAGAGAAATGCTTGGATCATTTGGATCCTCTGGTAGTATATTGATCGAACAAGTCAGCAACCTAATCATCATATTTATTGGGTTTGAGTTTGTAAGCAATGGCAGATTATCGCTTGGAGAATTAATGACCTTTTTTATGATGCAAGCCATTATGAACGATTCTGCGAAAGAGTTGTTATACTTGCAACAAAGCTTTCGTAACGGAGTTGTTGCAGCAGATCGATTAAATGATGTTGTTGGTATGAAAGATGAATCGAAGGACGGACTTCCGATTGGTACTATTCATGAAATCCGAGTTGAAGATTTAGGTTTTTATTATTTTGGAGGGCCAGAGCTGTTTCAACATATTTCTTTTTCAATAAAGAACAAAAAAAGCTTGCGATAGTTGGAAAAAATGGGTGTGGAAAAAGTACTCTATTAAAATTGATAATGGGAACTGAAGAAGCAACTAGCGGTCACATTATTGTTAATGGAACGGAGTTGGGTGAATTAAGTAAGATGCAACTATGGGATAGAATAGCGTATGTACCGCAGAATCCCATCCTTTCAGCTGGTCAGAAACAATCTCTCGCCATTGCTAGAGCTTTGATTAGGAAACCAGACATTTTAATCTTAGACGAAGCGACAAGCAACATGGATGAGATGCGTGAGAGAACAGTTATCCAAAATCTTTTGCAATTGGAAATCCCTTGCGTATTTGTTACTCATAACAGTGCTATTGTACAATTAATGGATGAAATTGTACAAGTTGATAAACCTTTCTAAGATTTACTGCGGATGACTTGACGAGACCATATGGAATAAGGACTCTGGAACTTTTCTATTTCGCTGTATGCTCACGTACCCCAACCTGACAGAGGAACTTGGCTAAGGATTATGAAAGCACAAGTGCAAATTTCGTCGCGAGTACGGCACAATGGCGCAATAGGCAGGTGTGGCACACTCAAGATGCGTGATATGCGAGTTCAAGTTCGGATATCCAGACTTTATTCCTTGATACATAGGACAGATTATGCTTGCATTTTGGTATAGTCATGATATAATAACAGATAACAGCTTTGACGGAGACCGATTTCGTTGAAACCGCGTTGCAGAGAGATGCCGGAAGGTGAAAGGGCATCACGTGGATACGAAGGAGACCGCTCCCGAGCTTCATGCGAGAAAGATGGGATCTCATGCATTTTGTGTCTGTTGAGCACAAATCGGAAGAATCATGTGCATATGTTTGTAAACAACAGAAAAAGATACGTGGGTTCGGTCATAAGCATGACGAAACATCCGTCGTTACCGGATACCTGAGTGAAAAATCAAGGTGGTACCGTGCTTATTTGAGCACCCTTGGAAACAGGGGTGCTTTTGTTGTTTTAAATCCTTAGGCACCCGAAATCAGGAAAGGAGAAAAACATGAAGATTATTTACAAAGATGGAACCGTTGGAGAATGTCCCGAAGAGGAGGTAACGCATGTACTGCGTCATTCGGCTGCACACATCATGGCACAGGCGATCCAAAGACTTTATCCGGAGGCAGATTTTGCCTATGGACCCGCTACCGAGAGAGGGTTTTATTATGATGTGGATCTCGGAGATAAGAAGCTTTCCGATGAGGATCTTGTGGCGATCGAGGCAGAAATGAAAAAGATCACAAAGGAAAATCTTCCCTTTAAGTCCTTTATTCTTGGTCGTGAAGAGGCTGTCAAGTTTATGCATGAAAGAGGAGCTAAGTACAAGGAAGAGCACATTGGCGATCTTCCGGAGGATGCGGTGATCAGCTTCTATCAGCAGGGTGATTACATTGATATGTGCATCGGACCGCACATCTGTTACACAAAGGCGCTGAAGGCTTTTAAGATTACCGGACAGAGTGGTGCCTATTGGAAGGATAATGCGAAGAATAAGATGCTTACACGTATCAACGGAGTAGCTTTTGCTACCCAGGAGGAACTCGCGGAATATGAGAAACAGCTCGAGGAAGCGCGGGCGCGTGATCATCGTAAGATTGGCAAAGAGATGGGCCTTTTCATGTCAGACGATCTGATCGGTAAGGGCCTTCCCATGTTTCTTCCGAAGGGTTATACGATATGGCAGGAATTGGAAAATTATATTCGCCAGAAAGAATTAAAGCTCGGCTATCAGCATGTACTTACTCCCTGCGTTGGAAGCGTTCAGTTGTATAAGACCAGCGGTCACTGGGATCATTATCGTAAGAATATGTTTCCACCCATGGAAGTGGAGGGTGAAACCTTTGTTCTTCGTCCCATGAACTGCCCGCATCATATGATGATTTATGCAAACAAACCGCACAGTTACAAGGAACTTCCGATTCGTATCGGTGAAATCGCACATGACTTTCGTTTTGAAGCCAGCGGTACGCTGAAGGGTATTGAGAGGGTAAGGCATTTTTGTCAGAATGATGCACACCTTTTTGTTACACCCGGACAAATCGAAGAAGAATTCAAAAAGGTTGTGGATCTGATCCTGGATGTATATAAAGATTTTGGTATCACCGATTACAGGTGCGTTCTTTCCCTGCGTGATCCCGCAGATACCGAGAAGTATTATCCCGATGATGAAATGTGGAATACTGCTGAGGCATCCCTGCGTCAGGTATTGAATGATATCGGTATCGAATATACGGAAGAAATCGGCGAAGCTGCATTTTACGGTCCGAAACTGGATGTGAATGTAAAGCCTGCGGTAGGTGCAGAGATTACATTGTCAACCTGTCAGCTTGATTTTTGCCTGCCGATGAAGTTTGATTTAAAATATATTGACAGTGATTCGACTGAGAAGACACCGGTGGTCCTTCACCGTGCGATTCTCGGTACTCTCGATCGGTTTATGGCATATATTATTGAGCAGACGATGGGTAAGTTCCCGACATGGCTTGCACCACTGCAGGTAAAGGTATTGCCTGTCAGCGAGAAGACCAATGACTATGCCGCAAAGGTCAACGAGGCGTTGGAGAATGCAGGCGTTCGTACATTTTTGGATGACAGAAGTGAAAAGATTGGCTATAAGATCCGTGAGGGTCAGCAGGTGGATCGCGTCCCTTATATGCTGATCATTGGCCAGAAGGAAGCGGAGGACGGTACCGTAAGTGTCCGCAAACGTGACAGTGCTGATAACGAGGTCATGAGCCTTGAGGACTTCATAAAGAAAGTAACGGAAGAGATCCGGACGAAGAAATACGGAAATTGATGAGTGACAGGAAGTCGCAACATGTTGCAGAAGCAACGGTTTAAGAAAACAAACATAAAAATAATCAAAATAACAAACAATCCAAGTAACAAACAATTAAAGTAACAATCCAAAAACATCAACCGCGCTTCGCTGTTTGCAGAGAGGTAGTTGATCATAAAGGAAATAAAAATGTATGCCTGAAGGCGCGCGTTTCTGTAAGGGGATAAGTGCGCCTTCTATTTCTGTGAATGGTAGGTTATGGCATATTTTCCATAGCGATGTTTGACGGCTTTTTTTGCTCGGGAAAGGAGAGGATATGGATCTGAAGACTTTTTTCCAAGAGAATCCCAAGGTGGCAATTGCGTTTTCGGGCGGTGTGGATTCCGCATATTTGTTATATGCTGCCAAACGTTATGCACAGTGCGTGTGCGCTTATTATATTTCATCGGAGTTCCAGCCGGGATTTGAACTGGCGGATGCAAGGCGACTTTCCGAAGATCTGGATGCAAACTTAAGGATTCTGTATGTGAATGCTCTCGAAATTCCGTATGTACGTGAGAACCCGGAAAACAGGTGCTATTACTGTAAACAGACGATTTTCAAATTGATTTGGAGTGCAGCGAGGGAAGATGGTTTTACGGTTTTGCTGGACGGGACAAATGCGTCGGATGATATGGAAGACAGACCCGGTATGAAAGCATTACAGGAATTATCTGTCAAATCCCCGCTTCGTGAGTGTGGTCTGACAAAGGAACAGATCAGAAATCTTTCAAGGGAAGCAGGTCTTTTTACATGGGATAAACCGGCATATGCCTGTCTTGCAACGAGAATCCCGACTGGGGAGGCTCTTACGGCGGAGAAGCTTCTTGCAACCGAGTCCGCTGAAGCGTATTTACATTCTCTCGGATTTCAGGATATACGTATACGTGCAAGGGAGGGCCATGCAAGGATACAGCTTCCGGAGGAGCAATGGGAGAAGTTGTATAAACATCGCGAAAAAATATTGAAAGAACTGAAAAAATACTATGAGACAGTTTCTTTGGATCTGGAGGTTAGATAATTATAACAGGTTTCAGATCATCATCCGAAGCACGGAGGTAGAAAGATGAAAGAGGATGTTAGAAGTTTATTGGAAGGCGTTCAAAAAGGATCTGTTTCGGTGGAGGAAGCGATACTAAGGATTAAGACGAAACCATTTGAAGATATCGGGTATGCCAAGGTTGACATGCATAGAAAGCTTCGTCAGGGTGTGGCTGAGGTAATCTATGGAGCAGGAAAAACGGCAAAGCAGATCAGTGGGATTGTTGATGTAATGCTTCAAAACGGGCAGGACACGATATTGATAACAAGACTTTCGAAGGAGAGCGCGGATATCATAAGTGAGGTTCATTCGCTGGAATACTTTTCCGAAGCGCGCTGCGCAGTGATTGGAAAGTTTCCAGTGGTGGATGGGCTTGGAACGATCGTTATTGCAACGGGGGGAACGAGTGATGTGCCGGTAGCGGAAGAAGCAGCGGTGACAGCGGAAATCCTTGGAAATAAAGTGGTTCGACTGTATGATGTCGGAGTGGCAGGTCTGCATCGAACGTTGGCGCATATGGATGATATCATGAATGCAAATGTGATCATTGCCATCGCAGGGATGGAGGGCGCACTTGCGAGTGTGATCGGGGGACTTTCAGATTGTCCTGTGATCGCGGTACCAACCAGCGTTGGTTATGGTGCGTCTTTTCATGGTTTATCAGCACTTTTGTCAATGTTGAATTCCTGCGCGAGTGGGGTATCAGTTGTAAATATTGACAATGGATTCGGAGCCGGATATCTGGCGAGCATGATCAATCATCCGAAAAGGCAGGAAAAGAAATAGATTTCGTTGCGATCATGCTGTGAAGATGACAGAGATGCTAAAGGTAAGTGAACCATTGATTTGTGAAAGGAAGGTGCCTATGAATACATTATACCTGGATTGCAATATGGGAGCTGCAGGAGATATGCTTACAGCTGCGTTGTTGGAACTTTTGCCCGATCCGGATGCA
>Ga0310786_10011212_pt1 | contig 11201 bp, 11 predicted proteins | sample AusTroGonzalo_MG_FD_203881 | JGI IMG/M metagenome (GOLD analysis project Ga0310786, IMG submission 203881) | Bovine rumen microbial communities from tropical cattle in Woodstock, Queensland, Australia - Gonzalo_03 (v2) (version 2) | ecosystem: Host-associated > Mammals > Digestive system >...
GCCCAGGATGCCCGTACCCGTGCCGCAGTCTAGGATGCGCTTGCCATCGAGAGGCAGGGACATCAGCTGACTGACCATCATGCGGGTGGTCTCGTGGGTGCCTGTGCCGAAGGCCAGATGAGCGTCAATCTCAATGGATGTCTGAGGATGGATGTCAGATGGCAGATGGCGTCCGTCGTGAATCACCAGCGTATCGTTGACCACAATCGGCTCAAACCCCTGCTGTTCCCACTGCTCGTTCCAATCCTTGTCCTCAGCCTCCTGCGTTGTAAAGGAAACGGAACAAGAGGGTAGGGGGAAGTCGTCCATCAGCGCCTTCAGCAGTTCTTCATTGAAAAGTGTCTGCTGCACGTAACCCTTTACGCCCTCATCCGTGTCTTCAAACGTCTCGAATCCAGCCTCTCCAGCCAGTGCTGAGAGTATATCACGCGCATCCTGCATCAGCTCTTCGGGTGCTGCGATGTTGAAATTTACTTCGTAGTATTTCATATCCTTTGTTAATTTTAACTGCAAAATTACTAAAAATAGGGAAAATCCTACTACGTTTTAGGGTTTTTCCGTATCTTTGCATAAAAATTCTAAGTATTTTTGCATCGTAAAGAAATAACAAAACACATTGAGCATATGAAAAAGTGGACGATTCTTTCAATGGCATTGGTTCTGACCTCGCTCCAGGCGATGGCCCAGGACGACATGTACTTCATGCCCAGCAAGAAGCAGAAGGCTGAGCGCGAAGCTGCACGTCAGGCACGCCAAGCCAACTCAAACTACGAGCGCATCGACTACAGAAACTATAGTGGTTCGAATCGCAACGTAGACGAGTATAACCGCATGGGGAGTCAGGTTGATGTGCTGCCAGCCGATACGGGCGACGTCATCACATTTGACCCCGTGGAGGGCGTATATCCCGACTCTGTGGGCGACTATCAGCTGACCAAGCAGATGACCCGCTTCGATGACTACGTGCCCTCGATAGCCTATTGGGAGGGCTACAGCGCAGGCCGCCGCGATGCCTGGGGCTGGCACTCGCCTTGGTACTATTCGTCGCTCTATCCCTGGTACGACCCTTGGTACTACGACCCCTGGTATAGCTATGGTTGGTACGACCCCTGGTATTATGACCCTTGGTACTATAACTACGGTTGGCGCCACTACGGCTATTGGGGCGGATACTACTATCATCCAGTGGTCTATGTAGGAGGCGGAGGCTATCACTACAGCGGCACCTCGGGCAACCGCAGCCGTTTTGGCAATGACAGCTGGGGCAATACAAGTCGCGTGAGAAACTACACAGGCAGCAGTCGCTTTGACGGTGCTCGCCAGCGTGCGGGTGGGGGAGCCATCAGTCGCGGCAATGGGTCATCGACGACCTATGGCAGCACCAGAAATCAGGGTACAACCTATGGCAGTCCGCGCAATACGACCAACGGCACGCCGCGCGGCACCACTACAACAACGCGTCGCGCTATTAATAATACATCTGTGCCCGTACGCTCTACAACCAACTCGAGCACCTATGGCACCAGCCGCATGAATACGTCAACCTATGGCGGTTCGATGAGCACTGGTTCGATGAGCACTGGCCGTAGCACTGGCAGTTCTATGGGCAGCAGCCGTGGCGGAGGTGGCTCTGCAGGCGGTGGCGCACGTGGCGGACGTAGATAATTGAGAAATTGATAATGGTAAATGGATCATTGTAATTAATAACCATATGAAAAAGATTGTTTCTCTTGCAGTTCTTTCGCTGGCCATGCTGCCAGTGGCTGCACAAGATACCTACGAGAACGCACGCCTTCTGGGCAGCGATCTCAACGGAACAGCCCGCTATGTGGGTATGGGTGGCGCACTCGACGCTCTGGGTGCCGACGTGTCTACCATCAACACCAATCCTGCCGGTATCGGCCTCTTCCGCCACAGTCATGTGAGTGGCTCGTTTGGGGTGGTCAGTCAGCAGGGAGTCAGCCGCTTTGACCATGTCAACAAGACCAATCTGAGCTTCGACCAGATAGGTTTCGTACACTCGTTCAACGAGGGCGACGGCCGTTCGTACGTCAACTTCGCCATCAACTTCCATAAGAGTCGGAACTTTGACCAGATTCTCTCGGCTGCCAACTCGCTGAACCGTGCTTCGCTCAGTAAACTGGCTTACGCTAAGAGTGTGGTGGGCAACGACAATGCGGGTGGCTATTACCTGGAAGAGAACAAGAATATGGTGGTGAATGGCTGGCGCAACAAGACCAGCGACGAGTTGGCTTGGCAATACACACAATGGGATAATGTGTACACCAACGGCCTGATGTGGGACAACGTCAACGCGCCTGCAGCCGACGTGCCTTCTTCGCCATACTACGACCCCAAGGGCATCTATTTCAACAACGTATTCTTCGAGGGCGATGACTACAGCTTCGACCGTGGCCACAGCGGCTATATCTATGACGCCGACATTAACATCAGCGGCAACATCAACGACCGCCTGTTTCTGGGTGCCACACTGGGTTTCCGCCTCGTGGACTACAAGGGTTACAGCGAGTATCAGGAGAATCTGCTGGACTACAAAGACCGTAAGATTGGCAGCACCGTATTGGCCGACGAGCGTCGCATCACGGGTACGGGTGTCAACGTCAAGGTAGGTGCCATCGTGCGTCCTTTCGAAGAGTCTCCATTCCGCGTGGGACTGAGCATCGAGACGCCCACATGGTATGACCTGAAGTCGAAAAACGCCACGTTGCTGATCAATGGGGTAGACTATCAGAAGTATAATCCCGGCTATAAGAACTGGGGCCAGAACGAGTACAGCAGTGGATACACCTTCGAATATCGTTACTACACGCCTTGGAAGTTTGGCCTGAGCCTGGGTCACACCATCGGCAACTTCCTGGCACTGGGCGCTGGACTGGAATACACCGACTATAGCACGGCCGACAATCGAATTAAGGACGGATACGACGAGTATGGCAATCCTGAATCATATAGCGACGTGGTGATGAACCGCCACACCGAGAATACGCTGAAGGGAGCCACCACGCTGAAGGTTGGTGCCGAGTTGAAGCCCGATCCATCGCTGGCCATCCGCCTGGGCTACAACCGCGTATCGCCAATGTATCGCCAGGGTGCTTACCGCGACACACGTCTGAACAGCGAGTGCAACTTCTATACAAGTACAGCCGACTATACCAACTGGGAGGGCACTGACCGAATCACCTGCGGACTGGGCTACAGATACAAGAACTGGAACTTCGACCTGGCATACCAGTACAACAACACCAAGGGAACATTCTATCCATTCCAGCCAAACGTGGAGTTTGACGATATCACCAACAATCTGCAGCACGAAACCAACGTCTGCAAACCAAGCGACGTGAAATTTGAGCGCCACCAGATTCTGTTCACCGTGGGCTATACATTCGATACATTCTTTGATTGGTAAATAATTTAGTTTTGGTAAACTATTACTAGCGCCCCCGCGAGAGGATATTTCTTTCTCCGTGGGGGCGTAACTTTTTCTGGCCTTCAATTTTGAAGAAAATCAGGCCTTCGGTTTTGTAGGAATTCAGGCCATCGGGGGTGCGCTGGGAGCCGTATTCAGAGATATGTCGTTTCGCGGGTAGAGAAAGGTAGTATCACTTATCGAGAAACGCCTATTTATCATAATACCGATTCTCGTTTAATTTGGTTAATCATTTTTGGGCATCACACGGCTGGGTGCTGACGCTGACAGTGATTACAGTTACAGTGGCCATTTATCAGCGCTGTGTGTGCTATAGAGATATAGAAATAAAGATAATTATATAAATATATACATATTTTAACTTTTAAATTAACATTTCTATCCAGTGCTTACAAAATAAATGCCCGGTGTCACTGTCAGCACTGTAATCATGTCATCACTTTACAAAAAATTGCCACATACCTTTGCTTTGCCGATTCACAGATTTTCCGTACCTTTGTAGGTGCAATCGCCCTCGCGCGCGCGTACCTTTTATTATATATAAGGCGTGCAGCATTGCATTAAGGGTAACAATTGCGAGCATTAATAGTAGCAAACAACACAATGGCAAGCAAACTCCTAAAACTCGACCCGCCATACCAAGTGATACTGGCTGGCACCACCGTAGGCCTCCACATGGCCACACTCATCAAATGGAACGACGACGACGTCACCGACAACGAATCATATCCCATCGTGGCCGAAGGCGAAGAAACGCCCGACGGCACACTCTGTCCTGTGGACATCCACGACTGCATCAGCATCTGTCCGCCCACACGCAAGACCAACCTCGGCTGGCTGGCCAAGGTCATCGAGCACGACTTTCAGCAGCTGGAGCCCGCTGGCGTCGATTATATCATGCAGAGACTGTTTCTGCTGGGCGTAGATGTTCAGATGAATAGAGACAGGGACGGCAACGAGATTTGGGACTACGACATCACGCTCGACTTCATCAATCCGCCCGTTTCGTGGGACGAGAACCCCTATTATCGCGTGCGCGGCGGACGACACAACGGTCTATACTTCCAGAGCGAAGGCACGGCCGACGAGGTCTACAACGACCTGTATCAACAGCTGTCGGCCTACTATGATTTCTTTATCAAAAAGAACATCTATCTCAAGGTGAAATTCCGCACCTACGACATCGATTACGATTGCCCACTGATGGTGCGCCTTAACGAGATTGACTTTGGATTGTAAAGAGAGAGCGATGAACACACAGCAGATGAACGATATTCCCGTGAACTTTGTGGTGGGACACGCCCGACTGCAATCCACCGAAGCTCGACGCAAACCCTATGTGGAACTGGTCAAGGCATGGGCCGAGCACGAGCAACAGCCCGAGGCGGCTCTCAGCGTGGCGGCAGAAATCATGGGACAGCAACTGATGGACATCACACACTTGCCCAAGGAGATTTTGCCAGCCTGGCGTTCGCCCGAGCGCGCCGAAGCATTGATCAACGTGGTGCGCACGATAGACAAGAAGATTACCAATCAGGAGGAATGGTGGACGTGGGACCTGGTGATGCGCGTGATGGTCGACGATGGTATCCTTTCGCCTCGCACCCGAAGGAACCGCTTCGATAGCATCATCTGTTTGATGGTGCCTGGCAAGAGTCACGACACGGTGAGAAAAAGCGGCACGTATAAAGTGATGAAAGAGAAAAACAACTCATGGCATTCATGGGTAAGCAACAGTCTCATCAATCCCGAGCAGGCTGAAAACAGAGCCTATTGTGAGCAAATTTCCCAACTTTTTTCCAGGTCTCTTCCGAAGTAATCCGATATCTTTCCGAGATTTTCCAAAATGATTCCGAGATTTTCCTAAATGCCTGTATTTCAAGAAGTTATTTGCAGGCATAAAATAATTGTTGTACCTTTGCATTGACAAAATTATTAATTAACTAAATTTTTGAGAAATGGTAAAGGAATTTACAATTGCAATGAACCGTCAGGTTCGTGGATCCAACAAGGGTCTGATTATCGAGGAAAGCCTCGAAGTGTTTAACGCCATCCAGTCATCAGCCGAGGTGGCAAGTATCATTAACCAGATTCGCAGCACCACAAGTGCCGACGAGCGCCGTCAGCTGAAGGCAGCTCTACCCTATCGCTGTCCCCACTATTTCCGCTTCAAGGACAACCGCAGGGCTCAGGATTGCATCATCCCCGAAGAGTTCACCTTCCAGACCTGCGTAGACATCGATCGCGAAGACCAGGTGGAGGGCGCCATCGCTCGCGCGTACCTTATTAACAATGAGGAGAGCAACCAGTGGTACCAGCATCTGCTGCGCGTAGAGAAGTCGGCATCGGGCAAGGTGCACTTTGACATCCGCCTGCCGCTGGGCATGACCATCCGCGAGGCTCAGCAGTCCTATTGCGAGGCCCTGGGCGTGGAGTTCGATGAGAGTTGCTGTTCGCCAGAGCGCATGATCTACATCACCGACAAGGCCTCCGAACTCTACGTCAGCGAGCATTGGCAGGAGCATCTGGGTGACGACGAACTCAAGTTGCGTCGCGAGGCTTATCTGAACCGCGGACTGACCATTGACGGACGCGAGACTGAGGTGCCTACAGCCCAGGTGGTCACCATGCCCGAGGGTCCTTCTGATGGGGTCTATCCCGCTGATTATCAGGGCATCCCCTACCCCGAATTGGCCGAGGAATTGGCTCAGCAACTGGGTGGCTCGCCAGCCCACGGCAGTCGCAACAACTTCATCTTTTCTATGGCCTGCCATCTGCGTCACGTCTGCGACGACGACCCCAAATGGATTGCCAGCGTGATGCCCGACTTTGGCGAAGATGCTCAGCGCGTCAACGACACCATCCTCTCAGCCTGCCGTCGCAATCAGTCGCCCGCCATGTCGCAGAAGATGAAGGCGGCTATCGATGTCTGCCTCAAGCACAAGCAGATGGACGAAGCTCAGGTGAAGAGTCTTGACGTAGAACCGGCATTCCCCACCCGAATGCCCGCTCCGCTGCGTCTGCTGGTGTCCAAAGCTCCCCGCTACTACTGGCCGTCAATCTCCACGATGGTCTTCCCAGCACTGGCCATGCGCATGGGTGGCGTCAAGTTCCGATATTGGGACAACACCTTCCATGAAGTGACCACGATGGCCATCCAGGCAGCACGCACATCGGTGGGTAAGTCGTGTGTCAAAGCACCCATCAACGCAATCACCAAGGATATTGAGGAGAAGGATCGCGAGGCACGCGAGAAGGAGCAGGCATGGAAGGACGCTATGAACACCAAGGGTGCCAACAAGGAGAGACCGGTGCGTCCTGATGGGCTGTGCATCCAGGTGGTAGATTCGGACATGACCAATGCGGCCTTTACGCAGCGTCTGGCTGATGCCGAAAAGGCTGGCAACAAAGGGTTGTACTCCTATATGGACGAGATCGAGATGATTAACAAGGTGGCTGGCGGAGGCAAGGAAATGACGAGCCGACTGATCTGCCGCAACTTTGATACGGACCACTATGGACAGGAGCGCGTGGGGGCGCAATCGGTCACCGCACGCACGCTGATGCGCTGGAACATCGCGGCCAACACCACACCCAACTCGCTGGTGAAGTTTCTGGGCAAGCACACCACCGACGGTACACTGGCACGCATCAATCTCTGCACCATCATTCCGCCCGAGGACTCTGACGAGATGCCTATCTTTGGTATCTATGACGACAGGTTCCAAGCCAAGCTCAACCCTTATCTCAAACTGCTCGACGAGGCCAAGGGTACCATCGACTGCAAAAAGGCCCGGGATATGGCGGCCAACCTGTGTAAGATAGCCCGCGAACGCGCGACCCTGATGGACGACGAGGGCTATAAGATCCTCTCCTATCGCGCTGCGGTCATCGCCTTCCGCAAGGCCTGCATTCTCTACGTGATGAATGGCATGAAGTGGTCTGAGGATATCGAGACGTTCTGCACCTGGGCGTTTGATTATGATCTGTGGTGTAAGATGAGGTTCTTTGGCAACGCGATGAGCAACGACCTGAAGTGCGAGATGCTGTGCGTCAGTCACGTGGCTCCCAATATGCTCGACCAGCTGCCCGACACCTTTTCGCGCGACGAACTCGCCGATCTGCGACAGGCACAGGGCAAGGAACGTAATCCCCGCAACCAGCTGGCTCAATGGGTGAAGCGTCAATTCATTCAGCGCGATGAACTCACGGGCTTGTACCACAAAACACAAAACTATCTCTCTCGCCATGCGGCGTGAGGGATAGTATTCCAAGACTTGTCTGGCCAAGACTCACAGCGCGTCAACGCTTGAAGAAACCAACATAGAGACCGACACAAAAAAAGACTGTCTCCCAAACCTTGCGGCTTGAGAGACAGTTTTTAGTATTTAAATGTGCTGACGCTGACAGTGCTGACAGTGACAGCGGCCATTTATCAGAATAATTAGTTCTTGAAGAAGTCCTTTACGGCCTCGTTGGGAACCATCTGCTCATCGAAGATGTAAGCACCAGTCTTGGGGCTGCGAACCATCTTGATGACCTTTGAGTAAGCGCGACCATCCTTCGAACCTTCGTGGAGGGTAGCAACGGTTTTCTTTGCCATACTGTCTTACTTATCTTACTTAATCTCCTTGTGAAGAGTCATCTTCTTAAGGATGGGGTTATACTTCATCAACTCCATGCGCTCAGGCGTGTTCTTACGATTCTTGGTCGTAATGTAACGGCTGGTGCCGGGAAGACCACTATTTTTCATCTCGGTGCACTCCAGAACTACCTGGACGCGGTTACCTTTTGCTTTCTTGCTTGCCATGGTCTATTAGTCTCCTATTACTTTAATGTCCTTCCAATCCACGAAGCCATTGGCTACAGCCTGCTTCAGAGCGGCGTCCAGACCTACTTTATTAATCATGCGAAGGCCAGCAGCGCTAATCTTCAACTGAATCCAGCAACCCTCCTCTACATAGTAGAACTTCTTGCTGAACAGGTTAACGTCAAAGCTACGCTTGGTGCGATGCTTTGAGTGCGACACATTGTTACCAATCTGCGCCTTCTTTCCTGTGATTTGACAAATTTTCGACATTTCTATCTACTTTAATTGTGTTCCTTATTGTAACTTACTCCAAACAGGGTGCAAAGGTACTGAATTTTCTTGAAAATTGGAAGTGTAGTTTTAAGAATTATTGCAGTCTTAATATTTTTTAACTCTCTTCAGCGTTTTCCGACGTACTATTGCCGCATTCAGCCTTCAGGAAGTCGCAAAGCATGTGCATGGCGCGATTGGTGGCGTTCATCAGGTTGATGTCGCGACCTTCGTCCTCGGTCAACTTATAGGTAATCTGTTTTTCGGGGGTACCGCAAGCCAGCCAGATGGTGCCCACGGGAATCTCCTTCGAGCCTCCGCCAGGACCTGCCAAGCCTGTGGCTGCAATGGCATAGTCGGTGTTCAGAGCCTTGCAGGCACCCTTCACCATCTCAATAGCCACCTCTTCGCAAACGGCGGTCTTCTCCTCTATCAACTCGTGAGAAACGCCTAACAGGTTCTCTTTCACCTCGTTAACATAGCAGATGATGCCTCCCTTAAAATACTTCGAAGCACCTGGCACGGCAATCAGGGCCTCGCCAATGCGTCCACCAGTACAACTCTCGGCTGTGCCTACGGTCTTCTCCGACTCCCACAGCAACTGGCTCACCTCTCTGCTAATGATTTTTCCTTCTAAATCCATATCTCTTTACTTAAAAGTTACTTTTGAAAAGGCTGGTGCGTCAATCTCACAGAAGTCACCATCCTGGAATTTCTTATAGCCAACAATGCCAATCATGGCGGCATTATCGGTGGTATAGCTGAACTTGGGAATATAGATCGTCCAGCCATAGCGGCGCGCATGGTCCTGGAATGCATTGCGCAGACCGTTGTTGGCACTCACGCCACCTGCCACGGCCACATGTTTGATGCCGGTTTGCTTCACAGCCAGGCGCAATTTCTTCATCAGAATATCAACGATGGTCCACTCCAGCGATGCGGCCAGGTCTTCCTTGTGATGCTCCACAAAGTCTGGGTCGTCCTCCACCCACTTGCGCAGGTTATAGAGGAACGAGGTCTTCAGGCCCGAGAAACTATAGTCGAGGCCAGGAATCTGGGGCTCAGAGAACTGATAGGCCTTGGGGTTGCCCTGACGCGCCAATCGGTCGATGATAGGACCACCGGGATAGCCCAGGCCCATCACCTTAGAGCATTTGTCAATGGCTTCGCCAGCAGCATCGTCAATGGTCTGACCCAGCACTTCCATATCGTTATAGGCGCGCACCAACACAATCTGTGAGTTGCCACCACTCACCAGCAAGCACAGAAACGGCAGGGGCGGCGGATTGAAATCACCCTCGCCACTATCGATGAAATGGGCCATTACGTGACCCTGCAGGTGGTTGACATCAATCATGGGAATGCCCAGCGAACGGGCAAAACCCTTGGCAAAGCTGACACCTACGAGCAGCGAACCCATCAAACCAGGACCGCGCGTAAAGGCCACAGCACTCAGCATCTCCTTGGTGATGCCGGCACGCTTGATGGCCTGGTCGACCACGGGCACCACATTCTGTTGGTGGGCACGCGAAGCCAACTCGGGCACCACGCCGCCATAAGCCTCGTGGACGGCCTGCGAGGCGGTCACATTCGACAGCAGCACGCCATTCTTCAGGACGGCAGCCGATGTGTCGTCACAGCTGGACTCAATACCTAATATATAAATGTCTTTTTCCATTTCTTCTATTGTCGTCATTCCGACATTCCGGTATCCCGACTTTAATAAGTTAACACCTCCACGCCATGCTCGGTCATCAGCAGTGTGTGCTCCCACTGGGCGCTGGGCTTCTCGTCTTCTGTTATCACCTCCCAACCATATGGATCGTCGGCATCGATAAACACACGCCAGGTACCCATGTTAATCATAGGCTCGATGGTAAACACCATGCCGGGCACCAGCAACATGCCTGTACCGCGATAGCTGTCGTGGTCGACCTCGGGCTCCTCGTGGAACTTCAAGCCAACGCCGTGGCCAGCCAGGTCCTTCACGATGCCATAGCCATATTTCTTGCAATGCTTTTTGATGGCATGACCGATGTCGCCCACAAAGCCCCAAGGCTTGGCGGCCTCCATGCCTATCTCCAGACACTCCTTGGCCACACGCACCAACTGCTCTTTCTCGGGTGTCGTCTTGCCAATGATAAACATACGTGAGGCATCGGCATAATAGCCGTCTTTGATGGTGGTGAAATCTACATTGATGATGTCACCCTCTTCAAGCACATCCTCCTCCTTGGGAATACCGTGACACACCACCTCATTGATACTGGTACACACGCTCATGGGGAAGCCCTCATAGTTGAGACAGGCAGGGATTGCGTCGTGCTCTTCGCAATAGGCACGACAAATCTTGTCAATCTCGAGGGTATTCATGCCAGCGTGAATCTCGGCAGCCACAGCATCCAGCACGCCAGTATTAATCACGCCAGCGCGACGAATGCCCTCTATCTGCTCGGGAGTCTTGATGAGATCGGGAGTGGGTACCAACTTGCCCTTGCTCTCCCAATACATAATTTTTTTATCAAATTCAGTAGGCTCCTGTCCTGGCTGACAGTGCCATCTGCGTTTTTTTGCCATATCCTGTATTTAATTGTTGGTGCAAAGGTACTGCAAAATGACGGAAACGCAAAATTTTAAAGTCCTATTTATAACTTTTTAGAATATTCCGTTACC
>Ga0310786_10011213_pt1 | contig 11201 bp, 7 predicted proteins | sample AusTroGonzalo_MG_FD_203881 | JGI IMG/M metagenome (GOLD analysis project Ga0310786, IMG submission 203881) | Bovine rumen microbial communities from tropical cattle in Woodstock, Queensland, Australia - Gonzalo_03 (v2) (version 2) | ecosystem: Host-associated > Mammals > Digestive system >...
TTCCCCAACAACACCGTGAGCGATATCCTGCATCAGGTGAAAACGCTTTCGCTCCACTTCCATCAAGGATTCTTCTCTTCGGAGTGGACGCCGTCCGAGAGCCTGATGTTCATGCCGCTCAAGGCCCTGTGGGATTCTGCCGTCATCGAGCCGGACCTGCAGAAATGGGGTATCACCCATGGGATTGAAGCCGATGGCGGCGGTTCCGGCCTCCACATGGCCCGACAAATGGCCGACTGCACCGTCGCAGCGCTGGAAGTCATGCGGCAGCACGGCGTAAGCCTGGCGCCCGACGGATATACCACCAACTGGGGCAGTTCGCAGAATGCTGTTCCCGCCCTGATCTTTGCCCGCTGGTACGAGGAAGAGGCCCCGCAATGGTTCAAGGATGCCTTGCGGCTTCATTCCACTTTCTCCGGAGAAGGGGCGATCGACATGCCGGCATTTATCAAGCACAGTTATCAGCATCCGGAGCTGATTCCTCCCCTGCTGACCATCATTGTGGCCTATATCAAAGCGTTCTCACCGGCACAACTGGGCGGCTATTCGCCCAACGATTTTGTGCCGCAATGGTATATCGACACCAAGTATCAGGTAAACGGACGCGAAATTACTTTCTATGATGCCGTCAGCTTTTTCTACACGGACATCGTGGATCCCATCGGCCAGAAGATGACCTCTTTTAGCGAGGTAGTTGCGCCGGATATGCTCACCCCGGACGGAGAGGTGGACATGGACTGTCCTAAAATCCGCGCCTGGATGGCCTGCCTCAAAAAACACAACAACCTGGAAGGCTGGACGCCGACGCATCCTGTTTTTCTGGCCCACAGCCAGGAAGACGGCATGATCCCTTACGAGTTGGCCGATAGCATGTACCGCACCCTCAGCAACCAAGGGCAGAATACCAAAGTCCGTATGATGAAGGTCTCCTCCCTTGGCGACTTCCCTACCGGTGGCCTTAACACGCATTTTATCATTTCCTTCATGGTGCAAATCCATATGGCTTGTATGGAAAACCCGTCCGATATGTTGCTGATATACAGCCCTGTTAAATAAGCATGAGTGAACCGAAGAATATACGCCGTCCTTCTGAGGAAATGCGCTGGAAGCAATTCTATCCCAGCGGATACGAGGAAATCCTGAACAAGGAGTTCCCTCAGAAGACCTTATGGAAATTCCTGGAGGACGGCATTCTTTCCGATGAAAACCGCCACGACGCCCTGGTATATTTCGGGCGCCGGATCAGCCGCAAGACATTTGTGGAACAGGTGCACCTTTGGGGCCGCATCATCAAAGGCATGGGGCTGCAGGAAGGAGACGAACTGCTAATTTACGGCCCCGCCCTGCCGGAATTCATCTACATCATGTTCGCGGCGGACATGGTAGGGGTAACGGCCAACCTGCCCAACCTGATGGTGAAACCGGAAGACCTGAATTCCATGGTAGGCCGGAGCCGCGTCGCCTTCGTGTTCGACGGGATGGAAAAACTCATACGGAAAACGCTTGAGCGGGGGCAGTTCGAACACGTGGTCATTCTCTCGGCCACCAGCTCCATGGGCTATCCGCTCAAAGCGCTTGCATCGCCCGTAAACGGCCTCAAGCGATTCGGGTTGCGATTCAAAGCCAAATACCTGACAGCCGACGCCGCTATCCGGCAGTTCGGTCAATACGACGGTCTGCTGGAGGCAACGGGAGAAACCGATAAACCGGCTTACCTTTTCTGTTCGTCCGGGACGTCCGGCAATGGTTACGCGAACCAGATCGGCATGACCGACAAGGCTATGATTGCCATGTGCCGGAATGCGCTGGCCTTCAACCTGAAAGGAAGCCCCTTCCGCGAAGGGACCAGTTCCTACTGCCCCGTGCCGCCCTTTGTATGCACCGGTTTCTTTACGCTGGTGATGGCACCGCTGTACCGCGGCATGACCGTATATCTGGATCCGAGGCTATCGGCCCAACTCTTCGCCAAAAACGTCCTCACCATCCGTCCGCAGATCGCTGTGGCCACCGGAGGGTACTGGATAAAAGTAATTGAGCAGGTCGATAAGCTCATTCAACAAGGGAAGCGTCCGGACCTGAGTTTCCTCCGATTCCCGGTCATGGGCGGCGAAGGCTGCACGCCGGAAGCGCTGCAGCACATCAACGAGGTACTGGAAGCCTGCGGCAGTCCGGTTGCCCTTACCTCGGGCTACGGACTCACCGAAATCTTCTCCGTGTCCACAGTGGATTATGAGCCCACGGGCTTCGACAAAGACTATTCCCGTCCGGTCGTGTGTGTAGGATACCCCTTCCCCGGCGTCACCGTTGGCATTTTTGACGAGAACGGCCAGGAACTGGACTACGAGGAGCGCGGAGAGGTCTGGATAAAGACCCCTACCCTCACCTGCGGCTATGACAATCCGGAATTAAACCGAGCCAGGATACAAAACGGCTGGCTGCGCACCCAGGACCTGGGGCAGCTGGACCCCAGCGGCAAACTCTTCATCTATGGCCGCATGGCCCAGCACGTAGTGACCCGCGATGGAGAAAAGGTATATCTGTTTGATATCGCCAACCAGTTGCGGGAAGACCCTGCCGTAAAAGATGCCCTGGTTTGCCGGCTGGCAATGGAAAACGGCCCGATAGTTGCTCATGTGGTGCTGGAAGACGATATCCGGGAGTCGGAAAAAGAAGACGTCCTCCGCCGCCTGGACACCTGCATGCAGGCTTTCCTGCCCTCCGGGCTTTGCCTGGCGGGATACCACATGGAGTATGGGCAGCTGAGAATCAACCAGGTTGAGAAAATCGACCGGAGTTACTACACCCACCTCTTCACCGGTTATTCCGTGATCCGCAACGGCAAGCAGGAGACCGTCGCCTTCCATAAACTGAACACTACACACTTGAAGAAATAACAGATGGATAAAAAACTAGTCATCATCCCCACCTACAACGAAAGGGAAAACATCGAGGACATCGTCAAAGCCGTATTCAACCTGGAAGGCCAGTTCCATATTCTGGTCATTGACGATGGTTCCCCGGACGGCACCGCCTCCCTGGTAAAAGGCATGCAGGAGCAATTCCCCGAGACGCTGCACCTGTTGGAACGCAGCGGAAAACTAGGACTGGGAACCGCTTACCTCACGGGCTTCGCATGGGCCCTGGAGCACGGTTATGACTATGTTTTTGAAATGGATGCCGATTTCTCTCACAACCCGGCGGACCTCCTGCGCCTGTACAAGGCCTGCCAGGAGGGCGCAGACCTGAGCGTCGGCTCCCGCTATTGCAACGGCGTGAGCGTGGTGGACTGGCCCATCAGCCGCATCCTCATCTCCTATTTTGCTTCCGGTTACGTGCGCACCGTGCTGCGCATGAAAATCTACGACACCACCGCCGGATTCGTTTGCTACAGCCGCAAGGTACTGGAAACCATCGACTTAAATGCCATCCGGATGAAAGGATACGGCTTCCAGATCGAGATGAAGTACACGGCCTGGAAGTTGGGATTCAATCTCAAGGAAGTACCCATCGTCTTTACCAACCGCCAAAAAGGTACCTCCAAGATGAGTGGAGGCATCTTTGGCGAGGCTTTCTGGGGCGTGATGGGGCTCCGTTTCCGCTCTATCCGCGGCCGGAAATAAGCCGAAGCCCAATACGTTTACGGTCCAGGTCCACTGAAAGGACCTGGACTTTTATTTGCTGGTGCAGCTTCAGGACCTGGGAAGGTACGGCCATCCCCTTCTGGCCCATCTGCGAGGCATGGATAAGGCCATTTTCGTGCAGGCCGATATCGACAAACGCACCAAAGGCGGTGAGGTTAATCACCAGGCCCGGCAGTTCCATGCCCACTTTAAGGTCGTCGATGTCGTGGATATCGTCCGCAAAGGAGAATTCCTGCGCAGCCTCACGAGGGTCCCGTCCCGGCTTTTGGAGCTCCAGGATGATGTCGTTGATGGTGGGCAGTCCGAACTCCTTTTCCACGTAATCCTGGGCCTTGATTTGCTTGCACAGGGCCGCATTCCCGACCAGCTCACTGGTGCTCACATGCAGGTTGCGGGCCATTTTATCGACAATATGATAGGCCTCCGGATGCACCGCCGAATTGTCCAGCGGATTGGCCGCTCCGGGGATGCGGAGGAAGCCGGCGCACTGCTCAAAAGCCTTGGCGCCCAGACGCGGGACCTTCTTGAGTTCCTCCCGGCTGGTGAAATTGCCGTTCTGGCTCCTATACGCCACAATGGCCTTGGAGAGCGCAGGGCCGATGCCGGCCACGTATTGCAGCAGGTAGGGGCTGGCGGTGTTCACGGACACGCCTACGCTGTTTACGCAACTCTCTACGGTATTGTCCAGCTTTTCCTTGAGGAGCCCCTGGTCCACATCGTGCTGATATTGGCCGATTCCAAGCGACTTAGGGTCGATTTTCACCAACTCCGCCAGCGGATCCATCAGGCGACGGCCGATGGAGACCGCGCCACGGACAGTGACGTCGTATTCCGGGAATTCCTCCCGTCCTACCTCCGAGGCAGAATAGACGGAAGCGCCATCCTCGCTCACGGAGAAAATGCGTACGCTTTCCGGCAGCCCGACCATCCGAACAAAAGCCTCCGTTTCGCGGCCGGCCGTTCCCGAACCGATGGCAATGACCTCAATATCATACTTTTCCACCAGGTCTGCCACGGTGATGATGGCCTGGATTTTCTTGGCCACGGGCGGGTGCGGGAATATGACGTCGTGGTGCAGCAGGTTCCCCTGTGCATCCAGGCAAACTACCTTGCAACCGGTACGGAAGCCCGGATCGATGGCCATCACGCGCTTTTGCCCCACCGGCGGTGCCAGCAGCAGCTGACGCAGGTTTTCGCCAAACACCTGGATGGAAGCCACATCGGCCTTTTCCTTGGCCTCCCGCAGCACCTCTCCGGTGATGGAAGGGTCCAGCAGGCGCTTCCAGGCATCATCCACGGCCTCACGCACCTGCAGGCCGGTTTCCCGCTGGGGATAGCCGTGCTCCTGGCAAAAATCGTAATACATCTTGTTGGCGCACTTTTCCCCGTCCGCGTCGATTTCCACACGCACGAAGCCTTCCTCCTGGGCACGCAGCATGGCCAGCAGGTTGTGGGCGGGTATTTTGCCGATGGGCATGGAGAAGTTGAAATAGCTGCGGTACTTGGCGGCATCCGGGCTGCTCTCCCCTGCCTTGGTGACCTTGGAAGCCACCCGACGGGTACGGTAAATGCCACGGAGGTTCTCGCGGATGACGGCCGTCTCGCTCAAGCGTTCCGCCACGATGTCGCGGGCGCCCTGCAGGGCCTCTTCCGTGTCCTTCACCTCCCCTTTCACGAACTTGCGGGCGTCCGCCTTGGGATCCTGCGATTTGCCGTTCCACAGAAGGTCCGCGAGGGGCTCCAGGCCCTTGGCAATGGCAATGGTAGCACGGGTTTTCCGCTTGGGCCTGTACGGGAGGTACAAATCTTCCAGGTCGCTGCCGCTGACGCAGTTCTCTATCTTCTTCTGAAGGTCTGCCGTGAGTTTATCCTGCTCCGCGATGGTTTTGAGGATGGAGGCTTTCCGTTTTTCCATCTCCTCAAAGACATCGACCCAATGTTTTACCTCCGCCACTTCTACGTCCGTGAGGCCGCCGGTGCGCTCCTTGCGGTAACGGCTGATGAAGGGAATGGTGCACCCGTCTGCGAACAGTTCCACGCAGTTTTCCACCTGCCAGGACTGTATGCCCAGCAACTTGGCGATATGCTTGATGTATAGTTCTTTCATATTTTCAAATGTACTATTTTTTGCGTAAATTTGCAATATACACCCAACGAATCATGGAACAAGCGCAAACCCAAGCCCCCTCCTGGTGGTGGACTATCGTCAATATTCTCTTTCTGATTGAGCTGCTGCCGCTGGCTATTCTCTGCTTTGGGCCCTATCTGCTGTACGAGCGTGCTCCGCGGCTCCTGAAGCCGTTCTACCTGTTTATCCGGTATTACGTTAAGGTGATTCGCGAGACGGTACAGGATTTCCGCGCCCTCACCGGCAACTAATCCTGGGAGAAGTCTTTCAGTTCCTCGCGGTAGGCGCTGAAAATCATGGACTTGGAAAGGAAGCCCAAATACTTACGGTCCCTATCTACCACCGGCAAGTTCCACGCGCCGGATTTTTCGAATTTGCGCATGACCGATTCCATGGGTTCGTCCACGTACACATACTCCGGCGCCGTGCGCATGTAATTGTAAACGTGGCGTTTGTCGTACAGCTCCTGGCTGAACATTTCCTTGCGGATATCGGAAAGGGTCACATAGCCCTGGAAACGGCCACGGGAATCCACCACCGGGAACAGATGACGGTTAGAGGTCGATACTGCATCGACCAAATCTCGCAGCGTTGCGTCGATGCGGATGGGCAGGAAGTCCGTTTCCAGCAGCGCGTCCGTCTTAAGCAGCGTGAGCACCGCCTGATCGGAGTCGTGCGTGAGGAGTTCCCCGCTGGCCGCGATGCGCTTGGTATAGATGGAATATTTCTCGAAGATGCGCGTTACACCGTAAGCGATGGCCGAGGTGAGGATGAGCGGCACAAGGAGCTCATAACCACCTGAAATCTCGGCAATTAAGAAGATGGCGGTGAGCGGCGCCTGCATGACGCCGGCCATGAGCCCGGCCATACCCACCAGCACAAAATTGGAGACCGGAACCAGGCCCGGGTGGACCAGGTTGACCGTGGTAGCCAGCACAAAGCCCGCGATGGCGCCCATGAACAGCGTAGGACCGAAAGTACCGCCCACGCCGCCGCCGGCATTGGTGAAGGTCATGGAGAACACCTTGAGCAGCATGACCAGCAGGAAGAACAGGGGCACAGCCCAGTGCCAGCTCAGGAAGTAATTCAGGGGTGTTCCACCGCCAAAATCGACCATTTTCCCATTGAGCAGGGGCGACAGGAAATCATAGCCCTCCCCGTACAGCGGCGGGAACAGGAAGATAAGGACACCCAGCGTCACGGCTGAGATGGCCCAGCGCAGGTAACGGTTCTTGAGCTTACCCAGCCGGTCTTCCATCTCCAGCGTAGTGCGGAGGAAATACAGCGAGCCCAGGCCGCAGAAGATGCCCAGGAGCACGTAGAACGGCACATTCCCCATCTTGAACGGAATCACGGTAGCGGCAAAGGCGCTCTCGCGTCCCAGGCAAATGTAGCTTACCAGCGTGGCCGATATGGAACTGAGCAGCAGCGGCAGGATACCGCTCATGGACAGGTTGAACAGCAGGATTTCCAGTGTGAACAGAACACCCGCGAGCGGAGCGTTGAAGATACCCGCCACCGCACCAGCCGCGCCGCAACCCAGCAGGAGCGTCATGCCTCGGTAGGACATGCCGCAATATCGACCCAGATTGGAGCCGATGGCCGCACCGGTATATACGATGGGCGCCTCAGCACCCACGGAACCGCCAAAACCGATGGTGAGCGCACTGGTTACCAGCGAACTCCAGCAGTTGTGTGCCTTGATTTTGGATTCGTTCTTGGAAACGGCCTGCAGCACCTTGGTGACGCCATGGCCGATATTGTCCCGGATGATATACTTGACGATGAGCAGGCTCAGGAGCATACCCACGCCCGGCAGCACCAGATAGGGCCAGCGGCTGCCCGGGACCAGTTGCTCCACCCAACCCTGAATGCCATGGATGGCCAGTTTGAGCCCCACGGCGGCCAGGCCGCACAGGATGCCGGTTACAATCGATAAAACAAGGAGGGCCGTGGTTTCCGGCATCTTATGCAAAAGGCCCCTGACGGGGCCCCATATCCATTTTATGCCACCACGGTTTGCCATGGCTGTTAATCTTCGTCAGAGCCGTTGGAATATTGGGCGATGTTGTCGTCCGGGAGGGTTTCCCCTGCGGCGTCCGAAGCGTCGGCGCTGCCACCGGCCACGGCCTCGTTCTCGGCATCTTCCTCTCCTTCCAACCAGCGGGCCACATCCTCCAAATCGTCCGTTTTCACGTTGATTTTCACCAGATAGATGGCATCTAACGTCTCGATGGTTACTGCATAGAAGGAAGTGCCGTCCGGCTTGGGATACTTGACCAGATCGTTCAGGTAATCGCTGAAGCCTTTCGGGTACTTTTCTGCGAATGCAGCGGCCAGGTCCGGATGCCCGGACATCTTCTCATAACTCACCACATGTCTTTTCTTGCTGTCTGCCATATCTGTTTACTTGTGCTTAGGTTTTCGTGCTGCAATATTAGGACTTTGTTTTGAACTCTGCAAGGGCTTTTGTGTTTTTTTCGAAGAATTTTTGAAGAAAAACGATTTTTGCCGCTGTTTTTTCTCCGGATCACGCTCTGTAAACACCGGAGTCATGTCTCTCGGGTCCAATCCTGTATAGAACATCACGGACGAAGTGGTCATGGGCGTGGGAGTAAAATCCTGCACCTGGTCCATCCAGATTCCCTTCAGGGCCGGGTGTGACGCCAGGTGCTCCATGTCCTTCATGGTGCAGCCGGGGTGCGAGGAGATAAAGTACGGCACCAGTCCCACGTGGGTGCCGGCTTCGCGGTTCACCTTGTCGAATTCCTTGCGCAGCCGCTCAAAAAGGCGGAAGCTGGGCTTGGCCATCTTCTGCAGCACATGGTCTTCGGTATGCTCCGGGGCCACTTTCAGGCGGCCGGACGTATGGTCCAGCACCAGCGTCTGCAGGTAAGGCTTGGAACTGGTATCGACAAAACCGTCTTCCGTCAGGAAAAGGTCGTAACGGATGCCGCTGCCGATATAGCTGTGCCGGATGCCTTTTGTACTGTCGATCCGCTTGTACAGCTCCATGAGGCGGGTATGGTCGCAATTCAGGTTGGGGCAGCGTTTGGGGAACAGGCAGCTGCGGCGCTTGCATTTGTCGCACAGCTCCAGGTTTTTCCCGTGCATGCCGTACATGTTGGCCGTAGGCGCGCCCACGTCGGAAATGTTACCGGCAAAGTCCGGCAGGTCGTTCAGCGCCTTCACCTCCTTGAGGATGGATTGTTCGCTTCGGGACGATATGAACTTGCCCTGGTGCGCGGCGATGGTGCAGAAATTACAGCCGCCGAAGCACCCGCGGTGGGTGTTCACGGAGAACTTGATCATGTCGTAGGCCGGGATGCGCTTGCCTTTGTACCGCGGATGCGGCAGTTTGGTGAACGGCAGGTCCCAGAAGGAGTCCATTTCCTCGGTGGTGGCAGGCGGGAAAGGCGGATTGATCTGGACGTACCCCTTCCCTACCGGCTCCAGGATGGTGTCCGGATGCATCATGTTGGCATGCGTCTCAATCCAGTGAAAGTTCTCCGCAAAGGCCCGTTTGTCCTTACAACACTCTTCAAATGAGTGTAGTACAAGTTTTCCGGAGGGGGTATCTATTCCGGAATCGTCGCTTCGCGACCCCTCCCATTGCGCATCACGCCGTCTGTCGACGGGCGGCTGTGGGCCCCTCCCTCTTACACGGCCGAGGGTGGCCATGGATTCCGGAACAGACACCCCCTCCGGTAATTTACCATCGACATAGAATGCGATTTGGGGGATCTGTTGCATGCGGTGGCGGGGCCAGCCTTTCTCGATGCCTTTGGTGAGTTCCAGCATGGGGCGTTCGCCCATGCCGTAGCAGAGGTAATCGGCCCCGGAAGTGTATAGGACCGAGGGCATCAGACAGTCTTTCCAGTAGTCGTAATGCGTCAGGCGGCGGAGCGAGGCTTCGATACCGCCGATAATCACCGGAATCTCCGGGTACAGTTTCTTGAGGATTTGGGTGTACACCGTAACGGCGTAGTCCGGTCGGGCGCCGGCCTTGCCGTCCGGCGTGTAGGCGTCGTCGTGACGCAGGCGCTTAGAAGCCGTGTAATGGTTCACCATGGAGTCCATGGCACCGGCATTGAGGCCGAAATACAGCCTGGGAGCGCCCAGTTTGCGGAAATCGCGTAAATCGTCCCGCCAGTTGGGCTGCGGAATCACCGCCACCCGGTAGCCCCATTTCTGGAGCCAGCGCGCGATGACCGCCGTGCCGAACGACGGATGGTCGATGAAGGCGTCGCCGCTGAACAGGATAATGTCGATATAATCCCAGCCCAGCGCCTGCACCTCCTTGACGGAAGTGGGAAACATGTAGTCGTTATTCGACATACAGAAGCAGTCCCTTCAGATATTCTCCTTCCGGATGATAAATGTTTACGGAGTGGTCCGCGGGCTGATTCAGGCGGTCCAGGATGCGGACGCTGCGACCCGTCTCCGCGGCGGCGGAGAACACGGCCAGGGCAAAGGCCTCCTTGTCCACCACCTGCGAGCAGCTAAAGGTGAACACGAAGCCGCCCGGCGCTACCTTGGCGATGGCAGCCGCATTCAGGCGCTGGTAGGCCCTGAGGGCATTTTTGAGCGCCCCACGGTGCTTGGCGAATGCCGGCGGATCTACGATAATGAGGTCATACGCGCCGTCGGGGATATTCTTGACGAAGTCGATGGCATCGGCACAATAAGAAGTGTGCTGCTCGGCCGTGAAGCCGTTGAGCGCCACGTTGCGGTCCACCATGTCCATGGCCCGCTGGGAACTGTCCACCGAGTCCACATGCACGGCGCCGCCGGCAAGGGCGTAGATGGAGAAACCGCCCGTGTAGCAGAAGAGGTTGAGCACGCGACGGCCACCGGCCAGGCGTCCCACCGCAGCGCGGTTTTCCCGCTGGTCCAGGAAGAAACCGGTCTTCTGGCCTTCCTGCCAGTTCACCAGAAACTGGTTGCCGTTTTCCAGGACAGCCTGTTCATCGGCCTCCAAGCCAGGGGCTTTCCAAAGGTAACCGTCCACCAGCTCCAGGCCGGCCTTGAAGGGTGCGGTGCCGGAACTTTTGTCGTAAACGGCCTTCAGGCGCTCTCCGTACACGGTTTTGAGCGCTTCGCAAATGGCGTTCTTGGCGCGGAACATGCCCACCGAATGGGCCTGAAGCACGCAAACGCCGTCGTAATAGTCGATGATGAGGCCCGGCAGGCCATCCCCCTCCCCGTGCACCAGCCGGTAGCAGTTGGTCTTGGCATTCTGCGCCAGGCCGTAGGCTTCCCGGAGCTGATAAGCGCGGAACAGCATCCGCTCCCAGAAATCCGGCTGCGTAGGATCCTCGTCGAAGCTGAGGATGCGCACGGCGATGGAGCCGATCTGGTAGTGTCCGCAGGCAAGCAGTTTGCCGTCGGAGGAGCATACGCTCACGAGGTCCCCCTCTGCGGGATGGCCC
>Ga0310786_10011215_pt1 | contig 11200 bp, 15 predicted proteins | sample AusTroGonzalo_MG_FD_203881 | JGI IMG/M metagenome (GOLD analysis project Ga0310786, IMG submission 203881) | Bovine rumen microbial communities from tropical cattle in Woodstock, Queensland, Australia - Gonzalo_03 (v2) (version 2) | ecosystem: Host-associated > Mammals > Digestive system >...
TTACGGTCGCGGTAAAGCTGGATGAAAAAACCTTCAAGCGCTTTGCACGATTTGATATGTTTGCCCTGCGAAAAAAATGGATCCGGCCCGCCGTATTCTCCCTGATCCTGATTGCATTTGCTGTCATCGCCCTGCTCACCCGGAAGGAACAGTCCGGGCTGATCGCTGCCGTACTGCTGGTTGTCGGCATCGGACTTCCCCTTGTCTATATCGGCACCTTCCTCAGCCAGGTCAATATGCAGGCCGCCAGGGCAAAGCTGAAACCCGCCCGGCCCGTCTATACCGTAACCATGCGGGAAGAAGGTGTCCGGATCGTGAACGACCAGAAAGCGGAGGAGCCGCAGGAAGTCTCCTGGGATTCCATATATAAAGCTTTCCGGAAAAAAGGCTGCATCTACCTGTATGTGACGCCCGCCAAAGCTTTCCTCCTGCCTTCAAAGCAGGCGGATGCTCCGGATCATGACGTTTGGGACTTCATCCGTGATCACCTGGGCGGGGAAAAATGCAAAGGATAAATCAAAAAAGGAGTGATAAGGAAATGAAAGGCATCGTCCGGCATCGCAGTGATATCACAGTGAATCCCCTGGGAGGCGGAGTGGAGCGCAGCATCCTGGCATACGATGATCCGCTGATGGCCGTGGAGGTCAGTTTCGAAACCGGCTCGGAGGGTGCTCCGCATACCCATCCCCATACGCAGCTGAGCTACGTCCTTTCCGGCTCCTTCCGCTACAGCGTGGAGGATGAATCCGTGGTCCTGAATCCCGGAGATTCCATTGTGGTTCCTTCCGGACTGATCCATGGAACCGTCTGTCTGGAAAAAGGTGTGCTGCTGGATGTATTCACGCCCAAGCGGGATGATTTTCTGAAAGCCTGATTCGCTTTTGATTTTATCGTGTTACGATAATTTATTGTTGACTTTCGATCATTTTCGATGTATGATACTCACGAGTAAAGAAACCGGAGGCATCGGAAATGAATCAGCAAAAGCTTTCTTCCTGGCTGAAAGCCATCATTATCATCATCGGGCTCTGCGGGTTGATCGTTTATTTCGGTATCCTGCCCGACTGCGGATCCTGGATGCAGGACAGCTATCCTGAATTTGCATCCTGGCACTGGCCGTGGATGATCTTCCTCTGGATCACAGCCATTCCCTGTTATGCCATCCTTGTGCTGGCCTGGAAAATCGCGGTCAACATCGGGGAGAACCGGTCTTTCTCCTCCTCGAATGCCGCCCTCCTGCAGGGAATTGCCTGGCTGGTGGCCGGGGATATCCTGTTCTTCTTCCTGGGGAATGTCGTTTTCTTTTTCATGAGCATGAACCATCCGGGAATCTTTCTGATTTCCCTGCTGATCTGCTTTGTAGGCTTTTCGGTCACAGTCGCGGCTGCCTGCCTCTCCCATCTGGTCCGGAAGGCTGCTGATCTTCAGGAGCAGAGCGACCTGACGGTATAAGGAGGATACAGCATGGAAGGCGAAATCATCTTCAATATCGACGTGATGCTGGCCAAGCGCAAAATGAGCGTATCGGAGCTTGCCGACCGCGTGGGCATCACGCTGGCCAACATGTCCATCCTGAAAACCGGCAAGGCAAAAGCCGTCAAGGTATCAACCATGGCCAAGCTCTGTGAAGTCCTGGACTGCCAGCCGGGTGACCTGTTTGAGTACCGGAAGCCCTCCGATGACAAATAAATAACCTGTCGATATTCACTGCCGGGAGCTCAGCTTCCCCGGCAGTTTTTTTGTCCGGTTTTCTCCATAAAATATTTTTGTTCGCCTTACAATTCGGGAGTGCTCATGATAAAATTTTATCTGAACGAAGCGCGTCGTTAATACTGTCAGTCAAGGAGAATAATCATGAGCGAAATTATCAGGAAAGACATCAGTGAAGAATGGGCCCATTCCGGGATTGTCAAGGCAGGAGATTACTGCTTTTTAAGCTATTGCGTAGGCAATATCGGCGGCACAATTGAAGAACAGATCAACGGTGCCTTTGACCAGATGGAAGAGCGTCTCGCCCTTTTCGGCCTTACGCTGGAAAATGTGGTCCACATGGACTGCCTGTTCCGGGATGTATATAACATCCCCGTCATGGAAAAAGTGATTAAAGAGCGGTTCAAGGGCAAATATCCCTCCCGCAAGTCCATCCAGACTGAGTTCGCCCACGTCGGCGGAAGCAGCGGTCTTCATTTCCAGGCGGATGCCGTCGCATACTGCGGCTGACGTATCCGCGGAAGGAGTACCAGATGCTGACCGTTACGCTGCCCCAGGCCCGGCAGTTCATCCTGCTGAAGCAGGGTTTGTTGGGAGACTACCGTTTCATCCGCAAGGACGGAGCTTATCAGTATGTCCGCCAGGCCGGCTGTATTCAGTTTGATCCCGTGGACGTCTGCGGCAGGAACGCGGAGCTGACCCTTCAGTCCCGTGTCAAAGGCTTCCGGAAGAAGATGCTGCATGACCTCCTTTACCGGGACCGCCTGCTGGTGGATTATTCAGATAAAGAGCTTTCCATCTGGCCCAGTGAGGACTGGCCCTTCTTCTCCGGCTACCGGGAACGGAGCGTCGCCCACAGCCGGCAGTTCCCCGGTATTCCTGAGCTTGAAAAGCAAGCTGTCGACTATATCCGGAAGCACGGTCCCGTCAGCAGTGATTCTCTGCCCATTGAGGGAACCATCTTCTGGCATTCCTCCATGCACTGGAGCGGACACTGGGAAAAAGAATCCCTGGCCGCCCGCTCCGTGCTGGAGCAGCTTTACACAGACGGCACCCTGCTCATCCATCATAAAACCGGTTCACGGAAGTATTATGACCTGGCGGAAAAGTATCTTCCCGCCGACCTGTTGAACGCCCCGAATCCCTTCCCGGATGAGGAATCCCTGACAGACTGGCGCGTCCGGCGCAGGATCGGCGCTGTCGGCATGCTCTGGAACCGGAATTCCACCGCCTGGCTGGGAATCAGCATGACCACGGAGCAGCGGACCGCCGCCTTTGCCCGTCTTGAGAAGAATGGCAGCATCACCGCGGTTCAGGTCGAAGGCATCCGTTTCCCGATGTATCTGCTGTCTGAAGATCTTCCCCTTCTGGAATCCGTGACTGCCGGTCAGGCGGATACCAAAGCCAGGCTGGAATTCCTGGCTCCCCTGGATCCCATGCTCTGGGACCGGAAGCTGATCGAAGCGGTCTGGGGTTATCAGTATTCCTGGGAAATCTACACCCCTGCTGTCAAACGCAAATACGGCTATTATGTACTCCCCATTGTATACGGGGATCGTTTCATCGGGCGGATTGAACCCAAAGCCGACCGGAAAACAAATACGCTTACAGTTCAGAATGTCTGGCTGGAGCCGGGCGTCCGGAAAACCAAACTGCTTTCCGGCAAAATAGACAAAACTGTACAGCGCCTGGCAAAGCTGAACGACTGCGATTATCCGCAGGAATAAACCAATTCATCAGGAGAAAACAATGATCGATTTTACCCTCATCACCGCCTGCGGCGAATGCTGCACCGGCTGTTCAAAAAAGGCCGACGGCAGATGTCCCGGCTGCATCGAAGCGGACGGACGCGTACCTGAATGGGCAGAATCCGGCCGCTGCAGAATCCATGCCTGTGCCCGGGATCATGGCGTTCAGTTCTGCGGCTTATGCACTGAGTTTCCTTGCAGGCAGCTCCCGTCGCTGATACACTGGAACCCGGATATCGAAAAACACCTGTCCGCCCTGCGATCTGATTGCCAAAATGACCACAAAAGAGAACGTGGCGAGCAGTGAAGAAAGCGTACGCTGGAAGGCTTATCGTGAGGCAGAACAGATTTTTGATGAAACTGTATACCCAATCTTAATGAAGATTGTTGAAGAAAATTCCAAGAACAAGGAAGTTAGAAAAGCGGCTTATACTACCATCGGCTATTCTTTGCGGAATATCTTTAACAAAGAGGCGTACATCTTTCTTATTCAAAAACTTGGGGAAGAGACGGATAAGTATATTGTTTCAGGCATTTTGGACCGTCTGGCATGCTTTCACATACCGGAAGATATTGATATGAGCCTTGTAATTAAGTACTCTCAAAGCGATAAGTGGCAAATTCGACACAGCGCCATAAACGCTCTCGGCTCGTCTGCAACCGGGGCAAACAGAGAGGCATTATTGTTCTACATTAATCAGGAAGATGAGAAGAAATATGATTACGAGATAGTGTATGCCAATGCAGCCCTTGGAAAAATTGGCTTGAAGACTGATATTCCTTTTATCGAAAAGCATGCTAAAAGCAGGAAAAGAGACATCCGCGACAGCGCACTTTTTGCGATAGAGAAAATTATTGAGAGAGAAGATTCAATCGATAGGTAAATCGGCGTTTGCGGAGGATATTATGCTAAAGGATTATGAAATAGATAAACCAATTCTTGAAACGGACAGATTGATTATTCGTGTGCTTAACGAAAATGATGTTCCGGATTTAAGAGAGTGGCTTGGGCGAGATGAAATCTATACATATTGGGGAAGAAAAGCAAGTAAGAATGAAAAAAATCCTGAGCTTATGTTTATTGATGCTCGCCCTTGGGTAAAAAGAAAATCTTCGCCTGATTTTAATTGGGGAATTGTATTGAAAGAATCCAATAAAGTGGTAGGCATGATTGAGGTATTTAATATCCAAAATGCCAGAATGGGTGATATAGGATACAGAATTAGTCCTGAGTATTGGAATATGGGAATTACGACAGAAGCCTTAAAGGAAGTGGTACGGTTTAAATTTGAAAACACGGAATTAGATCGTTTGAACGGGAATGCAGATGTAAGAAACATTGCATCAAATAAGGTTATGGAAAAATGTGGCTTTATAAAAGAGGGGACCGTTCGCCAAGGAAAAATGGTTTCTGTTTATTGCGATTATAATATTTATGGCTTGCTCAGAGAGGATTATGCGGGCTTGCAAGGTATAAACGGTTAAATAATTCAATTTTGACGTGAGGAAAGAAACGGATATGGAATGGGAAAATCTGGAAAGCCAATATTTAGTTGATAATGAATTCTTAAAAGTCAGACAAGATAAAGTAAAGCTTCCTACCGGAGATATTATCGATGATTTTTTTGTAATAGAAAGAAAAAATGTATCGTTGATAGTGGCAATAGATGAGGAAAAAAGAATAATTATCAAAGATGAGTATAGATATCCAATAGACAAGCACCTTATTGAATTACCTGGTGGTACGTTTGATTTAGGAGAGAAAGATCCATTAGCAGTAGCTAAGAGAGAATTACTGGAAGAAACAGGATATTCTGCAGATGAATGGGAATTGTTGTTTACCAACTATGATTACCCTACTAAAGATGTTAATCAGGTAAATATCTATTTGGCAAAAAATATAAAGCGAGTATCTGAGCAGCAGTTAGATCTGGGTGAGGATATAAAATTCAGCTTTGTTCCTCTAGAGAAGGCAGTTTCTATGTGTATGGATAATACCATCTGTGTAAATGGAACAGTTGCAGCAATCTTAAAAACTGCGAGGATTTATGGTGTATAACATGACAATATTTTGTGATATAATATTTTTTTAATGATAAATGACAAAGAATACTAAAAAAATCAAAAACGACAAAAAACAAAGGAATTAATGATAATTATAAAAATGAAAAAGGCTTATTTATCAAGGTGTTCAGCCTTTGCTACCATCAGGAGCATCCGTGAAGAATGCCTGAAGGAGCATCATGGATAAAACCCTTTACGTAACCGATCTGGACGGCACCCTGCTGAACCGGCAGGATCGCGTCAGTCCTTTCAGTATCAGTACGATCAATCATCTGGTGGAAAACGGCATGCTCTTCACCTATGCCACCGCCAGGTCCCTGGTTTCCGCGTCGAAAGTCACGGAAGGCCTCTCCACAAAAATCCCCGTCATCGCCTACAACGGCGCTTTCATCATCCAGCCTTCCACCGGTGAAATCCTCTCCAGTGAAGGATTCACCGAGGAGGAGAGAGCCCTGGTCAGGGACGTGCTGAACAGACGCGGCATCAGCCCGCTGGTTTATGCCTTTGTCAACGGTGCGGAAAAAGTATCCTGGATTCCGCAGAATGAGAACGACGGAATCCGGCGGTACCTGTCTCTCCGTCAGGGTGACCCGCGTCTCCGTCCCGTCACCGTGAAAGACGCCCTGTATGAGGGAGAAATGTTTTATTTTACCTGCATCGGCGAAAAGGAAGAATTGCAGCCGGTTTATGATGTTTTTTTCAATGACAGCCGGTATCGCTGCACCCTGCAGCAGGAGTTGTATCGGCCGGAATACTGGTGCGAAATCATGCCTGCCAAAGCTTCCAAAGCCAACGCGATCCGCAGGCTGAAGGAAATGTGGGGATGCACCCGGGTCGTTTCATTCGGAGACGCCGTCAATGATCTTCCCATGTTCGAAATCTCCGACGAGTGCTATGCTGTCTCCAACGCAGTGGACGAGGTGAAAGCCGCCGCGACAGGCATTATTGAAAGCAATGAGGAGGACGGCGTCGCCAGGTGGCTTCTCCACAGGCTGTCCCCGGCAGGCTCCGGCATGTAATATCCATACTTTCACAAGGAACATGACACGGCGTTGTCATGTTCTTTTTGTTATCCTGCTGACTGTATGATACAATAAACACGTCATATTATTGTCATGTTTGAGGTGCCACATATGAAGCTTGACCGTCTGATCGCTATTCTCTCTGTTCTCCTGAATCAGGAACAGTCCACCGCACCGGAACTGGCTAAACGTTTTGAAGTATCCCGCCGCACCATCAACCGGGACATTGAGGCGCTGAACCAGGCCGGCATCCCCATCGTCACGCAGCAGGGTGTGGGTGGCGGCATCCGGATCATGGACGGTTTCCGGATGGATCGCACTGCCCTGACTTCCCGGGAAATGCAGGCCATTCTCTCCGGTCTGAGGAGCCTGGACAGCGTCAGTGGTACCGGTCAGTACCGGCAGCTGATGGAGAAGATCAGTCCCGGTTCTTCCGGGCTTCTTCCCGGAGACCAGCACATCCTGATCGACCTCGCTTCCTGGCATAAAGCGTCCCTTTCTGAGAAGATTGAATTGCTGCACGGAGCAATCGAGCAGCATCGCCTGGTCTCATTCCACTATTTGTCCCGGAACGGCGAGAGTGATCGGATTGTGGAACCGTCACTGCTGGTTTTCCAGTGGTCCAGCTGGTATTTATGGTGCTGGTGCAGGGAAAAAGCATCTCCTCGTCTGTTTAAACTGGACCGGATGGACGCTCTGCAGATCGGTGAACCATTTATACCGCAGCAGATGGAACCTCCGGATCTTCTCAGCGAGCAGGCATTCCCTGACCGGTATCACGTTACTGTCCGAATCAGTCCCGCATATAAATGGCGGCTGGTGGAAGAATACGGGCCTGGCTGTTATAAGCTTACCCCGGAAGGAGACTGCCTGTTTTCTGCCGGCTTTACAAACAGGAATCATCTGATCAGCTGGATTCTGTCCTTTCAGGGAGAAGCAGAACTGCTGGAGCCCCCGGAATTACGGGAAGAACTTCGGCTAATCGGCAAAAACATTTATGATACGTACAATACATGACATATTGATGTCATGTTTAATGTGATACCCTGCCTTTGAAAAGCAAAGGAGGTATGCCCTGTGAAATATCCCTGGATTGACGAATACCTGATGGCCAAACGCGGTGTGACAAAAGACCTGCAGGCGGAATGGAACTGGATCCGGTATCATATCGGAGGCAAAATGTTCGCCGCCGTCCTGCTTGATCACGACGATCGGCCATACTATATCAACCTGAAGCTGGATCCGGCTGAAGGAGAACTGATGCGGAAACAGTATCCGGATGTGATTCCCGGATATTACAGCAATAAACTGCACTGGAATTCCGTCAAACCCGACGGGGATATTCCGAACGATCTGCTGAAAACCTGGCTGGATCGTTCCTATCTGCTCGTTTTACAGGATCTCCCTAAAGCAAAGCAGCGGGAAATCCTGGGGCTTTCCGTCTGTGGAACGGACTGCTCCGCCTGTCCCCTGCACGGCAATCTCTGCACCGGATGCAATGAAGCCTGCGGGAAAGTGTTTCACGCACCGGAAGGAAAGCCTTGCCCCATCTATGGCTGCTGTGTCAACAAGCATCATTACGCGACCTGCGCCTCCTGCAGCCGGGTTCCCTGTGCTGTATGGCAGGCAACCCGTGATCCTTCCATGACGGATGAACAGTTTGAGCAAAGCGTGAACGATCGTGTTTCCGCCCTCAGAAAGATCTGAATCCGTTTATGCATAAAGGGACACTGAAAAGCTGCTGCAATATAATACCCACCGGATCGTATCCATTCAAATCCGAACCCGGATTCATTTTTGCAGGCGGGATATATGGCACTCGTCCGCATGGAATGAAATATCCGGAGGGCAGCTATGATAATGATTACCTGATGATCAAAATGATAAAATGATCATCAGTAAAATCGAAAAATGTATTTTAAGATAGTCGACCATCGATCAATCGAAGGTTGTCGGGATAATTGAAGTTGAGTCTTATGTTAGCTTTAGTACGGAGGGAAGAAAAAGATGAAATACCAATACAAAGCAATGCCTGAATCTATGAGGGGAACATACGGAGAATTTGCAAAAAACTTCGGGTTTGATTGGAAAGAATTTATTATGGGAATACCGACACCGATGTTTCTTGTCACAACATATAAATCTAATGGACAGCCAAATGCTACGATGCAGTCATGGGCAGGGTTTACGAGTGCGAATCATGGAGGCGGGTATTACGTGATTCTATGCAGCGTGAATAAGTGTGGACATCTTTACCAAAGCCTGAATGAAAAGAAGGTTGCAGTGCTGAATTTCATTTCTTCTGATTTATACAAAACCTGCATGCAGACGATACAGAACAATCAGTTCGAGACGGATGAGATAACTTCATCAGGGCTTACTGTGGAGAAAGCTTCATGGATAGAAGCGCCGATGGTCGCTGAATGTTTCATGAACCTTGAGTGCCAATATATGTGGGAGAAAGAAATTGTACCGGGTGATGATCATGTTATGATTTGCCTTGAAGTCGTAGGCGGGCATATAGAGAAGGATTATATGGAAGATATGTTCGGAGATAAAGGGGTTCTTTACAATGTCCATTATCCGATAAATCCGGAAGATGTGAAAGAAAAAGGGTGCGATTATGTAGCTGCACTTAGGAAAGTAAATCAATCCTACGAATATTGATCATATACAAGGCAGCGTAATGCTAAAAACAGTGACAAATTCCGTTTTGTCGGGACAGCTGTTGGAAAGACATCCCGGATGATAATCTTTCTATGATTCCATCAAGTTCAGAAATTAAACTTAAGTCTTCAAAAAAGATCCGAACCCTGTAATAGGGTTCGGATCTAAATTAACAAACGGGATCTCCGGCGGGTATCCTTTTACCTCTGTATAACTTTGCAGTCTTTGACATAATCACCGTATTTGTTCATGAAGTCATCCAGTTCTTCTTTCTCCGTGATCCAGATGATTACCCAGGCGTCTTTGATCCCGAGGTTTTCATAAGCTTTATGGCGATGATTTCCATCGTTTAGTTCAAATTCGCCGTCCACATAATGGACAATGAGCGGAGGCATGTCGTTATCTTTCTGAATGCTTTTTTCCAGTTCAGCAATCCGGTGTGCCCACCATTCCGGATGAATCTGGTATTTCATTTCCGGTTCAGGCCCCGTGCACCTTTTGAACAGGCTGATCGGGAACAGGGCCGGGCTGATATAGTACCGGTCAAACAGTTTCAGTCCGTCGGAAAAAGGGATATTGCGCCCTTCTTCATTCAGATACAGATGAATCCATACGTCCAGTTTTCCCGCTTCAGCATAGGCTTTGGCGGAGGACAGTGTAGCGCTGTATTTCAGCATAGCGGTCTCCTTCCTGTTGTACACAATTCGTTTAATGGAATCGTAGGAGAGCGCGTACTTGTCCATCAGGTTCTCAATGGATTCCCCGTCAGCAAAATCCCTGCGGATGCTTTCGTTCCTTTCGCGGATATAGCGCTGGTATCCGGAGGTTTCACCCCAGGCCTTTCTTTCATTCCCGGACGGGATATAAATGGTTTCGCCGGAAACATAACGCTGAATCTGCTTCAGGAGACCTTCCGGAAAAATCTCCCTTGCGTTTCGGTATCCCATAGTTTCTCCTTTCATTCAGCACGTTTCCTGCGGGATGCCGGAAAGCATGCTGTGCTGACGCTCTCTCCTTGTTCAGGAAGGATTGTACGACAGCACAGCAGGCAGGGATATACCGTCTTTTTCTGTAAATGTTTCTGACACATATTGTGTCAGTTCAGTTCGTCCAGCAGGATATAATACCGCAGTTTTTCCTCATCCTTCGGAACCCCGGCAGCCCGGAACAGGTCATCCGGATTAACCTTCGGATAGGTTTTCCCGTAGTGGCCGTCACTGTTATGTTTCAGGCTGCGCCATCCCAGGGCCAGATCCATCCACCGGTCACATATTCCAGCGCTTCCCAGGTCGATAAAGCCGGTAAAGTGTTTCCCGTCCGTAAACAGGTTCGGCAGACAGAAATCGCCGTGGGTCAGCACGTCATCCCTTTCCGGCCGATTGTTTTTCAGCCAGTCCAGCAGCGCGTCAGGGTTTTTAAATCCACCCGGTCCGAAGGTTTCCGGTTCACAGTCAGAGGGATCAAAGCATCCCGCCTGGATCGTCTTTTCAGCATGGGCCAGATTACCTTCCACGGACCGTTCAAAAGGACACTCCTGTACCGGAACATTCCACAGCAGATGCAGCGCTTCCGCCATACAATCCAGCAGCAGGGCGGGATTGGTCATCACGGAAGGATCGCACAGCATCTTCCCCTTCATCCGGGTCATCAGCAGCCAGTCCCTTCCATCCTGCACCGCATGCACAGCCACTTCCGGTACAGGCAGTTTCCCTTTCATCCACCGGAGGATCCGGGTATCCACCGTATCCCGGCCGTCTGCCGGCCGGACTTTCAGCACATAATCATCAAACAGATACACGTCTGCCCCGGATTTGCCCAGCCCGTCCGCCTGCCCGGCGGCGTCGCCCAGGATTGCCGCGATTGATTCCGGCATCCGGTCAGATTTTTCGGACATATGCAACAAGTCTGTTCGCCTCCTCAAAACCCACTGCCTCATGAAAATGCTGGCTTACTGTGTTCGTCACTTCACAGTCGCTGGCAAACTCCGCG
>Ga0310786_10011216_pt1 | contig 11200 bp, 8 predicted proteins | sample AusTroGonzalo_MG_FD_203881 | JGI IMG/M metagenome (GOLD analysis project Ga0310786, IMG submission 203881) | Bovine rumen microbial communities from tropical cattle in Woodstock, Queensland, Australia - Gonzalo_03 (v2) (version 2) | ecosystem: Host-associated > Mammals > Digestive system >...
AGACAACATAATCAAAATAGTCTTCACATATTTTCTTTGGTATTATTGACTCAAGTTTTCTCTTTATTTTATCATAATTTGAAGATATCTTCTTAAAAACTTGGTTTATATTATTTGCTTTCACAGAAGACAATTTATTCCACTCATCTAATATTTGGTTTTTGTCTGTTTCTGAAAGTTCTCCATTCTTATATTCAATTATTAATATAGAAATATGTTCAAAAGATTTATAAATGTCTAAGTCTTTTGTCATATTATATATCAATGAAGCATACTTATAATCTTTTAAGTCACTTTTGTAAGAATTTTTTATTTCTCGTATTTCATCACATAGTTGAGATATGAATGCATTCTCTTCATATGGATTCAACAAATAAAACATTCTTCTTAACTCTCTAACATTAGGATGAACTGTGTGATCTTTGAAGTTTTTTGATCTAATATATTGTTCATTGTTAGCAAGTAAATCTAAAAATGAATTAAGACCTTTAGATTGCAAAACATAATCATCAAACAAATGAGTAAGTTCATGTTCAATTACTGAATGGTTACTATGATTTGACTTGCTTATGTCACTAATATGAATGTATGCATATCCAAATCTTTTGTTTTTGTTTATTGGAGTTGTCATTTTAGGAATATATCCTGTTTCATTAGCATTTTTTGCAAAATCTATTTCAAGCTCATCAAAAACGATATTTGATATATCTTTCACATCATCATATTTGACTTTTATATTAAAAGTATCTTTTGAAAAATCGATTTGATCACATATGTAATCAGCTAACTCTTTACACCCATCATATTCTCCATAAGCTTCATATATGTAGTCTTCATTTGATAATTCAATAGCTATATGTTTAAGCATAGATTCTTTTAAAAAATGTTTTATTGATTTCATATGCAAATTAACTAAATTTGTGGCAGTTATTGGAGTCGAACCAATTATCACCTCTACAAGTGTTGGAGGCATGATCGACGCTTGATCACCGTCTTTCCGTTTCACTCAACTGCAGATCAAGTAAACATGTTTTGGGAGTTGGAAGGGAATTGAACCCTCATTTACTTGAGCCACAATCAAGCGCTCTACCAAATTAAGCTACCAACTCCATCAGAAAAAGAGCATCCATAGTTGTGCACGACTACAGAATTGTTACTCGATATTTTGACCAAATGAACTCGTCAAATGGTCCTTAAACTAACTCCCCTGAGTGCCCATCATGCAAGCATAGCTTCGAAGTTACTTGCACCGTACATCTTCGAGTATCTCTTTATGTTTTATACAGGGGACATAGACGAACTTGAACCATCATCTTGCTGGCTCACAACCAGCCACTCTCAACCAATTAAGCTATACGTCCTGTAAATGCCTTGAGCCTCGTGTCGGAATCGAACCAACATCTTCGCGTTACGACGGCGGCATTCTACCGTTGAACTAACAAGGCTTAAAGTAGCGAGAGAGGGAATCGAACCCTCGACCTCCGGGTTATGAATCCGACGATCTAAGCCAGCTGATCTACCTCGCCATAGCTATCCAAAGAAATTGTAGAAAAGATAAATGAAATTGTTGAATTTTCCCATAAAATTTAAATTGTCGAAGTAACTTTTCTACTGGCTATTGGATAAATCCAAATAAATTGGATATTGTCGGTCTGGATGAACTCGAATCATCAACCTCATCCTTATCAGGGATGTGCTCTAACCAATTGCGCTACAGACCGATAAATTATTCTGAAGAAAGTCTCACAAGAGAAAAAATTAAGAGGGACTCGAACCCAAACCTCTGGAGTTGCAATCCAGCGTTCTAACCTATTGAACTATATTCCCAAATTTTGGAGGAAACGAAGTATCTCTTGATGATTGCTATCAGAATATGCGGGGAGCACAGGGATCGAACCTGACCCGCTTCCTCAGCGGGCGAACTGCTTAGCAGGCAGCCGCTATCACCGTTTAGCATTACTCCCCATAATCGTCTAGGTGACAGGACTTGAACCTGCGACGTCTGGTTCCCAAAACCAGTATTCTACCAACTGAACTACACCTAGTTAAATTTCATTTTTCGACCCTTAATCCACCCTTTATTAATATAGTTTTCTAATTCTTCTTTTTTTATTTTTTTATTCTCTTTATCATTATGAATCCAACATGTACCATATTGAGAATTTTTTTCACCCATTTGATAATTTAGTTTTTTATGAGTATCTGATGTTGATTGTCTAATTATTTTGTGATATTTTTTTCCTTCTTGGTAACCTTGATTTAAGTAAGCTTCTTTATCTGTAACTTTAATTTTTATAATTTCAAATTCATTACAAACATAACATGTTTTATGTGGTTTATGAACAATATGAATTATTTCTTTTAATTTTTTATTATGTTCTTCTGAATATTTTATACCTTTTGAACATCCAACTAATTCACCAGAAATAAATCTTGGATCTTCTTTAGAAATATAATAATGATTTCCATTTTTGTCTTTTGCAACAAATAATCCTTTTCCTACATGTTTTAACTCTCCATTTATATATCTTGGATCATCTGTTCTAACAAAAAATGTATTTCCAATATTATCTTTCACACAAACATATCCACTTGTATTAAAACTTTCTCCACCACCTTGAATGTTATAACAATTATTATCTATTTTTAATTCTTCTGTAACTATTTCAACTTCATATTCAAATGCTTCTTTAGATGTATTGAAAAATTTCAATATTTCCTTTTTAAAATTTTCAATCCCATATTTCTTATAAGCTCTTTTTAATCTTGTTCCAGAACCCATATAACCATCATCTAAATTATCAGTGTTATGCACACCATAATAAAAATGATCATTAATCAAATTTGTTATCTTATAGAAATAATGATATTTTCTATTATTTTTTCTCATGTTTAAATTCGAACTAAAGTATTTTATTAATAATAATTATTTGTTCGAATAATGAAAATATTACCAAGCAATCTCTTTACCATGATACACATACTTGTCATTCCCTCTCCTCAATTGCTTGTGTGCTAACTTCTTCAATGCTTTCTTGAACTTTCTCCATTGCTTCGATTCGCTTTGAGAATATTCTTCTGGATAATCTTTCAAACTATACATAATTAATGTAGAATAAATTTTGCCATTGGTTTAATTTAAAATAAATTTAGCAACGGTTCAAAAAGTAGAACTTGCTCCCAGTAAAATCCAGGGCTTCATTAGGCAAAGCTTCGTTGCTATAGTACCCCGTGAACGATTCGAACGCTCATCTAGAAATCCGTAGTTTCTCATTCTTAATCCCTTGAACTAACGAGGCATATTTCGCCATTACTTTCGGCTACTCGCATCCACACCGCCAATGGTGCAATTACTTTCGTTTCAGCAGGCTCCTTCCCCTGCTCTTGGTTGAGCTTTCACAACCCGTGGTAGATGGCTCTATTCATAATGACTGAACAAACTTTGAAGACAGGATAAAGAAAGGAACCTCTTCACTGCATCCGCTTACGCTTTCCTTTATGTTCGCAGAGGCGGTATGTTTCAGTCTGTTTTGTACCCCTGCAACGAGTCGAACGTTGATCTAGAGTTTAGGAAACTCCTATTCTTTCCTTTGAACTATAAGGGTATTTATTATATTAAACTTACATTCCACTATCATGCTTCTATCCTATTCATATAGCCTGCACTAACTTCTTCCACTTATTTAAGGTAGATGTGTCCTTTAGTTTATATTTAAGTTTGTCATACATTCGCCATCAGTGCACCCATAATTTTTATAATATCCTAACTCTTCAGCGATTTTCTTAGGTATTATTGTTTCAATTTTGTTTTTTGTCTTAATAAATGACTTTTTTAATTTTTTAAATATTTTTTCAATTGACAAATTTTTGTCTTCTTTATGCAATTCTCTCCATTCATTTACAATATTTTCTTTTTCTTTTTTCGTTAAATCTCCATTATAAAACCTATTAATAAATACACCAATATTCATATATGACTTATAAATGTCAAGACTTTTGATCATATTATATACTTTAGAAGCATCTATATAGTTTTCGGGTGAATATGACTTCTTTATTTCTTTAATTTCATTACATAATTGAGCAATAAATGCATTCTTTTCATATTCATTAAAAAGATATAATGATCTTCTCAATTCTCTTATTGTATAAGGCTTATCATGAGCATTAAAAATTCTTGATGTTTTATATAATGTAGTATTGAATAAATCATCAAATGTCTCTAACCCTAACTGATGAACTTTATAGTCATTGTACAAATGCATTAATTCATGTTCAAGTATAGAATTCAATGAATAAGAATGCTTGTATTTATCATCTAATGAAAATTCAACATTTATCTTAGCATAATAAAATCTATTTGTTTCTTCCGATATATCTGATGTCTTTTCAAAATCATATCCCGCATATTCTCCCTCATTTTTAAAATTTATTTCTAATTCATCAAAAACTATATTTATAATAGATTTTACATCATCAAATTTAATTATAAAGGATTTTCTTTCATTTAATAACCGATTCTCAATGTAATTTGTTAATTCTTCAAGGCCATCATATTCGCCATATTTCTCATATATTGGATCTAAATCTTTTAATTCTAGAGCTATATGTTGCAACAATGACTCATTCAAATAGTCATACAATGATTTCATAAACAAATGAAAATATTTTTGTACCCCCACCAGGACTCGAACCTGGATATGCTGCTTGCTCTATGTGATGGACTCGAACCACCGACATTAGGTTTTTATTTTACGATGCTGTTCCTACATCCCTTTACTCTGCCACTGAGTTAACATAGAGTGTGATTTACAGTTTACTCTGTATAGAAGGCAGCCGGTCTATCCCTTGACCTATGGAGGCATTAAAATTGGATCTACAGTTACATTTCACTATCGTGTCGATATCCCTCCATCGCTTAGCGACTTTATATACCCTGCACTTACTTTTGATGCTTGTTTAAGACACCCGTGTCCTTTGTGCAGATCCAATATAAAAGGTTCTTTGAGTTTTAAGAGCTCCTCGGCTCCCATGTAAATCCTCTAAACAACGGCATGTCTCGAACCTGAAAGACATTGGACGATTACGATTCCATCCAGACCTTAGCTGGCCGGCCTTACGTCAGCTTAGCATTCGCGACTACTAAACTATCTAACTGTACCGGAAGAGGGACTCGAACCCTCACGCCATTTCTGGCACTTGATTTTGAGTCAAGCTTGTCTACCTATTCCAACATTCCGGCATGGTACAGAACTACGACTTCCACGTAATCTCCCTACTCCCACGCAGGGTATGCTGTTATTTGCCCTCTATAGTGTTTCTAGAATTCTCCATAGATTCTTCAACTCATTAGTAACCGGATAAAAAGTTTCTTCATACTCAGACTCTCGAGACTGCATCCTTTCAAAATACTTCTTTTTGAGTTGTCCGATGGATTGCACCAATTCTGTTGTACCGAAGGTGGGACTCGAACCCACAAGCTACTATTACTTCGCGCTTGATCCTAAGTCAAGTGAGTTTGCCAATTTCTCCACTCCGGCATTACTAAAGCAAAATTGCTGATGAGTTACTGTTTTAAATGGTAACCGTAAGTTCCATTCATCAGGTCTTTACCTTGCTTGTTCTGTCATGGTTTATTCAGGTTTCACCAGATACGGTACTCCTCAGGAATTGCCCCTTAAAAGTTTTCTTCGACTCAGTACTTATAAGGTTTCTTTCTTTGTGTCAAACTCATGACTTAAACTACGTACGGTGTTTATTTCTTTATCTCATAAAACAAATTTAATTTTTCATTATATCTAAAAAATTTGCAATGAAGATTTTCAATTATTTTATTTTGTCGTTTTATATCTTTATCATTTAAAATATTATTTTCTAAATCTTTATAATGATGAGGTTCATCATATTCAAATACAATATTTAAATTTTCATCATATCCATCTAACCAATAACCTAAACATAAAATCTCACCACCATTTAACGCATGTTGTAAATTCCAATTATATTTTATATTTAATTGATCAATATATTTACATGCTTTTTCAGAAAAATTCATTCTACCACCATTCTTTTTATATTTTTCACTTCTATATGAACGAATTTTATCTTTAACTTCTTCAGTATGATGTTTATTAATAAATGAAGGTTTTAATTCTTTATTTTTAAATCGTTTCTTAAGTGTTTCTTTTTGTTTATTATGTATTTCTTTTATTTCTAAATCTGTTTTATTTTCCCAAAACATTGTACCTTTATGATAATTTTTAACTTTCTTATTTAAATAAGTGCAATGTATTTCACAATGTGATAAATGAGCATTCAAACTTTGATAATTATTAAATTCTTTTCCACATTCACATTTATATAAATTTTCACAAATTTTATATTTTGAAATTTTCTTAGGGACTTTAATATATTCTTTACAAAACCTAGCATGTGATTTTAACGAACTTTTTGTTTCAAATTCTTTTCCACAATTACATTTATACATAATATATATTATTCTTTTGTACCCCACCTGGGATTCGAACCCAGATGTATATTTCAACACTTGATCCTTAGTCAAGCCCCTATGCCAATTCGGGTAGTGGGGTATAATGGGTGGACCCGAAGAGAATCGAACTCTTCACGATCTCCTCGCTAAGGAGTTCCGCCAGCCTTGGAACATGCGAGCCCAAAATACAGGTACGTAAACAGAATACCCTTAGATTTCCCAGAGTTTCTTTTTTAACGTCCTCGAAACCCTGTGTGGCTCTTTCCTACCTACCAAACTGTCCGACAATTTTCGACTGTCACGTTCACAGTCTATCTGAATGTTATGCACAACCAGAAAAGCAATGGTTATTGTACGTTACACCAAAAAGAACGGGTCTGTTTACTATTGATATCAAATGTGGACACAGGTGGGATTCGAACCCCTCTGTCTCGGTGCAAGCGAGACGTGCTAGCCGTTACACTACCCGGCCCATGTTGACTTTTTACAGAAGTCTAACTGTTCAAGGCTGCAGACCTCTAGACTTTTCACGTTAAGTCATCAACCGCCAAGTTACTTACCGAACCTAACTTAGAAACCGAACATTTTTAAAGCAGTCAGGGCGTAAAATGTTTAAAAACCCTACACCACTTGGATTGAAACTTTCATTCCAACTTGAGCAGAATGTGGGAATCGAACCCGCACCTTCGGCTCGGGAAGCCTCTATTCTACCACTAAACTAATTCTGCTTTATTTTGTTTCTATGTTATCTAACTCAATGTTAGCTCTTTTACAAAAATCTTGAATAATCTTCACAAGATCATAAGGATCATCTAATGACCAATTTTCTGTCTTGATATTTATAAAGCGAGCAACTCCATTATTTCTGCAAGAAATATGAAGTTTTTGGCAACCTTCTTTGTCTTCAGTACAATCAGTATTTTGGTAATAACTCATTGTCACTTCATCAAAGTATACTTCTTCATCACTAAAATTAGTGTTTTCATAAGGAACTATGTTCATATTTTTTATGTTTTAGTTAGTCCTCAAGACTGGACTTGAACCAGTGACCTTGATCTTATAAAAATCCTTGCTCTAACCAACTGAGCTACTCGAGGTTAAAAAATCCAAGAAAATTTGCGAGCTACGGACTAGAGAAACCTCGGCTAGACGAGGATTGCATTACCACATTGGGTTTTACCTCCTGTTGCGTTGCACCTTACAGCATCTCACGATAACTGACACCTTTCATCAGGCTGAGGGAATTCTTTGATCCCATGACTACATCTCAAACCTAAGTCGACATCCTTTTGAGACTTACCCTGAACTCTACTAAGTGGCCTGTTCTTGGATTTATTATGAGCGGCAGACGAGACTCGAACTCGCAACCTTCAGCATGGCAAGCTGACGCACTACCAATTGTGCTACTACTGCATTTGCCGATTGCCTTACATCGATTCTTGTCGGCTGGCTTGCATCCTGCATTCCCTGTATCTCTTAATAGAGGTTGGATCCTTAATCGAGATTATATTCCAACTGGTTTGCTGCTTCGCATAAATTAACAAGAGAAAAATTAAATGAGTGTAGTTTCATTTATCAAATTCCATAGTTGAGACGAAGTAACTCATTCATGACTACTTGTTTTAATTTGAACAAGATCTTCAACTTTAGTTGAATTACTTGTTTTATTTGTTCTACTGGGATTATCGAAATCTTACCAAGAACACTACCATTCAGGAAAGTTTGCAACCTTTCAAGAAATCCATGTTCTCAATACCGTCCTTAATACCAACTCGTCCTCAGATCTCTCACATTGACTCGAGTACTGCTTCATCATATTCGGACCACAAGGTTCCACGGACAGTAGAAGTGCGGAGAGGGTGGGATTCGAACCCACGGGACTTGAGAGTCACACAAGATTTCTAGTCTAGGCCGTTATGACCACTTCGGCACCTCTCCACGGTGGTTGGATGTATTTCTCAATAGACCCAACCTATATCTTTAATAGCAATTTCCAACATATCAAAGAACTATTGTTCATTTCTGAACTTAGTGCGGGGAGTGAGGGATTCGAACCCCCGGACCACCTTGCGGCGGCCTCCGGTTTTCAAGACCGGTGCAATCAGCCAGACTCTGCCAACTCCCCATATCAAAGAATTAAATTTTATATAAATAATATAGAATCTTTTTAAATTATTTCAAAGTCTCTATAAGATTTATTTTTGCAGGTGCGGAAGGATTCGAACCCTCATTGACGGTTTGCTCCGTGTATCGGAATTGAACCGATGTATCAGACATTTTAACGTCTGGTGTTTCCTCTTCACCAACACGAAGTTGATTTTCAGTTTACTCTGTATTGGAGACCGCTTTCCTACCTTTGGAAGACACACCTATATTAATTTCAAAGAACTTATTTGAGGTCACGGTCGGATTCGAACCGACGAATCAATAGTTTTGCAGACTACGCCCTTAGACCGCTCGAGCACGTGACCTGTGGAGCCCAGTGGAGTTGAACCACTTCCTCTAGATTTTCAGTCTAGCGTACGCACCGGCTATACGAGAGCTCCAAATGGGGTGACCTACCGTGTTATCACCATTGCTTCATTTTAGTAACCCGCCAAATAGAAGCTTAACGGAAATGCTTGCGTGGCAGCAGCGGGATTCGAACCCACATCCTATAATTCCTAACCACAAATTCTTACTAGACTAAATTATACTGCCATATTCAAAGAACTTTCAAATTTCATATTTTAATATAGAACTTTTTAAATGAAATTCAAAATTTCTTGTAAAAAATTTTCAGTTATTCAAAGAACTTTTTTGTATCTGTTCTCCAAATACCTCATTATCAATACCTTATGTTGTGTGGAAATTTAAATTTGATATTTGGAGTTTCTGGCTTAGCACCAAAATGGACATGAACACAAACTAAGTCCACGACCACTAAATGCAGGAGCAGCAATTATTCTAATATGTGAACTTATGTTATTCATAAATATCAAATTTTTATATAAATTAATATAGATAAAAATAAATAAAAAATTTAAAATAGAAAAAAAAAATAAAAGCAACTTTTTTGAAAAAGTTGCTTTTTGATTAAAACTTTGGCATATTCAATTTTGGTATCGAAGCTTGAGCATTTCGCATTATTTGATTGTAGTTTGGCATAGATCCAGCATTTTGTTGTTGTTTTTCTTGTTCCTTTTGACGTTTTTCTTGCTCCTTTATGTCTTTGTTTATTTCTTCGAGCATATATTCATACTCATAATATTGGAGCCTATCAATCTCGCTTGGCTGGATATGATACTCTTTGCAAATGTTAAGCTTATTTCTTACCAAATTTCTTATGTCCACCTGATACAGAGAATATATCGCGGATTCCATTGGGAAATCGGACATCGCTAGTGACCTCCTCACCACATATTGGACAAGTTATCTTCAATTTGCTTAAAGGAGTTACCATGATGTTGTTTATGACATCATTCATGAATCCAAATGTGTCAGCATCCCAGCTTTTGAATTTCATCTCATATTCTTTTATCTGGCGTTGAGCAATTGTTTCATCTTTAGAAATTTTAGGTGCCATCCAAGACAAGAACTTTATGAACACATTGTCAATTTTTTTCTTTTCTTGATAACGGTTTATTGCCCAAGCTTTTATAGCTGCATCTTTTTCAAGGTTAGGCATATAGAATATGATAGGTTGGGTCATGTCAAGTTCAAACTCTTCAGGGTCAATGATCCATCTTTGTTCTACTTTGTCAAAATACTTCATAACCTCAGGATCTGGAAGGTCATACATCAATGCTTCAGCAGTCAGATTATATTTAACAGGATTGTCACAGTTGATGCAATCTTCTTCATATTCAATCTTTCTTTCTCCCTGGACATAAGTGTATTTTCTGACTAAAAGCAAGAAGAAGAATCTATCCCATGAACGGATGTTTCCCCATGGCACAGGCCCATTAGAAGACACAATAGCAACACAAGACTTTATTACTTCATTAAACACATCATCAACAACGCTTGGGTTCGTGTCATCAATTGTTGACCAGTTTCTTATAGCTTCAACTGTTGCAGGACGTATTCTGAACTGCCAGTCTTCAGGATAGAACTGAGCTCTTTCACCAAGCAATGACTTGTCAACATCAATCCATCCATTTTTGAAATCAGCCGAATAAATGTCATCACCTAATCTCATAGTGTCTATTTTTTTCAATTCTTGCTTTTGGTCCTCTGTCAATGAATGAGATCCAACAGGAATTTTGTCACCTATGTTGAATGTTTGCTTAGGAACTCTTTGCTTAGGCAATTCTGTCTCTTCAACATGATTTTCAACAACAGTTTCTTGTTTTGGTTCTTCTTTGTACTCAGGAATTTGATTTTCTAAAATGCTATCCATTGAGCTTTCATCTATTACATTCATTTTCTATATATAATTTATTTATATGGTGTTTTTTTAAAAATAAAATAATGTTCAAATCTTTTCGCCGCAAAATGGACAATATTTGAACTTGGGCTTTATTTTTCTTCCGCAGTTATGGCAATAAACCTTTTGTAAGTCATCAGAATACACTGGTTTAGTGCTCTTAGGAAGAATATGTATTGTCTCAGTTGAAAATGGTAAAAGGTCAAATGTCATGTCAACATTTTCAAATTGCTGGTTTGAACGGTTTCCTTCACTTATTCTGCCTGTCTCAATTGATTTCAACCTTGTAATTGAATTGGAAT
>Ga0310786_10011217_pt1 | contig 11200 bp, 8 predicted proteins | sample AusTroGonzalo_MG_FD_203881 | JGI IMG/M metagenome (GOLD analysis project Ga0310786, IMG submission 203881) | Bovine rumen microbial communities from tropical cattle in Woodstock, Queensland, Australia - Gonzalo_03 (v2) (version 2) | ecosystem: Host-associated > Mammals > Digestive system >...
GCGGTTGAGCTTTACAAGCGTTCCCAAAAGGAAGGCCTAAATTCCCCAGCCCTCTATTACAACCTGGCCAACGCCTGCTACAAGTCGGGCGACCTTGGCAGCGCCATCGCCAACTACAGGAAAGCGGAGCTTTTTGATCCCAGGGATCCGGACTGCGCCGCCAACCTCTCCCGCGCCATAAGCCAGACCGAGGACAGCATCTCCAAAAAGGAAGTGCCCCCGGCCCTGCGTTCCTTCTTCTTCCTCTATTTCTATCTCGGGCTGAAGGAACAGATGATGCTCGCCCTGGCCTTCTGGGTGGTCTTCTGGCTCGCCCTCATCGTCCTCATTCTTTCCAAGAACGAGAGCGTCAGAAGCGCCATGAAGAAATTCTCGCTGGCCTTCTTCATAATAACGCTCCTCTTCCTCGGTTCCGCGCTTTACAAATACTACGACGCCGCGCACCAGGGCGTAATAATATCGGAGCAGGCCAAGGTCCACGCCGGACCGGACGCTTCCTACACCGAGATCTTCATTTTGAAGAACGGCTCGGAAGTTAAGGTCACAAAAAAGGAAGGAAATTTCGTAAAGATCCTCGTGAGGCAGGAGGAGGGAGAGAGCCAGGCTGGCTGGCTGGAAGCGAGCCAAATTGAAACGATCTTATAAAAAAAAAGGCGGCCTTTCGGCCGCCTTTTTTCTTTTTTATTTGTTCTCGAAGGCTTGCTTGAGGTCCGCGATGATGTCGTTGACATCCTCAAGGCCCACGGAGAGCCTGATGAGGCCGACCGGGATGCCGGCGGCTTCCAGCTGCTCGTCCGTCAGCTGACGGTGCGTGTGGCTGGCAGGATGCAGAACGATCGTCCTGTTCTCGGCCACGTGCGTTTCCACGCCGATGAATCTGAAGCGGTCAATGAATTCAGAGGCTTCCTTACGGCCGCCCTTCACGCGGAAAGCGATGACGCCGCTGCAGCCGTTGGGGAGATACTTCTTGGCGAGCTCGTAGTCCGGGCTGCTCTTAAGACCGGGATAATTGATCCATTCGACTTCCGGCCTGGATTCGAGGAACTCCGCGACCTTCTGGGCGTTCTCGGAGTGCCTGGGCATACGGAGATGCAGCGTCTCGAGGCCGTGGTTCAGAAGGAAGGCGTTCATCGGGCCCTGCTGGGCGCCGATGTCTCTCATGAGCTGGGCCACCAGCTTGATGGTGTAAGCCATCTTGCCGAAGGCCTTCGTGTAGGTGAGGCCGTGGTAGCTCTCGTCCGGGGTGGTGAGGCCCGGGAACTTGTCGGCGTGCTTGTCCCAGTCAAAGTTGCCGCTGTCGATGACGATGCCGCCGGTCGCGCAGGCGTGGCCGTCAAGATACTTCGTGGTGGAGTGGATGACGATATCGCAGCCGAATTCGATGGGGCGGCAGTTGATGGGCGTCGGGAAAGTGTTGTCGATGATCAGAGGCACGCCGTGCTTGTGGGCTACTTTCGCGAACTTTTCGATGTCGAGAACTTTCACGTTGGGGTTCGTCAAAGTTTCGCCAAAAACGCACTTGGTGTTGGGACGGAAATATTTGTCCAGTTCTTCCTCGGGAAGATCCTGGTCCACGAACTCCACCTCGATGCCGAGCTTCTTCAGAGTGACCGCGAAAAGGTTCAAAGTTCCGCCGTAGATGGAAGCGGAAGAGATGACGTGGTCGCCGGCGCTGGCGATATTGAAGATGGAGAAGAAGCTGGCGGCCTGGCCGGAAGAGGTCAGAACGCCCGCGATGCCGCCCTCAAGGTCGGCGATCTTGTTGGCCACGACGTCGTCGGTCGGGTTCTGCAGCCTGGTGTAGAAGTAGCCGGTGGCTTCCAAATCGAAGAGCTTGCCCATCTCCTCGCTGGTGGCGTAGCGCCAGGTCGTGCTCTGGAAAATGGGGAGCGCTCTGGGGCCGCCGTTAACGGGCTGCCAGCCGCCCTGCGTGCAGATGGTTGCGAGGCTGTATTCCTTGTTGGAGAGTTTCTTGTACCCGCCGCCCAGGCAGGTGATGTCGAACTTGGGGTTCAGAAGGGGGTTTTCATTGTCGTTCATGGTGGATCTCTCTATAGTTAATTGTTAATCAATCTCAAAAAGAAAGAGCCACACGATGCTCGCCCTGCAGAGAACAGGAAACATCGTGTGGCCCATTTGCGGTGCTATTTATAAGGTTCAGGCTTTGGCGGCCTGGATCTTGTTGGCGCGTTTGGTCAGACGGGAAATGCGGCGGCTGGCAGCTTTGCGATGAATGACGCCCAGCTGGGAAGCCTTGGCAACCGTGGAGATGGCGCTGCGCAGATCTTTCTCGAGATCCTTGCTCTCGGGAGAGACTTTCTTGGACATGGTCTTCACGCGGGACTTGACCTGCGTGTTGCGTTCCTGACGTACGGCGGCCTGCTTGAGGCTCTTGACGCGATGCTGATGTGAAGGCATAAATGAACTTGGTTTTTAAATTAGTTATTCGTGAAAATTTTCAAATGGTGCTGACAATGATATCACAAGCTTTTTTAAAAATCAAGTTAGAAGAGCCCCTGCTCGAGCATTGCGGTCGCGACCTTCTTGAAGCCCGCGATGTTGGCGCCGGCCACCAGGTCGTAGCCCAAGCCGTACTCTTTGGCCGCTTCCGCGGAAGCGTCGTGGATGTTCTTCATCATGACGGCCAGCTTCTCGTCCACTTCCTCGGCGGTCCAATTCAGACGCTCGCTGTTCTGGGACATTTCCAGAGCGGAGACGCCGACGCCGCCGGCGTTGGCGGCCTTGGAGGGAGCGACGATGATGCCCTTCTCCCCTCTCAGGTAATTGAGGGCCTCGTTGGTCGTCGGCATGTTGGAGACTTCGATGTAGTACTTCGTGCCGTTGGCGACGATCTGCTTCGCTTCAGGAACGTCAACTTCGTTCTGGGTGGCGGCGGGCATGACGATGTCGCCCTTGATGCCCCAGGGTTTCTCTTTCGGGAAGAACTTGGCGCCGAACTTGTCGGCGTAAGCCTTGATGTTCTTGTCGTTGGCGGCGCGCATCTTTAGAAGGAAGTCGATCTTCTCTTCCGTATTGACGCCGGCCTCGTCGAGGACGTAGCCCTGGGAGCCGGAAATGGTGATGACCTTGGCGCCGAGTTCGGCGGCCTTTTTGCAGATGCCCCAGGTGACGTTGCCGTAGCCGCTAGCCACGATGGTCTTGCCTTTGATGGAGTCGTTCTCGTGCTTCAGAACTTCGTTGAGGTAATAGATCGCGCCGTAGCCGGTCGCTTCCGGACGGATCAGCGAGCCGCCGTAGGTGAGGCCTTTGCCGGTCAAAACGCCGTTCTCAAAGACGCCTTTCAACCTGCGGTACTGGCCGTAAAGGAAGCCGATCTCGCGGCCGCCCACGCCGATGTCGCCGGCCGGAACGTCAATGTCCGGACCGATGTAGCGGTAGAGGGCCGTCATGAAGCTCTGGCAGAAACGCATGACTTCCGCGTCGCTCTTGCCCTTTGGGTCGAAGTCGGAGCCGCCCTTGGCGCCGCCGATGGGCTGACCGGTCAAAGCGTTCTTGAAAGTCTGCTCGAAGCCCAAGAAACGGATGATGCCGGGATAAACGGAGGGATGGAAACGCAGACCGCCCTTGTAGGGACCGATGGCGCCGTTAAACTGGCAGCGGTAGCCGGTGTTGGTATGCACTTTGCCGTTGTCGTCCGTCCAGACGACGCGGAAGGTGAACATTCTTTCGGGCTCCACCATCCTGCCCAGGATGTCAGCCTGCTCGTAAGCGGGGTCGCTGGCGATGACGGGATCCAGGGAAGTCAGGACCTCCTCCACGGTCTGGCAGAATTCCGGCTGATGCGGATATTTGGCTTTGACTTTTTCGATGACGCTTTGCACGTAGGCGTTCATGGTTATCTCCTTGAAATTGTTATCCTGTGTTTTCAAAATATCCGGTTGGTAAGTGTACCAAAACGCTCCCCTCGTTTCAATAGGATCACATAAAACGGGCTCCTTTCGGGAAAGGTAAGGATGGTTGGCAAAGACGAGCGATAATAGTATAATTTCTTTAATCAACTATTCCCTTCCCCATTATGACTAAATTCGATCCCAACGAGTGGCAGAACACGATCTGCGGAGAGTACAGGCTGTCCGTTCTCCTAGGCCAGGGCAGAGCGGGCGGAGTTTTCATCGCCGAAAACATCAAGACTAAGGAACTGGCGGCCCTGAAGATCTACACGCCTGGGCGCTACGCCGAGGCTGCCGCCAGCATAGCCAGGGAAAGGGAAAGCCTGCACCATCCTTCCATCGTCCCGCAGCTGGCCAGCGGCTCCATCAGGGACGGCTACTTCTACACCGTGCAGGAATACGCCGCTTACAAGCAGGTGGGCGGACGCAACGACCACGACTGCCTCAACCTGGAGGAATACCTCTCGCAGACGCCGGGCTTTTTGGAAGAGGACACGGTGGCCGATCTGCTGACCCAGCTGACGGACGCCCTGACTTACGCGCATTCCGCCGCGGATCTTCCCTACGGCGGCATCAATCCCCACGGCATCATGATCGTGGAGGGGACCGGCAGTTCCGCCGGAAGGCCTTTGATCCGTCTGACTGACGTCGGACTCCCCGCCCTGAGGACGCCCAACGATCCCGACGACGCCTACGTCTCACCCGAGGAGATCCAGGGAACGCCCACGCAGCAGAGCGACATCTTCGCCATGGGCGCCATCGCGCACCTGATGCTGACGGGCGCTCCGCCGCAGGGACAGATCGCCCCTCTATCCACGCTCAGGAACGACGTCGCGCCCGGCTGGGAAGGCCTCATCTACAAAGCGCTGGCCTATTCACTCGAGGAGCGCTATGCCAACTACCAGGAATTTTTGCGCGCCATGACGCACGTGGACGACATTCCGGTGGTCGTGAAAGAAGAGCATTCCAGCAACATCTGGTTCTACCTTTCCTGCCTGATCTGCGTGCTCCTGGTCCTGGGCTTCGCCTTCCGCGATCAGCTCAGGGACCGCTTCCCCTTCTTGGAAAAGGTTTTCCCCAGCAACATAATAAAGCCTCTGCCGCCAGAGGATAAAAGCAAAGAAAAACCCAAGGAAGTCAAGAAGACCGCCGAGGCTCCCGCCACCCAGGAAACCAAAGCGGAGGCTACGAAAAAAGCGGACGATTTCTCCGACATCGGCAGCCTCAAGCTCGTCTCCGATCCTCCCAAGGAGGAAGAGAAGAAAGCGGACGATCTTTTGACGACCGCCGACGCCGCGCTCTCCGGCATGACGAAGGAAAAAGCCGAGGCCGAAAAGATCGCCAAAGAAGCGGCCGAGAAGGCGGCCAAGGAAGCCGCCGAGAGAATAGCGAAAGAGAAAGCCGAGGCCGAGAAGATCGCCAAGGAAGCCGCCGAGAAAATAGCGAAGGAGAAAGAGGAAGCCGAGAAGGCCGCGAAAGCGGCGGCTGAAAAGCTGGCCGCCGAAGCCAAGGAAAAGGAGAGATCTCTCGCCAGCGAGATCGACAAGGCCGTCCTGACCGCCACCGAAAACATTCCCGCCGAATACGTCGTCAAGAAAGGCGATTCCCTCTGGGCCATCGCCAAGACTTTCAAACTGAAAGTGGACGATATCAAAGCCCTCAACGGTCTTACCGACAACAACATCAAGGAAGGCTTGGTCCTGAAACTGAAAGGCGAAGCGCCCAAGGAAGAGAAGACTGAGGCCAAGGAAGCGGCTCCCGCGGAGAAAGCCGCCGAAAGCGAAGTCTCCGGCGACGGCACCTACACCGTCAAGGCCGGCGACACCTACTACAGCCTCGGGAAAAAATTCGGTGTGAGCGGCGACAAGCTTAAAGAGCTGAACAACGGTCAGGAATTGAAGACCGGGCAGGTCATTAAAGTTCGCGATGACCAATGAGCTTTCAAAAGCCCGGGAGAGGATATGTTCGCTGCGCGCCCAAATAAGGCGCCACGACAGGCTTTATTACGTCGAGAACACGCCGGAGATTACCGACCAGAATTACGACCGCCTGATGGCGGAACTGATAGAGCTGGAAAAACGCTTTCCGGAATTTTGTTCCCCCGACTCCCCCACCCAAAGAGTCGGCAGTGAGCTGGCCGGAGAATTCAAGACCATTAAGCACGCCGTCCCGATGCTCTCAATAGGCAATACTTATTCCTACGCCGACATGCGGGAATTTGACGAGAGGATGAAAAGGGATCTTGGACTAGGCGTCAGCTATTCCGCGGAACTCAAATACGACGGCCTTGCCGTCTCCCTAACTTACGTCGACGGCAGGTTCACTCTTGGCGCGACCAGGGGCGACGGCGAAAAAGGCGACGATATCACCGCCAACTTAAGGACCATCAAAAACATTCCCCTCTTCTTGGAGAACGCCCCCAAGGGAACGTTCCACGTGAGAGGCGAAGTACTGCTTCCCCTCAAGGAACTGGAGCGCCTGAACAAAGAGCGTCTTGAAAACGGCGAAGCGCTTTTCGCCAACGCCAGGAACGCCGCGGCGGGCAGCTTGAAGCAGCACGACCCCGCCGTCACCGCGGAAAGGAAACTGACCTTCGTGGCCTACGCTTCCGCCTGCTTCCCCGCCTTCGACGATCTGGAACTTCTGACGGCTTACAAAAAGTTGGGGCTTCCCGCGGCCTCACCATGCAAGATCTGCCGCGATATCGAGGACGCCGTCGCTTTCTGCGAAGAGTGGAAGGAGAAGCGCTTCACGCTCCCCTACGCCACCGACGGAATAGTCATCAAGTTGAACAGTTTCGCCCTGCGCGAAAAACTGGGCGCCACCGCCAAATCCCCGCGCTGGGCCATCGCCTACAAGTTTCCGGCGGAAACGGCCGCCACCAAACTGCTCTCCGTTTCGCTTCAAGTCGGCAGAACAGGCGCCATAACGCCCGTCGCCAACCTTGAGACCGTGCGCCTGGCCGGGACCAACGTCTCGAGGGCCACGCTGCACAATTTCGACGAAGTGGCGAGGCTCGACATCCGCGTCGGCGACACCGTGCTGGTCGAAAAGGCCGGCGAGATCATCCCCGACATCGTGGGCGTTCTGAAAGACAGGCGCGACGGCTCGGAAACCGTGATCGCCGTGCCGGAAAAATGCCCCGTCTGCAATAGCCCCGTCTACAACGATCCCGAAATGGCGGCGGTCGTCTGCTCCAACATCTTCTGCCCGGCCGTCCTCAAACGCTCGCTCGCGCACTTCGCCTCCAGGGGCGCCATGGACATCGCGGGGCTCGGTCCCGCCGTCATCGACGAGCTGGTCGACAAAGGCGTCGTCAAAGATTACGGCGACCTCTACGCCATCAAGCGTGAGCAATGGCTCTTCTACGGAAACTTCGCCGACAAGAGCGCGGCCAACCTCGACCACGCCCTCCAAGAAAGCAAGAAGCGTCCCTTCGACAGGCTAATTAACGCCCTGGGCATCCCGGGCGTCGGCAGCGCCACCGCCAGGACCTTGGCCAAACGTTTCCCGAGCATGGAGGAACTCAAAGGCGCCTCCGAAGCGGAGCTAATGGAAGTGGAAGGCATCGGCGGGATCAACGCCAAAGGCATCGCCGATTTCTTCAGGAGCGAACGCAACCGGGAAGCCATAAGGAAACTAGCCGAGGCGGGCGTCGCCATGCGCTACGTTGAGGAGGAGGAAGTGCCGAAAGTTTTGGAGGGAAAAAGCTTCGTCATAACGGGAGCAATTCCCGGCGTCAGCAGACTGGAAGCCTCCTCCATCATTCTAAAGTACGGCGGCTCCATCAGCGAGTCGGTCTCCAAGCAGACCAGCTACCTCATCACCGAAGACGTCTCCGCCAAGAGTTCCAAGATCGACAAGGCCCTGGAACTGGGCACTCCCGTGATCTCCTGGAAGGAACTGGCAGAGATGTGCGGCTTCGAGCCGCCGGAAATTGAGGAACCGCGGCAGTTCTCGCTCTTCGACGAACCGAACAAAGAAGAGGAGCTGAAAGCCAGGAAAGCCCGCCTCGCCAAGGAAAAGGCGGAAGACAAAATAGAAAATGAAAACAAGGAAAAGGAAGCGTCCCAGACCGACCTTTTCTCCGAGCTTTTTTAACCATACAAACTTTAAAACCATGCCTTACACTTGTGATGTTTTCGTAATGGGCGCCGGTCCGGGCGGATATCCCGCGGCGATAAGAGCCGCTCAGCGCGGGCTCAATGTTGTCATAGCCGAAAGGACCGCCGTGGGCGGGACCTGCCTCAACTGGGGCTGCATTCCCACCAAAGCTTTGGTCGCTTCCGCGGAAGCTTTCCACACCGTCAAGAACGCCGCCGCTTTCGGCGTCATCAATCCCGAAGGCGCCGCGATCGATTATCCCAAAGCCATTGAAAGAAAAGATACCGTCGTCAAGAAACTGACGGGCGGCATCGCCCAGCTCCTCAAGGCTCACGGCGTCACCACCATCATGGGCAAGGCGCGCCTCGTCGATCAGAACCACGCTGAAATTGAGACTGCCGACGGAACTGAAACGGTCGAATTCAAAAACTGCATCATCGCGACCGGCAGCGAATCCGCCCGTCCCCGCTTCATTCCCTTCGACGACGAGAAAATCGTCGAGAGCAAAACTTTCCTCTCGCAGACTTCCCTCCCCTCCTCCGTCATAATAATAGGCGGCGGCGTGGTGGGCTGCGAATTCGCCGGCATTCTGGCGGAATGCGGCACGAAAGTCACTATCGTGGAAATGCTGGACCGTCTCCTGCCGCTGGAAGATCCCGAGATCTCCAAGCACATTCTCCGGGCTTTCAAGAAACGCAAGATCGAAGTCATGCTGGGCATTGGCATCTCCGACATCGCCGTGACTGATTCCGGCGTGACGGGCAAGGTCGGCGAAAAGACCATCGAAGCGGAAAAGATGCTGGTGGCCATCGGCCGCAGCATGAATACCGCCGACATCGGCCTGGATAAGGTCGGCATTGAAACCGAGAGAGGCTTCATCGCCGTTAACGAGAAGATGCAGACGAAAGTCCCCAACATCTACGCCATCGGCGACATCACCGGCAAGATCCTTTTGGCCCACGTCGCCACGGCCCAGGGCATCGTGGCCGCGGAAAACTGCGCGGGCAAAGATGAGACCATCGACTACCGCGTGGTGCCAAGCTGCATCTTCACCGTTCCCGAGATCGCCTCCGTCGGTCTCTCCGAACCGAAAGCTATTGAACTGGGCCATGAAGTGACCATCGCGCAGTTCCCCATCGGCGCGCTGGGCAAAGCCCTGGCCATGGGCGAGATCGAAGGCTTCTTCCGCCTTATCGCCGACGCCAAGACCGACGAGCTTCTGGGCGCGCAGGTCATGGGCGCGCACGCTTCCGACATCATCGCGGAACTGGCTCTCGCCGTCTCACAGAAAATGACCGCCAAACAATTGGGCGATGTCATCCACGCCCACCCCAGTCTCGCGGAGGGCGTCATGGAAGCGGCCCACATGATCCACCAGCTTTGCGTCCACCAGGCCCCGCCCAGGAAGTAAAAGGCAAACGCGAGCAAAAAAAAAGAGCGCCGGAAGGCGCTCTTTTTTTTGCGGTCAAGGGAAATTATTTCTTTTCCACCAGTCCGTGTTTGTTCATCTGCAGGCCTCTTTCAGCCAGCGCTTGTTCGCCGCCGATATCGTGGATATAGAAGTGGAGCATGTCGCGCTTGTTGATGTTGTTGGCGTCCACCGCCGCTTCGGGGATACCCCAAACTGCGGAGATGGGCCAGAACAGCATGTTCACGAAACCCAATACAAAGTGTTCGCCGTCGCCGGCGTTGCCGCAGGCCAGATAGTAGTTGCCGCAGCCGGGAAGAAGGTTAAGCGCTCCGGCGGCCCAAGAGCTGGCGGGTTTTTCCCACAATCCGACCGGATTGTCGATGGTGATGCCCTGGGACTGAAAACTTCTGTAAGACTGTTTTTCAGCGGGTGAAAGCCCGGAGCAGCCCTGGAGGAAAAAGAATCCCAGAACCAGCATGGCTAAGAGGTGTTTTTTCATTATCGTTCCTTTGTTGTATGTTAATTGCTTATTTGTCCTCATTTTTCGTAAACCGGAAATTGCAGCCTATGCAGTCATAAGCCTTCATGGTCAGCTTGAGTTTGCGGTTCTTCTTGCCAAGGGAAGCCTTGAGCGTGACCTTGACACCTTCCACAGTCTTATCCGCGCTGCAGGAATACTGGCTTCCTTTGTCGGTAAAACTGAAACTCGTTCCTCCAAACATTGTAGGCTCCGTGACCCAGCCGTGGCGGAAGGTCACCGTGCTGTTGTTGAAAGGATCTTTGTCCTGATTGTGAACGTTGGTGTTTTTACCGGAGAAACTTATTTCCGGAAGCAGTTCCTCAACAAAGGGGGCGCCTTCGGAATAAGTTCCCAAATTGAAATAATTGTTCGCGTAGGAGGGTCCGATCTTGAAAGTCAGCGTGATTTTGGGGCGCTTGTAATTCAAACTTACGTCCTTGCCTTTCAAATATCCGTCGGCGCCTTTGGGGATAAGGCAGAATCCGTCGGAAAACACATTGCCCTTGCAGCTGACGAAAAATCTATGCTCGCTGTCGGATTCTATCCTTCCCAGCGTCTCGTCCGTCACTACGGCCGACATCTTCAGAGTGCACTCCGATCCCGGCGGATCTATCAGGGCAGCCCTGTTGCCGCTTTTGACTTTGAAGACCATGGAGGTGCCGGACGCAGGGAAAGCGAAAGCTCCGCCGCCTTCGTAGGGAGCGTAGCCTCCGGAAGTCCCGCTGTTGAAGATGTAGTATTCGCCGGGCTTCAGTTTTTTACCCCAGCCCCAGCCGTTGATATCAGTTTTGACCGTGGAAATGATCTTGGTGTGGTTGTAGTCCTCGCTGACGGAAAACTCATAGCCCGGGACAGGCGAACCGGTCTCCTCGTCCAGCACCTCTATCCTGAGTTTACCCTTTAGATCGATCACGGCCTGCGCCGACATAACAGCCGCAAAGGCGAAAAGCGTCATGAGCAATGAAATCTTCCTCATCATCATTCCATTCGGTTGGTTATTCCACTTTTAATTATAACATATCCATACTTGCCATCGTGCGGGAGCGGTTATGGTATAATTTCTAAATAACCGAATAAAATAAGGAACAGAATGGATTTTCCACTTTCGAAAAGGCTTTCTCTTCTCCCGCCGTATCTCTTCAAAGAGATCGACGCCCTGAAGAGCGAACTGAAAAAGTCCGGCGCCGACGTCATCAATTTGGGCGTGGGCGACCCTGACCTCCCCACTCCGCCGCACATCGTGGAGGCGCTGAG
>Ga0310786_10011218_pt1 | contig 11197 bp, 8 predicted proteins | sample AusTroGonzalo_MG_FD_203881 | JGI IMG/M metagenome (GOLD analysis project Ga0310786, IMG submission 203881) | Bovine rumen microbial communities from tropical cattle in Woodstock, Queensland, Australia - Gonzalo_03 (v2) (version 2) | ecosystem: Host-associated > Mammals > Digestive system >...
TAAACAGGAAGCCGGAATTAAATAACGAACAATTGTCCGCTGCGGCGGGGGAGGGGGAGAACAAGATCTCTCCATGCGGTCTCCTTCGTATCCCTTAGTCGAGATGACAATAGAACGCCTGGGATTACCCATGGTGAATAGGATGACATAACAAAAACGAGATATCCCTTAGGATACATGGAAGAATGATGAAAAAAGCGTTGATTACCGGCAGTGAAGGGTTTGTTGGAAAGTATCTGCGGGCGGAACTGACTGCCAACGGGTATGATGTGACAGGCCTGGATCTGGTGCCCGGAGAAAAGACCGTGGCAGTGAACCTGCTGGAGCCGGAAGCGGTGGAGACATTGCTGAAGGAACTGCAGCCGGAAGTGATTTTCCATCTGGCCGGCCAGGCCAACGTGGGCCTGAGCTGGAAGATCCCTGCAAAAACAATGGAAATCAATATCATTGCTGCAGTGAATGTGATGGAGGCTGCACGGAAATACTGCCCGGACTGTGCCATGGTACTGGTGGGTTCCAGTGATGAATACGGGAACCTGCGGGAGAAGGGAAGCTCTGTCTCCGAGGAGACGGAGATGCAGCCCGGAACGCCGTACGCCATCTCCAAGATTGCCCAGGAACAGATGGGCAGGGCTTACGCGAAGGCTTACGGTATGCGGATCTGCATGACGCGAAGCTTTAATCACGGCGGCGCCGGACAGAAGCCCGGATTCATGATCCCGGACTTTGCTTCCGGAATTGTGAAGGTGGAACGCGGAGAAGCGGACGCAGTGAGCGTCGGGAACCTGACTTCCAAAAGGGATTTTACCCATGTGAAGGACGTGGTGCGGGCTTACCGGATGATCGCTGAAAAGGGAAAACCCGGCGAAATTTATAACGTCGGATCCGGGAAGACCTACAGCGCACAGGAAGTGCTGGATATGCTGATCGGCATGGCAGAGTGTGCGGTGCCGGTGAAACAGGATCCGGCGAGGATGAGACCCAGCGATACGCCTGTGATCTGCTGCGACCATGCCAGGCTGACCCGGGATACGGGCTGGGAGCCGGAACATGGAATTGAAGAAATAGTGAAGGAAACGCTCGACTACTACCGAACGCTGTGATGTTCGGTAGTAGTCGAAATGCATAATGGGATTTGCCCTTCGGGCGGAAAGCATGAAAGGCTGAAAGGACCATACGAATGATTGAAACGCTGAAGGAGATCTGGGCTTACCGGAGTATGATCCGGTCGCTGGTGCATAAGGATCTGCGAGGCCGGTACCAGGCGAGTGTGCTGGGCTTTCTGTGGACTTTTATTGTGCCGCTGTGTCAGCTGGCAGTCTACTCACTGATGTTCAGTATTATCATGAGAGGAGCTGCGGTAGAGAAGTTCTATCTGTATGTATTTGTGGCATTAATTCCCTGGAACTTCTTTTCCGCCTGCCTGACCGGAGGCGCCAGCAGCGTGGTGGCGCAGCAGAGCCTGGTGAACAAGATTTATTTTCCCAGGGAAGTAGTACCGGTTGCTTATGTGACCAGTTCCTTTGTAAATATGCTTTTATGCGAAATCATCGTTATTCTGGTAAGCGTGTTTTCCGGTGTCCCATTCAATGTCCTGGCTTATCTTTGCCTGCCGCTGGTGATGCTGGTGGAATATATATTCGCACTGGGTGTTACGATGATTATCAGCGCGATTGACGTATACTTCCGGGATCTGGAGCATATCCTGGGGGTTGTTGCGATGGCGTGGATGTTTGTGACGCCGATCATGTATGATTCAAGCATAGTAGCAGGGAGCAGATGGTATTCACTCTACCAGCTGAATCCGATGAACATTATTGTGACGGCGTACAGGGATATCCTTTATGCAGGGAAGGTGCCGGAGCTGACGAAGCTGGCAGTTTTGCTGGGAATCAGTATAGTGCTGCTCTGGATCGGTTTCCTGGTATTTGGCAGACTGAAACGGCGGTTCTCGGAGGTCATGTAATATGAGCGAAGTAGTCATTGATGTCCGGAATGTGAAGAAGATGTTCCGGGTGTACCGGGACCGCGGGAACACACTGAAGGACAGGATCCTGTTTGCCGGACGGCGGAAGTACGAGGAGCACTGGGTGCTGAACGGGGTTTCGTTTGAAGTGAAGCGGGGCGAAGCGGTCGGCCTGATCGGCCAGAACGGCTGCGGCAAGAGCACCACGCTGAAGATGCTGACGAAGATCCTGTACCCGGACGCGGGAACCATTGAAATGAAGGGCCGGGTTTCCAGCCTGATTGAGTTGGGAGCCGGTTTTCACCCGGACCTGAGCGGCCGTGAGAATATTTATACAAACGCGTCCATTTTCGGCCTGAGCCGGAAGGAGATTGACGAGCGGCTGGAGGACATCATCGCCTTCAGTGAACTGGAAGCGTTTATTGACGATCCGGTAAGAACTTATTCCAGCGGTATGTATATGCGGCTGGCTTTTGCCGTGGCCATCAACGTGGATGCGGATATCCTGCTGATTGACGAAATCCTGGCGGTGGGCGACGCCGCGTTCCAGGCCAAATGCTTCCGGAAACTGCAGGAAATCAAGGGCCGGGGAACCACCATCGTGATCGTGAGCCATGCCATGTCCCAGCTGGAGCTGATCTGTGACCGGAGCATCTGGATTGCGGACGGGCTTGTACGCATGGACGGAAAGCCCCGGGACGTGCATCCCCGCTACATGGAATGGATGAGCCGGAAGAACCAGCAGGAAGAGAAAAAAGAGGATGAGCGGGAAAACGGAGAAGTTTCCGAAACGGACAATGAAGGAAACCTGAAACGCTGGGGCAGCGGGGAAGCCCGGATGACCGGCGTGAAAGTAATTGGAGCAGACGGAACGGAAAAGACAGACTTTTCTCCCTGGGATCCTTTTACCATTCATATTGACTATACGGCGCAGAAACCGCTGGATGACGCGGTTATCGGCCTGGCCATCTACCGGAGCGACGGAACACTGGTTTACGGTACAAACACTCTGATTGATACCTCTTCTCCGGTGACGCTGCAGACAAGCGGAACAGTTGACCTTAAGATTGACGGACTGTCGGCGGCAAACGGAAGCTATTCCATTGACCTGGCCATCCACCGGCCGGATGGATTCAACTACGACTTCTGGCGGGATATCTGCACAATCCAGATTGCGGATAAAGTGCAGACGCCGGGAGAGATCGCCCTTTCTCACCAGTGGGACATTCATTAACGACAGGAGAGATGACCATGGGAAAGATCAAAAAAATCATCGGAGCCTTTGTTCACGCGCCGGATCGCTTTGACACACTGGCGGAACGCATCGCGGACGTTTCTCAGATGATGAATGAGCGGTTTGACAGCTTTGATGAGCAGTTTGACGGACTCCGGGGACGCATGAGCGAAGCGGAAAGCCGGATCAACGATTCTGAGCCTCACTTCTTTGAGCGGCTGTGCGAGGATCGGGGAATGCTTTCCCGGCTGAACCGGGGATTGAGTATCTCTCCTACGATCTGGGGGGATCCTGATCGGTTGGAAATCGACGAAACGGCGGCGGTTTTCACCTGCTTTTTTAACACTAATTCCGGACGAATCAAAATCGGCGAATCCACCTTTGCAGGATCCGGCGTGAGTGTTCTGGCAGGAAGTCATGATCCGCAGCTGACAGGGTTTATGCGGCGGGACACAGAGACAACCGAAGGCTGCGACATTGTGATCGGAAAGGGTGTATGGCTGGCAAGCGGATGTACCGTGCTGGGCCCCTGCACCATCGGGGACAACGCGGTAATCGCGGCGGGTGCGGTAGTGACGCCGGGAACTGATGTGCCGGCAAATACAATCTGGGGAGGAGTGCCCGCAAGGCAGATAAGCCAGCTGGAAAATAAACCGATGTCGGTTGACAATCCGGCGGTACAACGTGCCTATGAGTATAGTAACAGTATCTTGTTTGGTGACGGTTGGGGTGAAAGGACTCCGGGAATATGCGAGATTCCCGGGCACTGGATGTGTAAAGAAACAGCCGGTTTATTTACTGATAAGACAGAGTGGAATCTGGAATACCGGAAAGAAAAATACGGAGAGAACAAGATCCGTGTGACCGGCCCGGCAGGAGAAACAGAGATAACATTTACTGCTTCAGAAGGAAAACAGAAGATTCTTTTGCCTGTGCGGGAAGGCGAACTGGGAGAAGTTCGTTTGATGAACGGAACAGGCGAGAAAGTATTTATGGCCTGGTCCCGGCCTGGGGAGGCTGAGGAAACCGCGAAGCAGGCGGAGGAAGAGGGAAACATTATGACAGATACCGTGGCAAAGGAAGAAGCGGCGGTAACGACAGAGGGAAAACTGGATATTGAGAAGATCATGGCGGAAATCCGGGCGGAGGCGCTGAAACGGGCACCCGCGGAGGATTTGCCGGAGTTTGCGAGAATATCCAAGGAAAACGGACGCGCCGGTGATCAGCTGAAGGAGCAGGTGAAGCTGTTGACGGATGACTACGTGATCCCGGTAAGCTATCAGGATCCGAGCCGGAATCCCCTGAAGCGTCTGTATAAAAAGATTATGGTGAAGGCTGTGAATTGCGCTACCGCGCCGATGTCCGTGCGGGTGACTGAAACGAACCTCGCACTGAAAACCGCACTGGAAAAAGCGGTGGAAGTGATTGAAGCACAGGAAAAGCGGATCGCGGAACTGGAGAAAAAAGCGGAATGAAGATCGTTCAGCTGCTCCCGACGATGGCATTCGGGGACGCGGTAAGCAATGATGCCGCGGCGATCGACCGGATGCTTTCGGAAATGGGATACAAGACAGCAGTATACGCCTCCAATGTGGATCCGCGTCTGCCGGAAGGGACAGCGGCCCACTGGAAAAAGATGAAGGATCTTCATGATGATGATCTGCTGATTTTTCATGCCTCCACGGGGGATATCCTGAACCGGAAGGTCCCCACCTTCGGCGGCCGTAAGATGATGATTTATCACAACATTACACCGTCTTCTTTTTTCCGGGGATATTCCCGGGCTGCGGAGGAACTGACAGAGACGGGACGCCGGCAGATCCGGAGACTGGCGGACCAGTTCCGCTACTGTGTGGCGGATTCCGACTATAACCGGTTTGAACTGCGACAGATGGGATATCAGTGCCCGATCGACGTATGTCCGATCATGATTCCGTTTGAGGATTATGACAAAGAGCCGGATCGGAAAGTATTAGGCAAATACCAGGGAGACGGGTGGACAAACCTGCTGTTTGTGGGGCGGATTGCGCCGAACAAGAAGCAGGAGGATGTGATCCGTGCCTTCTATTATTATCACAGGGACTATAATCCAAAGAGCCGGCTGTTCCTGGTCGGAAACGACACGGGAATGGAAAACTACCGGTATCAGCTGGAAAACTATATTCGGGCGCTTGGCCTGTCAGGCCGGGTGATTTTCCCCGGGCATATCAGCTTTGCTGCAATCCTGGCCTATTACCACCTGGCAGATCTGTTTGTCTGCATGAGCGAGCACGAGGGCTTCTGTGTGCCGCTGGTGGAAGCCATGTATTTTGACCTGCCGATTGTGGCGTACGCGTCCTCCGCTGTCCCGGAAACCCTGGGAAAGGGCGGACTCCTGCTGGACAGCAAGGATCCGCAGGTGGCTGCGGCGGCGATTGACCGGATGGTCCGGGACAAGGAGCTGCGGGCGAAAATCTCGGAGGAACAAAAGACACGGCTGGCGCAGTTCCGGTATGAGCAGGTCAGCGCGACAATGAAGAATTGCATTCTGAAAGTGGCCGGAGGGGAACAATGAAGAAGATCGGATTTGTGATGCCCTGGTACGGTGAAAAAATCGGCGGAGGAGCTGAGGCGGAGCTGCGCGGAGTGGTTCATCACCTGCAGGATGCGGGCGTGGAACTGGAAGTGCTGACAACCTGTGTGGAAAAGTTCGCCAGCGACTGGAGCGCCAATTTTCACAAACCCGGCCTGACGGAAGAAGCGGGCATTCCGGTACGGCGCTTTCCGGCGCGCAAGCGGGATGATGCAGCCTTCGGCCGCGTCAACAATAAGCTGATGATGGGCCAGGCAGTGACTCCGGGGGAAGAGGAAATTTTCTGCCGGGAGATGATCAACAGCCCGGAGCTGTACGACTACATGCTGGAGCATGAGGCTGAATACGGCCTGTATGTTTTTATCCCCTATATGTTCGGCACTACATTTTATGGATGTCAGATCCGGCCCGGAAAAAGCGTGCTGATTCCGTGCTTCCACGATGAGAGCTACGCAAAGATGCAGTGCTTCAAGGATCCGTTTTCCCAGGTGGCCGGCATGGTTTTCAATGCGGAACCGGAGCGCCTGCTGGCTGAAAAGCTGTTCGGGGTCAGGGGAGACACCTTTGCGACCTTCGGAATTGGAATGGACACCGACCAGACGGGCGACGGAGAACGCTTCCGCCAGAAGTTCGGCATCAAGGATCCATTCATCCTGTACGCCGGACGGAAAGAAGCCGGAAAGCGGGTGGATATGCTGGTCCGGTACTTTGCGGAGTATAAAAGAAGGAATCCGGACAAGCTGAAGCTGGTACTGATCGGCGGAGGACAGATTGATATCCCCGATAAAAAGAACGTCATTGACCTGGGGTTTGTGGATATCCAGGATAAGTACGACGCGTACAGCGCGGCGGAACTGTTCTGCAACCCGAGTGAAATGGAAAGCTTCTCGCTGGTGCTGATGGAAAGCTGGCTGGCGGAGAAACCGGCGCTGGTGAACGGCAGGTGTGCGGTGACAAAGGATTTTGTACAGCGTGCCGGCGCGGGATTGTACTTTGACAACTACGCGGAATTTGAAGGGACGATATCGTATCTGACACAGCATCCCGAAATTGCCGCGGAAATGGGCCGGAACGGACGGCAGTTTGTGCTGGAGAACTTCCGGTGGGATGTGATTGTGAAAAAGTACCTGGAACTGTTTGAAAGATTGGGAGCGTAATGAAAATGGTGAAGATCGCATTCGTCTGTCAGCGGTACGGGCTTGAAGTGAACGGCGGATCGGAACTGCATTGCAGACAGCTGGCGGAAAAGCTGGCTGCTCTGTATGACGTGACGGTCTATACAACGTGCGCACTGGATTACACGACCTGGGCCAACCACTATGCCGAAGGGGAAGAAACGATCAACGGCATAAAAGTGAAAAGATATCCTGTGGCTAAGGGCCGTGTGCAGGAGAGCTTTGACCGGATCTCCGCAAAGGTGTTCTCCAGCGCGGGACACAGTGACGCGGAGGAAAAACAGTGGCTGGAAGAACAGGGGCCGTACTGCCCGGCAGTGCTGGAGGCAGTGGCCAAGGAACACGGGGAATACAGGGCGGTGTTCTTCATGACCTACCTGTATTACCTGACAGCGACAGGCCTGCCGATGGGGTTCCCGAACGCGATGCTGATTCCCACGGTGCATGATGAGCCGCCGGTCTACCTGCGGCACTATGAGAAGGTGTTTGCCGCAGCAAAACGGATCTGCTGGAACACGGAAGTGGAGAAGGCCTTCGCAACAAAACGGTTTCCTGTGATTCGGAATACACCGGGGATTATGGTGGGCGTCGGAATAGACGGTCCGCAGGGAGAACTGCCTGAACTCCCGGAGGAACTCCGCGGAAAACGGTATCTGGTCTATGCCGGACGGATAGACGAGAGCAAGGGCTGCGGCGAAATGTTTGACTTCTTCCTGCGGCTGAAGAAAGAGCAGAAAAGCGACCTGAAACTTGTACTGATGGGCAAGCCGGTGATGAAGATTCCTGAACATCCGGACATCATTCCCCTGGGCTTTGTGAGCGAGGAAATGAAGTTCGCGGTGATGAAGGAGGCTTTTGCGCTGGTGCTATGCAGCCGGTTTGAGAGCCTGAGCATGGTGGTGCTGGAAAGCATGCTGATGGGCAGACCGGTGCTGGTGACCGAAAAGTGCGCGGTACTGAAGGAACACTGCATCCGGAGTGGCGCGGGACTGTATTTTGACTTCTACCAGGAGTTCGCCGGATGTGTCCGATGGATGGAAGAGCATCCGGAGGCATACCAAACCATGCGGGAAAGCGGGGTACGGTATGTGAAGGAAAACTACAGCTGGGACGTCATCACGGAGAAGTATCACGCAATGATCGATAGTTTTGGGAAGGAGTGACGGTTGTAAACATTTTTTTACATCACTAGATGTAGTATGGAATACACCAAATGACGGAAGTCAGACACAATTAGTCGAAAATGCGTCAAACATATGAAGAAACAATGAAAAATCACTCTTGAAAACGTAATTTTTTAAAGGTATAATAACTATAATTCCGACCCGATGGGCTTTTGTGAGAAATACACAATGGCGATCCGGAGTCCATCCGAGAATTAACATGGATTAGGGAAAGGAAAGAATGACATGAAGAAACTGGCTTTGTTCCTGGCGCTGTGCCTGCTGGTGAGCAGCATCGTGCCTGCCGTTGCCGAGGAAGCTGAAGTGATTCCTGCGGCTGAAGAAGTCGTTACAGAAGCTGCCCCTGTTGAAGAAGCCGCTCCTGTTGAGGAGGCTGCTCCTGCTGAAGAGGCCGCTCCCGCTGAGGAAGCTGCTCCTGCTGAAGAAGCCGCTCCCGCCGAGGAAGCCGCTCCTGTTGAGGAAGCCAAGAAAGAATCCATGACGAGGAAGCTCGCCAATGGTACCGTGCTGTATGCGGATAAGGAACTGACCAACGAGATCGGCGTCCTGGACGGCGATGCGCTGGTGATCCTGACTGCTATGGAAGGCAAGGCTGCCAGCATCCGTTATGCCGTGAAGGAGAACGGAGCCAAGACGGTTAAGACTGCCTGGGTGAAGGCCGAAGCCCTGAAGGACGCCGGCGATGCCGATCTGCAGGAAACCGAGCTGAAGGCTGTAGCCTTTGTGGAAGCTGCTCCTGTGGAAGTTGCTTCCGCTGAAGAAGAAGCCGCTCCCGCTGAAGAAGAAGCTGCTCCTGCTGAAGAAGAAGCTGCTCCTGCCGAAGAAGAAGCTGCTCCCGCTGAAGAAGAAGCTGCTCCTGCCGAAGAAGAAGCTGCTCCTGCTGAAGAAGCCGCTGCTCCTGCCGAAGAAGAAGCTGCTCCTGCTGAAGAAGCCGCTGCTCCTGTCGAAGAAGCTGCTCCTGCCGAAGAAGAAGCTGCTCCTGCTGAAGAAGCCGCTGCTCCTGTCGAAGAAGCCGTTGCTCCTGTGAAGGAAGAAGCCGCTCCCGCCGAGGAAGCTGCTCCTGCTGAGGAAGCCGCTCCCGTTGAGGAAGAAGCTCCCGCTGAGGAAGAAGCTCCCGCTGAAGAAGAACTGAGCACCGCTGCTGTTGAAGACTATGTGATTCGTGCCGACGGTACGATCATCCAGTACAACGGTACTTCCACCGCTATCACCTTGCCGCTCCAGGACAAGGACGGCAATCCCGTGAAGCGGTTGAGTGAAGCTGTGTTCGCCAATAATACGACCATCCTGAGCGTGACCCTGCCGAACAACATCGCGCTGGATGACGGTGCGTTCCGTAACTGCACCAGCCTGCTGAGCGTCAGCATGCACAACAGTATTAAAGAGATTTCCGCCGAATGCTTCGAAGGCTGCACCAGCCTGCAGAGCGTTTCCTGGCCGGAAAACCTGGAGACCATCGGCCATGACGCCTTCAGCGGCTGTACTGCCCTGACCGGTGTTCCCACCGGCACAAACCTGAAGACTCTGGGCGATAACGCCTTCAAGAATTGCTCCAGGCTGACCTATGCCGACCTGCCTACCACGCTGGAGATCATCGGACAGGGCGCTTTCGCCGGCTGCACCAGCCTGAAGGAGATCATCATCCCCAGCAGCGTGAAGACCATGGGTAACCGGGCGTTTGAAAGCTGCTCCGGCGCAACCAAGCTGGAACTGCCCACCACCCTGACCGAGATCAACAACTACTGCTTCAGCGGCTGCAGCGGCCTGAAAGAAATCAAGATTCCCGAAGGTATTGTGGAAATCGGCCGTGAAGCGTTCAATGGCTGCAGTGCTGCTACAAAGATCACCCTGCCCAAGAGTCTGGTGCAGGTTGGCAACAACGCCTTTACCGGACGTTCCGCCAACAGCTGGATGATGTGGGAAGAATGCCAGGGCAAGGACAAGGTGTATCTGGGAACAGACGCGCTGGGCACCTCCGGTTACCTGATGGCGCCTCTGGGTTCCGCTGCTGAAGAATATGCCAAGACCCACAAGAACATCATTTTCTGTAACACAGAAGTTAAGAACTTTGTGGTTCGCTGCTATGACAAGATCCTGGGCCGCGCTCCCGATGAACCTGGTCTGCTGGACTGGTGTGGCCAGATTGCCTCCGGCAAGAAGGGCGGCAGCGCCATCGTTCAGGCCTTCATCGGCAGCCAGGAATTCATTGGTAAGAAGTACAATGATGATCAGGTTGTAACAATCCTGTACCGGGCTATGCTGGGTCGTGAACCCGACGCTCCCGGTAAAGCTGACTGGCTGAAGAAGCTGAGCTTTGGTCTGACCTACGACGCTATCATCTGGGGCTTCGCCGGTTCCCAGGAATTTATTGGAATCTGCAAGCAATACAGCATGACGCCCGGCACAATCACCCTGAGCAAGGCCCGTGACAAGAACTGGGGTCTGACCGAATATGTAAGCCGGATGTACACCGAGTGTCTAGGTCGTAAGTACGACGTGAACGGCCTGGAAAACTGGTGCCAGCAGGTGCTGAGTAACCGGATCACTGTTGTTGACGTCGCAAGAGGTTTCTTCTTCTCCAAGGAATTCCTTGATAAGAAGCTGCCGGATACCGAGTATGTGCACCGTCTGTACCGGACGATGTTTGGTCGTAACGAGGATGCCCCCGGTATGCTGAACTGGATGAACGCGCTGAACCAGAAGAAGACCCGTGAGTTCGTCTTTGATGGGTTCACCGGTTCCCAGGAATTCAAGAAGCTGGTTGAATCCTTCGGCCTGAAGCTTCCTGAGCCCAAGACCACCAAAAAGAAAAAGTAATTGATTCGGAACTTGGAATACGAGGCCGGCAGCCAATAGGTTGTCGGTCTTTTATCGTTGAAAAAGAAGGTGGAAAGCAGTAGAATATATTAATAATCCTGGGTTTGTCATTATCATAAATTTGGAGGAATAATTATGACGATTATTGTAACCGGCGGCGCCGGATTCATCGGAAGTAATTTCGTTTTTCACATGCTGAACAAGTATCCGGATTACCAGATCATCTGCCTGGACAAACTGACCTATGCG
>Ga0310786_10011219_pt1 | contig 11197 bp, 7 predicted proteins | sample AusTroGonzalo_MG_FD_203881 | JGI IMG/M metagenome (GOLD analysis project Ga0310786, IMG submission 203881) | Bovine rumen microbial communities from tropical cattle in Woodstock, Queensland, Australia - Gonzalo_03 (v2) (version 2) | ecosystem: Host-associated > Mammals > Digestive system >...
TACAAGCCCGGCAAGACCAACTTCCCGTTCGACCCCGACAGGAGGTACTCCGCCGAGGTCACCCCGTTCACCTTCCCGGAGAGCGGCGGGATACCCGTCTACAGGGCCCTGGAATCCGCCAAGAGCTCCGTGGACATATCGATCTACCTGATCACCAGCGGGAACGTGTACGGCCTGCTGGCGGAGCTGGAGGGCCGCGGCGTGGAGGTCAGGCTGCTGCTGGAGGGCAGCCCCGTGAGCCCGAAGATCACCGATTTCGTATCGCAGATACGCGCGGTGTACGATGCGGGCGCCGAGGTCAGGCTGATCAGCGGCGCCGACGGCGGCAGGTACGATTTCGTGCACGCCAAGTACGCCGTCATCGACGGCTCGACCGTCGTCGTAACATCGGAGAACTGGACCGGGCCCAACATGAACGGCACCATCACGGACGACGCCTACTCCTCAAAGAACAAGGGTAACCGCGGATGGGGCGCCGTGGTCGAGAGCACCGGGTACTCCGAATTCATGACAGAGGTGTTCGAGAACGACTTCAGCACCGCCTGGGGGGACACCGTGGACTTCCTCGAAAAGTACCCCAACTCCAAGCCGGCCACCCTCACGTACACCTCCCCGAAGCAATCGGGATCCTTCCGCTCGTACAGCACCGAGGTCGTCCCCGTCCTCTCGGGGGACAGCTCCTACGATGCGATGAAGTACTACATCTCCAACAGCACCGAGAGAGTCTACGCCCAGAACCAGTCCCTCACCAGCTACTACGCCGACCTGGGGGAGTCCTCCCCGGTCATGATGATGGCGGAGAGGGCGAAGGCCGGGGCCGACTGCAGGTTCATGCTCGGGACCAGCAACGAGAACGCCGACCAGCAGGTCAAGCTGATCAACGCCTCCACGTTCGTCAAGGCGGCGAAGATGACCGACCCGTATCTCCACAACAAGGGCATGGTCCTTGACGACGTGGCATGGGTGAGCTCCATCAACTGGACGCCGACATCCGTCGAGAAGAACAGGGAGTGCGGGGTGGCGATCCTTTCGGCCGACATCGCCGATTACTTCGCGGAGTTCTTCCTGGCCGATTTCGACATGTACTACTCCTACGGCGGCATCAGCGTGGACATCAGCGAGATAAAGAGCTCCTACAAGTCAGGCGAGGAGGCCACGTTCTCCGTGACCGTGAGGCCCCTAGGCACGTACACGTACATATGGGACCTCGGGGACGGGTCCGACCCCATCACCAGCTCCATATCCCGCATATCAGCCAGGCCGGCGGACGGCGCCCATGTCCTCAAGGTGACGGTCAGCGACGACCAAGGGAACAGCCAGACCGTGTCCCGCGACTACAGCGTTGTCGACGAGGGAGGGTTCAACTCCGGCCCCTGGCTCTACCTGGCCCCAGTGATCGCCCTCATCGCGGCCATAGCCGCTGTCCTGAGGAGGCACAGATGATACGCCAGGCGGCCCCGGGCGACCTCGCGGGCGTCTACAGGGTAATCAACTCCAACCTGGACGATTACTTCGCGGAATCAACCATAGAGTTCTTCATGGCCCAGTGGCCGGCGGGGCAGTTCGTCTCGGCGGACCTGTTCGGCAGGATAGACGGCGCCCTCTGCGGGGCGATACTCGATGCCGGGAGGGTCACGATATCGCTCCTGGCCGTCGACGCCGGGAGCAGGGGCAGGGGAGTCGGAACCGCGCTCCTCGATTCCCTGAAGCGGAGGTGCTTCATGGAGGGCCGCACAACGATACAGCTGGAGGTGAGGACCTCGAACGCGTCAGCCATGAGGTTCTACCAGCGCAACGGGTTCACCGTCAGCGAGACGCTGTTCGGTTTCTACAACGACGGCGGTGACGCATACCGCATGGTATGCCGCTTATCTGGCCGACCTTACCCTCTTGCGGAACGCGAAGAAGACCGTCAGGGCCCCGACGGCGATGATGGCCGCAACGAGGGCCGCGATGATCGGGGTGTTGTCCTTCTCCACCGGCCCGACCCCGGAGTCCACGTACTTGACCTGGTAGGAGGTGCAGGCGGTGGGGCTGAACGTGACCGCTCCCGCGCCGGGCTCCACGGTGCTCTCGAGGACGTAGCTGTTGGTGGCCTCGTCGTACCTGTAGATGTCCGCCACGTAGCCGGCCTCGATGTAGGCCCTGTACGATGCCTCCACGGTGCTGTAGGAGAGCGTGGATGCGGGGATGCCCCCGATGGTGACCTGGTAGGCGGCATCGAACCCCTCGATGACCTCTATGGGCCTCATGGACAGCAGGAAGGTCTTCGTCGTGTACCCCGCGCCCTCGGGAGCCGCGACGGAGATCGACCTGTCGCCGCCGTCCAGGGATGCTGATATCTCCGATACCGTCCCCTCCCCGTCGTGCTCTATCACGACCGTGTCCTCGGTGGATATGACGCTGATGCTCGGGTCGGAGGAGGAGTAGCGTATGTACGATGCCACGTAGCCGCTGCCGGACACCTTCCCGGTCACGTCGCCGGAGCCGATTATCTCGATGATGCCCCCGTTGCTGAGGGTGCCGTCGTTGTCGATGCTCCCCTCGAGGAGGACGGTGCCGGTGGTGATGAGCCTGCCGCCGTTGTCGATGAGGACCTTGGCATCCTGGCCCACCGCGAGGATGCAGTCGCAGAACATGCTGGTGCCCATGGGGAAGTCCTGGACGTCGTAGCCGTCCCAGATGCCGTCCTGCCCGTACACGGGGAAGCTGGATCCGCTGTCGTCGTAGTAGGTCGTGCTGATGGCCACCGCGGATGGCGTGGATCCGATGCGGTAGTTCGAGAAGTTGTAGACGGACGTCCTGCGCTCGGTAAGGAAGCAGGAGTCGATGGATATCTTACAGGAAGGGGCCTGCAGGGTGACGTCCTTGGTCGTCAAGGGCTTGACCCTCTCCCCGTTCCACAGTATGTTGGGGACGTTGACCGAGCCCGCCCCGAGGATGACCGCCCTGGTCGTCACGCTGCCGTTGATGTAGACGAAGACGTCCCCCGCGATGTACGAGGTCGGGGCGTCCTTCAGGTGCGAGTTTCCGGAGGATTCGCAGTCGGCACCGATGCACAGGTAGTCGATGGAGCCGTTCTCCAGGTTGTAGTAGACCTCCCCGATCCTGGACTTCTGGTTGGACATGTACCCTATGCTGCCGCCCTTGAGGTCGATGGTTATGGTCTCGTACCTCCCGTTGGAGCCGCTGGTCAGGAACCTGTCCACGGAGGCCCCCTCGGAGACGGTGACCGTCATGTAATCGACCCCGACCATGTCGGAGGTGGGCTGGAACTGGGTGACCGTCCCGCCGTCGATGCTTATGTCCAGCTGCTCCACCGGGGTGAACACCGACGAGTAGCTGGTCCCCAGCTGTGAGCGGAGGGAGCTCTTCACGGTGACCGCGTTTATCTTGGAGATCTCCCCGCTTACCACGAGGAGCTTCAGGGAGACGTACTTCTCCTGGGAGAGGTCGTCCACGTAGAGCAGCGAGAGCTTGCCGATGGTCGCACCGTCCACGACGACGTAGACGGATTCCCCGATGGTGGACAGCTGGGATGCCTCGAAGTCGGTCCCGGGGTAGGTGGTGCGGGACTTCCACTCGTAATCGGGCTCGCCCGGCTTGGGATCGACCACCGGGGACCTGTAGGTGATCACCGTGTTGCCGTCCTTGTCCGCCGTGAGGATGAAATCGGCATCGCCGTAGAGGTCCTGCGGCGCGGGCGTCGGGGCGGCGTCAGACGGAGCGGCCGCTAGCGCCACAGCCGCGGCTGCAAGAAGCAACAATGCCAGGACCGCCCCTCTCATGAGGGGCGGACGGGGATAACAGTATTTTAGTTCGATTATCGGACGCTCGGCCGATATGGTAGAGAAGGAAGTGGGGGCCCCCGAAGGGGGCCCTGGCATCACGAGAACATGTTGTCGTCGAGATGCTCGGTCTGGTAGTAGTACTGGGATCTCTCCTTCTGAGCGGAGGATACGTCCTTGGCCATTCCCTGGGTGTAGGAGCCGTACCTCTCGCGGATCTGGTCCTCGACGGTCCTGGAGCGCCTCAGGGCCTTCTCGATGTGCTCCTTGGTTATCAGGTCCGCGCCCTCCATCACGGCGATGTCGCCGGCGGCCCTGATGAGCCCGCCGAGCTCCCTCAGCCTGAGGGTGAGGCAGTTGATCTGGTTGTCCGCCTTGGCGCGCTTCCTGCCCTCGACGATGATCGCCTCGACGGCGTCGACGGTGGCATGGGGGATGTGCCCGTCCAGGGCGACCTCCTGGGCCACGAACTGGGCGTACTTGGCGCGGTTCCTGGGGGTGTCGGGGATCACGGTGTCCACGAGGACCTCGTAACCGTTACCGATGATCCTGGACCTCAGCGGGGACAGGATGTTCTCCAGGTCCTGGATGTTGCACGCTGCAACCAGGATGAAGTCGCAGGGGACGTCCTCCACCTTGACACTGGCGCCCGCGGACTGCGGGTTCCTGCCGACGATGGGGAAGCACTTCTCCTGCATGGCGGTGAGGATGTACCTCTGGAGGTCCCCGAGGTGGGAGATCTCGTCCACGAAGAGCACACCCTCGTGGGCCTCGTGGATGGATCCTGCGACGATCCTCTCGTACGCGGGCGACCCGAGCTTCTCGTGGCCGCCGTAGGGGTCGTGCCTGACGTCGCCCAGCAGCTCGGTCTCGGAGGCTCCGGTGGCCAGGACGAACGGGTCCCTCCTCAGCTTAACCAGGACCTTCTCGTTGGAGGTCCTCTGGAGCTCGCCCCTCTTGTCGAGGGCCTTCTGGTCCAGCATCCTGATCTTCTCGCCGGCGCGCTCGAAGACCACGGTCTCCTCCTCGCCGTCGCGCATGCGGGTGGTGTTCACCTTGGGCTTGCCCGCGGTTGCCTCGGGGATGGCGTCCCCGAACATGCCGCCCAGGCTGCCGATGATGTCCTGGAACGGGTTGGAGCCCTGGTTGCCGGACATCTTGGACTTGCCGCAGTGGGGGCAGGTGATGTCGGTGGGCTGGGAGTACTTGTGGCACTCCTTGCACCTGTATCCCAGGTGCTCCGCCACGTTGGGCGGGGCCTCGGAGGGGTCCAGGAGGGTGCCCACGGCATCCTTCTCGATGGCCTCCTGCCTGAGGACCTCGTCCTTGTCCAGGACTTCGAGGAACGGCCTCTCGGCGTTCTCGGGGTTCTTGGCGACCCTGATCTCGTGGGAGGGCTGGGGCAGGTTCATCGAGAGCGCGCGTGCGATCATCGACTTACCGGTGCCCGGGGGCCCCACCAGGAGCAGGTGCCTCCTCTGCTTGGCTGCGATCTTGGCCAGCTGGATGGCCTCCTCCTGCCCCAGGACCCTGTCCAGGGGGTCGGAGGGAATCTGTATCTCCTCGGTGGAGGACATGGAGGCGAAGTCCTCCCATGTCTCCACCGGCCTCTTCTCTGTCATGTTAATCAGTACAGGTCCTCTTTGGTCCAGATGGTGACCTCGGCGGGCATCTTGGTGATGTTGCCCTTGCGGGTGCCGATGATGTACTTGATGCCCTTGTCGGCGGAGACGTCAAGGATCCTCTGGGAGATCACTCCGTCGAACACGATGGCGACGGCCTCGACGGGCTCCTCCTTCAGGGAGGTGACCAGGTTCTTGACGGCGACCTGCCTCAGGACCTCGTTGTTCTCGCCCAGGACCTTCGCGTTGTGGGTGGTGGAGAGGTCGAGGAGCATGTCGCGGTACTGCTCCTGCTCGGGGGTCAGGACCTTGTCGCTGTTCCTCTTGCCGCGGAGGGAGCGGGTCTTGGGCTCCTTCTTCGCGGTCTTCTTCTCCTTCTTCTCCTCTGCGGGCTCCTCTGCGGGCTCCTCTGCCTCAGCCTGTGCGGGCTCCTCTACGGGCTCCTCTGCGGTGGCCTCCTCGACGGTCTCCTCCATTATGGAAGGGACCTCGACGGTCTCCTCGTCGCTGACGGGAACGTCCTCGACCTTCTCCTCATCGGACTCGTCGTCGGACCTCTTCCTGTACTTGTCGATGGCGCTGTCGTCGAACCTGGCCTTGCGGCGCTCATCGCGGTCCTTGCGGCGCTCGCGGCGGTCCTCGTCGTCGTCATCGTCGTCGTGTCTCCTCAGGCGGCGCTCCTCGCGCTCCTTCCTCCTCTTCTCGCGCCTGTCGCGCCTGTCATCGTCGCGCTCGCGCCTGTCGTCTGAGCGGTGGTGCATCTCCGCGTCGTCGGTCTCCCCGATGTCCTCGAGGGTCCTCTCCTCGGTGATGAGTCCGTTCATCTCCATGTACTGGTCGCCGGGCACCTTGTTGCGCAGGCACTTGACGATCTGCTTCGCGGTGAGCTCCTCGACCTCGTGAGCGCGGGGGGCGCGGGCGACGAAGTCGACCTCGGCCACCTGGAAGAGCTCCCTAAGGATGAGCTCGCCGCCCCTGTCTCCGTCGACGAAGGCGGTCGCGACCCTCTCCCTGGAGAGCTCCTGGACGGTCTTGGGGATGTTGGTTCCCTCGACTGCGATGGCGTTCTTGATTCCGGCCCTTAGGAGGTTCAGGACATCGGACCTGCCCTCGACGATGATGATCGCCTCGGAGTCCCTGACGTTGGGTCCGGCGGGGCAGCGGTCCTTTCCGTAAGTGGTGATCTCCTCGACCTGGACGCTCTGCCTGACGCTTGCGGTCAGGTTGGAGCTGGAGCCCTCTGAGGCCTTGATCATCTCGTTGAGCAGCTCCTTGGCACGCTCGACGACCTTCTCCCTCTTGGTGATCCTGACATCCTCGATTCCAAGGACGCGGATGGATGCCTTGCAGGGTCCGACACGGTCGACGGTCTCCAGGGCGGATGCGAGGATGACGGTCTCCACCTGGTCCAGGCTGGAGCTCATGTAGATGATTCCCTCGGATTTCCCGCCTTTGGAGGTCACCTCGACCTCGATCCTGCCGATCCTTCCGGATTTCTGCAGGTCCCTCAGGTCCAGCTCGTCTCCGAGCAGGCCCTCGGTCTGTCCGAAGATGGCTCCGACGACATCGGGTTTCTCGATGATTCCGTCGGCGTTGATCTTCGCCTTCACCATGTACTTCGTTGCATTGGGATCTATGTTCATTGTCATTTGACTTGACACCCTCCATGGGCGTACGGGAAAACACTACTACTTCCGTTCGTCCATACCGGCGGCGTTACTGGGGCCCTTCTGGCCCCGAACGGCTTACGCCTGTTACCAAATCAGAAAACCGTCATTGACCGGGTCGGAGCACCGTTGCCCGCGGCTTCTGATGTTCGCCCCTTCCCCGGGACGAGTGATGATAGTGATGATTGTGAACGGGAAGACTTTAGTGCTATCCCTGTGGGCGGAATGTACGCTCGTATATATAAAGAATAAGGTAAATAATAAAGGAGACTGACGAGGTTCGGATCTCGTCGAACTCCACGGAATTGCTCCCTGATCTCCTGGCCAGACCCTTCGAGATCATCCCCTCCTCCAGCCAGCAAGCGTTGAACACCGCTGGGACCGCCAGGCACTCGAAGCACACGTTCTTCCTTACATCCGGAGATGTTATGCGGCTGGTGTAGATGTCGAGGATGTCATCCATCGATACACCCTTCGCAAGCTCCTCTCCGAACTGCTGGAGCTTCGAGCAATCTGATTCGAGGTCTACGGAGATCGTATCTTCGCGGTGGGCGGCGGTTATCCTGCAGGTCTTGTCGCAGACGCGCATGCAGACTCTGACTGTGGAGGGCATGTTGGAGAGATGGGTTAATCCATATTTACATTGACTTGACGTCTATCCCCTCGGCCCTACACATCTCCGCAGTCTGGTCGTCGCAGGTGAACATCAGTACCTGCATCTTCTCTGAAGCCCTCCGCAGCGCTCTGACCGCGCCGGCCTTGCGCTCGGTATCGAACACCAGGAGCACATCGTCCAATATCACGGGGACCTCCCCTCCGCTCATCTCTTCGGCCACGGAAAGCTTCAATGACAGCAGCACCTGCGCCCTGAGCCCGGAGCTGCACTGCCCCAGCGACTTGGAGCCGCCGGCTCCGACGACCCTCAGCGGGTCCTTGTACCTCGGATCGGAGGCTATCCTGTAGCGGCCGCCGGTCATCTCCGACAGGTACCCGTCGGCGGCCGAGAACACTCCGGGATGGGCCTCGTCGAACAGATCCGAGCAAGCGTCATCCAGCAGCTTGGAGGCCAGCAGGGCGGTCGCGCCCCTGACCAGGATGGCGGTCCTCTGGTCCTCCAGAGCGGCCTTCTCCGACCTCAGCGCCGCGACATCCGCGGATCTGAGTATCCCGTTCATGGTGGCGGAGATCTCCCCGATTCTCATGACCAGCTGCTCCCTGGCGCCGTCTTCGGCAGTCGGCTCCCCCACCGGGCATACAGGGGCCTCCGGGTCCAGCCCGGAGTCCATGATGGCCTTGGCCAGGGTGTCCCTCCTAGTCACGAGAACGTCGTAGGCCTCCGTCCTGCTCTGCGCATCCTTGAACCCGTCCTTCCCGGCGTATGCCATGTAGAACCCGTCAAGCTTCGATTTGGCATGCTGGTAGGCCTGGGTGGCCTCCATCACATCGGTGCCGCTGGGCGCCCTGGCCTCATCGATCGCGAGGACGTCCCTGAGCAGGCCGACGTCAGCATCCGTGCCTGCTGGCCTGCATCCTATATCCGAAACCAATGACCGCACCCTCGACTCATAGGCCCTGGCCCTGGCCTGCGCAGGATCCTCCACGGCCGCCGGAGGCGTTCTCCTGACCATGCCTATGATGCATATCGCCACGCCCGCTGCCGCAAGCGCAGCGGAATAGATTGTGAAGATGCAGCCCGCCAATCCGATGGCAGCGAGCATGATGCCGATGGCAGCGAGCATTGGAAAACGGTCCTTCCCGGTAGCTTGTACGGAGGGGGCGCGCCTATCATCCAGGTAGCCCTCGTACCCGTCCACCGCCCTGCGGATGTCCCTGGAGCGGGACCTCACCGCCTCCGGGTCCGCTCCCCCCGGGTAGCGGACCGGACGGGCTGCCCTGGCTTTTTCCAAAGCCGCCCTGGCGTTAGACAGCGACGCCTCCAGCGACGCCTGCATGGCGATGTCCTCGGCGGTCACATGCCGGAAGTCCCCGAGCTCCCTTATCTCCCTCTCCGTCGCGGCCAGGCTGTCGTAGTTGGCCCTCTGGGACTGGTACAGGCCCCAGATCCTCCTCTGCTCGTCCAAGCCGGAGCCGGCGACCTTCAGCTCATCCAACTCGGATTCCAGCTCGGCCCTCTCCGCGGCCAACGCGGAGAAGGAAGACTCCCTCGAGGATGCGGCGGCAAGCCTCTTCTCCACATCCGCCAGCTTGGAGTTCAGGTCGTTGAGGGCGCTGCGGGAGTTCGATTTCAATCCCACATCCTTGGCGAACATGTCTTCCAGCGCCTTCGACGCGGCGGGCACTTGATCCCCTCCCGGTATGGACAGCATCCTCGACGAAACCTCTCCGGATGTCACGGGCTTGTCGTTATCCAGGTCCGAGGGGCCCATGGCGAACACCGAGCGGTACAGGTCTGGATCGACCGCCCGGAGGCATTTGGGCATGACCCACTCGGCGTTCTTGCCTGCTATCCCGGCCGAATGCGTCTCCCCATCCTCCTCATACGTCACCGTTACGGAATCAGACGCGTCCTTGCCCGGGTACACGTCCCTCTTGTTGGTCGGCGACAGCGAGCGCCTGATGGCCTCCATGACCGAGGTCTTCCCGCTCTCGTTGGGGCCGTGCATGACCGTGAACTGGGAGAACGCATAGGATCTGTCCCTCAGCGCACCGAAAGACCTGACCGCGACGGATGTTATCCTCATCTCCGTCCCCCCAGAGCGGAGGCGGCGAGGCCGGCGGCCCCGCGGACCATGCCGTAGAACTCATCATCGGACAGGGATTCGAAGTAGGCCCTGTGCGGCTTGAGCATCGTCTTCGCCATCAGGATCTCCATTATCCTCTGCCTCGGAAGGGCGGCGAGCTCCTCTGCCTTCGATGCCACCCTGTCGGCGATCGGCCCCGGCGAGCGCTCGGGGCTGGTGTTGACACGCACCCCCTGGACGGTGCATCCCAGGGACCTGCCCAGCCCGCGCGCCACATCCTCCGCCTCTATGCGGAGCATCCCGTCCAGCACGCCGGATCCCGTGAACGTGATCCTGACCGCGTCGCCGGCGGAGCATGATCCGCGGACCTCGGCCTCGACCTCCTGGAGCGTCCTGCCGGTAATGTCCACCGACAGGTCGCGGAAGCAGAAGGACTGCGTCGGCACGAACCTGGCCTCCGCCACCCTGCCGTCGATCACGGTCACAAGGTAGGCGCCCTTCTCTCCGGTCTCCCCCATGTCCCTGCCCTGGATGTTCCCTGGGTAGACCGCCCACGGGTTCCTGGATACCTCCTGGCGCTTGTGGATGTGGCCGAGGGCCCAGTAATCCACGCCCCTGCCTGCCAGCGAGGCCGGGTCGAAGGGCGCATAGCCTGGCGACCCTCCCGCGTCGCAATGGACGCAGGCCACGGTGAACATGTCGCCCCTGCCCCTGAGCATGGACACGAGGTCCCTGTCGTCGTGCTGGGCCCGGAAGCTCACGCCCACGGCCTCGAACTGCCCGCCCGGCGTATCGACTATAACGCTCTCCGGCTCCGCCGGGAACTCGTGGACGTTCGGCGGGTACGGTATGGAGCCGTCCCAGGGCGCGGCGCTGTCGTGGTTCCCCCTGACGATCAGGACCCTCCCGCGGAACCTGGACAGCTCAGTCGCCAGGGCATGCCTGGCCGACGGCGATGCAGCCGATGAGTCGTAGACGTCCCCGGACACGAACAGCGCGTCCGCCTTCTCCGCGACGGCCATGTCCACTATCCTAGCGAGGGACTCCAGCACGGCCCCCTCCCTGCCCTTGGCGTGGACCGCGCTGCCCAGATGAAGGTCCGCGCAGTGCACGAACTTGAAAGTGCTTCCCATGGCGATTCCTACGCGCCCATGGTTTATAAACGGAAGCGGGGGGTGCCCGAAAGTGGACCTATATCCATTATTTATCGGAACACCCATCCATCCACGTTTACCATGGACTGCATAAAGAAGAAGGTCAACGAGGAGCTGGCTGCCGGCTGGATCGGCTCGAACAAGGCCTGCGCCTACCACCCGTGCCACTTCACAGGGCAGGACTGCACTTTCTGCTACTGCCCGTTCTACCCGTGCAACGACACGACGTTCGGGAACGAGCTCACGGGGAAGAGGGGCAACAAG
>Ga0310786_10011220_pt1 | contig 11196 bp, 5 predicted proteins | sample AusTroGonzalo_MG_FD_203881 | JGI IMG/M metagenome (GOLD analysis project Ga0310786, IMG submission 203881) | Bovine rumen microbial communities from tropical cattle in Woodstock, Queensland, Australia - Gonzalo_03 (v2) (version 2) | ecosystem: Host-associated > Mammals > Digestive system >...
CGCCCTCAGGGTCCTGCTGCCGTTCATAGTCCTTTTCGTAATCCTCGTATTCATACTTCCGACCAGTCCCAAATTCGGCTATGAGTACCGCAAGGGTTCAGAGTGGAACTATGAGACCCTGTATGCCCAGTTCGATTTCCCCATCCTCAAGACGGAGGAGCAGATCCAGGAGGAAAGGTCGCGGTCGGTTTCAAGCGTCATCCCTTACTACAAGTATTCCGAGGATGTCGTGAACAAGAATCTCCGGGCTGCAGAGGCGCTTTCATTGGGGAAAGACGCCGCCCTGAAGCCTGCGATAGTGTCGGCCATACGCGATATTTACGCCCAGGGTGTGGTTCCCGACGAGGGCGTGAAACTGGACAAGAACGCCACTGACGTTTCCGAAGAGGTCCTGTATGTGCAGAAGGACAAGAGGGCGACCAAACTGCCCGTCACGGAGGTGTACAGGCAGACCGACGCCAAGTCCAAACTCATCGCGGAACTCGGAAGGACCTACAAGAGTTACAACCTTGATTCCATTTTCAAGGCCAATTCCATCTATGACCTCATAGTCCCCAACCTCGTCTATGACAGGCAGACCACCGAGGTCGTCCATGCCGAGTCCGGCACTTTCATCTCACCCACCCAGGGCTTCGTGAACGCCGGACAGCTGATAGTCTCCAACGGTGAGATAGTCACGGCGGAGATAGCCCAGATGCTTGATTCCTACAAGGTTGAATACGAGGCGAACATGGGTTATGCCACTTCCAGGCCCATGCAGTGGGCAGGCAATTTCCTTCTCGCCTTCGTGCTTGTGATGCTGCTTTTCCTGGCAATGTATTTCACCAACCGGAAAGTGCTGCTGAACGAACCCAACAAGGTCTGGTACATCCTCCTGGTGTTCCTGATCTTCACCGTCTGCGCTCTGCTCGTGGGCCGCTCGCAGCCGCTTTATCTTTTCCTCGTGCCTTTCACCCTCCCCGCGCTCTGGCACCAGGCTTTCTTCCGCAACAAGGCCGTGCTGGCCCTTTACATCATCACGCTCCTGCCCCTGCTGATATTCTCCCATTACGGGGTTGTGCTCTTCGTGATGTTCCTTTTCGCCGGCTTCGTGGCCATCTTCGCCTTCAGGTTCTTCTACAAGGGCTGGAAGCAGTTCATCACCGGGCTCATCATCTTCCTTGCACTTACCGTCACGTATTTCGGCTTCCGTTTCCTCGACTCGGTGAGCGGAAACGTCGCGCTGACGCTGACCTTCCTTTTCATCGGGTCGTTCCTCACCGTGCTCGGCTATCAGCTGGTGTTCCTCTTCGAGAATATCTTCGACCTGGTCTCCAACTCCCGCCTTGCCGAACTCGGCGACACGAGCAACAAACTCCTCCGCGAACTCGAGGCCAAGGCCCCCGGCACCTTCCAGCACTCGCTCCAGGTGATGACCATGGCGGATGCCGCGGCACGTTCGATTGGCGCCAACGTCCTCCTGGTGCGTGCCGGCGCCCTTTACCATGACATTGGCAAGATGGCCAATCCACAGTGCTTCATCGAGAACGAGGCACTGCTTCCGGGTGAGGGCAAGAACGGCTACCACAGCGGGCTCGACCCGCGCCAGAGCGCCAGGGACATTATCGCGCACGTGAAGGACGGGTTGGAGCTGGCCGAGAAGTACAAGCTGCCGCAGGTCATCAAGGACTTCATCCAGACTCACCACGGCACCACGCATACGGGCTATTTCTACAACAAGTACATCAACGACGGAGGCAACCCTTATGACGTCGCCGATTTCTTCTATCCCGGTGTCAAGCCCTTCACCAAGGAGCAGGTCATCCTGATGCTGTGCGACTCCATCGAGGCGGCCTCCAGGACTCTCAAGGCCTCTTCCGCCGAGGCATACTCGGATTTCGTGGAGAAGATGGTCCAGTCGAAGATGGATGCCGGGCAGTTCGACGATTCTTCCATCTCCATCCGCGAGATCAATACGGTGAAGGACAGCCTCAAGTCATACCTCGCGCAGTTATACCACGAGAGGGTCGCGTACCCCAAGATGAAAGGCCGGCAGACAAATTGATTATTTGAGAATTAATGCCTAACTTTGCCGCCCGTTTTGAAAAATGATAATTTAGAGATACAATGAACATCGAAAAGAAACAGATCGACGACCTCAACATCGAACTCACCCTCAATATCGACGCTGAGGATTATGCCCCCATCAAGAAGAAGAAACTCAACGAGCGCCGCAGGACAGCCGAATTCAAGGGCTTCCGCAAGGGTATGGTGCCCGCCTCCCTCATCGAGCGCGTTTACGGCGAGCAGTGCCTCGGCGACGCCGTCAATGATATCATCTCCGAGGAACTCGGAAAATTCATGGAAGAGAGCGGCCTGAACTTCATTGGCGAGCCTCTCGCCAGCGAGGACCAGCCCGAGATCGAGTGGAAGGACGGCAATGACTTCGTCTTCAAGTTCGACCTGGCTGTCGCCCCGACCATCGACTTTGACCTTTCTTCCTCCGACAAGGTGGTCAACTATACCATCAAGTCCACCGCCATCGCCAAAGAGGAGATGAAGAAGAACATGCTGATGCAGTACGGTGAACTCCAGGAGGTCGAGGCCCCCACCGCCGAGTCCTACCTCTATGTCGACCTCGAGAACGAGGACAAGACCGTAGAGAACGGCTACATCTCCATGCGTGACGTCAGCGAGGCCATGAAGCCCGCCCTTATGGGCGTCAAGGCCGGTGACAAACTCGAGCTCAACATCAACGAGGTTCTCGAGCGTGAGGGCGACCGCGCCACCCTGCTCAAGGTCAAGAAGGAGGATCTTCCTTCCATCAACCCCGTCTTCAACGCCACTGTGGTGAACATCAAGAACTTCGAGGCCGCACAGCCTACCCAGGAGACCTTCGACCGCATCTTCGGAGAGGGCAAGGTCAACGGTGTGGACGAGTTCGACAAGGAAGTCGCCAACCGCCTGGCCGAGAACTACCGTCAGGAGACCGACTACCGTCTCGGCAAGGACATCAAGGACTACCTTGTGAAGAAGGCCGACATCAAGCTCCCCGAGGACTTCCTGAAGCGCTGGCTCTACAGCATCAACAAGGAGAAGTACACGATGGAGGAGATCGAGAAGGAGTTCCCCGCATTCCTCGCCGACTACAAGTGGCAGCTTGTCAGCGAGTACATGATGAAGAAACTTGACCTCAAGATCGACCGCAACGACCTCAGCGAGGCCGCCCACGGTTATGTCGCCTACCAGTACGCGATGTACGGAATGGGTAATGTCCCGTCCAACTTCATCGACGAGGCCGCACAGAAGATGCTCACCGACCGCCAGCAGGTCGAGCGCCTCTCCGAGCAGGTCGCCGAGCAGAAGATCATCGCAGCCGTCAAGGACATCATCTCCCTGGACAAGAAGTCCATCTCCGTCGAGAAGTTCCGCGATCTGAAATAGTATCCTTGCACGCGGATAAACAGGAGAGCGGCCGGACAGGCCGCTCTCTTTTCTGTTCCTCCAGGGGCGGGTTGTAGAATGCAGAAAAAAGTGCTAACTTTGAAAATCATTGGATAAAGCGATATGAAGGAATTCGAAAAATACGCAAGCAGGGAGCGGGGTATCAGTTCCATGACCCTGCACCGCTTCGAGTCGGCGTACGACTCGTACATCAACCCTACGATCATAGAGGAGCGCAAACTGAACGTCGCTTCGATGGATGTTTTCAGCCGCCTGATGATGGACCGCATCATCTTCCTGGGCGTTCCCATCGACGACGACGTCGCCAATATCATCCAGGCTCAACTGCTTTTCCTGGCATCTACGGATCCGACGGCCGACATTTCCCTGTACCTGAACACTCCCGGAGGGCAGGTGAGCAGCGGCCTCGGCATCTATGACACTATGCAGCTGGTCGAGCCCGACGTGGCGACCATCTGCACCGGCCAGGCCGCCTCGATGGGTGCCGTGCTGCTCTGCGCCGGCGCCCCCGGCAAGCGCTCCGCGCTGCCGCACTCCAAGGTGCTGATCCATCAGCCCCTCGGAGGCGCCCAGGGCCAGGCAAGCGACATCCTCATCGCCGCCAAGGAGATAGAGAAGTGCCGCGCCGAACTCGTTGGCATCCTTGCCGAGCATACCGGACAGCCCTACGACAAGGTGTTCGCCGACGCCGACCGCGACTTCTGGATGAGCGCACAGGAAGCGAAGGAGTACGGAATGGTGGACGAGATCCTCACCCGCAAAAAGAAATAGACATGGCCGGATCCAAGAAGAACAGCGTCCAGGGCCGCCACTGCTGCTTTTGCGGCCGTGGCGAGGACGAGGTGACGCTGCTGCTCAGCGGCATCGACGGCTACATATGCTCGGACTGCGCCAAGATGGCTGCCGACTATGTCTCCGAGCTGGAGCACGCGCATCCTAAGGAGGCGCCCGCCATCCAGGTGGGTGAACTCCAGAAGCCCAAGGTCATAAAGGAGTATCTTGACCAGTACGTTATCGGTCAGGACCGCGCCAAGAAGCTCCTTTCCGTTGCCGTCTACAACCACTACAAGCGTATCAATCACAACCTCGTGGAAAAGCCCGACGACGGGGTCGAACTGGAGAAGTCCAATATCCTTATGGTAGGTCCCACCGGTACCGGCAAGACCTTGATGGCCAGGACTATAGCCAGGATGCTCGATGTTCCGTTCACCATCGTGGACGCCACTGTCCTCACTGAGGCGGGCTATGTGGGTGAGGATGTCGAAAGCATACTCACCAGACTCCTCCAGGAGGCCGACTACGATGTCAAGAAGGCCGAGCGGGGCATAGTCTTCATTGACGAAATCGACAAGATCGCCCGCAAGAGCGACAACCCCTCCATCACCCGTGACGTCTCCGGAGAAGGCGTGCAGCAGGCAATGCTGAAACTCCTCGAGGGCAATGTCGTCAACGTTCCCCCGAAGGGCGGGCGCAAGCATCCGGAGCAGGACTTCGTCCACGTCAATACCGAGAACATCCTCTTCATCTGCGGCGGCGCCTTCGAGGGCATCGAGCGCCGTATCGCCCAGCGCCTGAACACCCAGGTCATAGGCTTCGGCGCCCAGGGCAAGCAGAGGATAGACAAGAACAATCTCCTCCAGTACGTCTCTGCGATGGACCTTCGCGGTTACGGCCTCATCCCTGAAATCATCGGCCGCTTGCCGGTCATCACCTACCTCGACGCCCTGGACCGCGATACGCTGAAGCGCATCCTCACCGAGCCCAAAAACGCCATCCTGAGGCAGTACGAGAAGATTTTCGAGATCGACGGCATCAAACTCATCATTGACCCGGAGGTGTTGGACCTCATCGTCGACACGTCGATCAAGAACAAACTCGGAGCCCGAGGCCTGCGCAGCATATGCGAGCAGATAATGAACGACGCGATGTACGAGGCCCCTTCCTCGAACGAGGATACCTTCCACGTCACGCTCGACTACGCGAAGTCGAAACTGGAGAACCAGATATGAAAAAGGGACCGCAGCCGCGGTCCCTTTTTTTTATCAGAAGTACTTGTAGAAGAGTGCGATGGACTCCATCCCTGCGAAGAACTGCTTGAGCAGGTAACTTTCGTTGGGGGAGTGGATGGTGTCGCGCTCGAGGCCGAAGCCCATCAGGAGCGGGTCAATGCCGAGGATCTTCTGGACCTCGGCGAGGACCGCGATGCTGCCGCCGCCGCGCGAGGGCACGGGCTCGACGCCGTATACCTCGCCCATGGCGCGCGCTGCGGCCTTGTACGCCTCCGAGCTGATGGGGATGAGGAAGCCGTCGCCGCCTTCGCATTCCTTGACCTCCACCTTGACGCACTTGGGAGCGATGGACTTGAAATGCCTGGCGAAGAGCTTCGTGATTTCTCCGCTCTTCTGGTTCGGGACCAGTCGCATCGAGATCTTGGCGTGGGCCTCGGAGGGCAGGACGGTCTTGGCACCCTCGCCGGTGTAACCGCCCCAGATACCGCAGACGTCCAGGCAGGGGCGGATGCCCGTGCGCTCGAGCGTCGTATAGCCCTTCTCTCCTCGTATGTCCCTGATGTTCAGGAACTCCTTATACTCCTTGAGGTCGAAGGGAGCACGGGCGAGCATCTTGCGGTCGGCGCGTGACAGTTCCACTACCTTGTCGTAGAAGCCCGGGACCGCCACGCGGCCGTCCTCGTCGTGCAGCGTGGCTATCATCTCGCACAGCACCGTGATGGGATTGGCCACGGCGCCGCCGTAATGGCCGGAATGCAGGTCCTTGTTGGGACCGGTGACCTTGACCTCGAGGTAGGAGAGTCCGCGCATTCCGCAGTTGATGGACGGGACCTTCTCGGAGATCATCGTGGTGTCGGAGACAAGGCATACATCCGCTGCGAGGCGTTTCTTGTTCTGTTTAATCCATTTGGGGAGGTTGGGACTGCCTATCTCCTCCTCTCCTTCGAACATGAACTTTACGTTGTGCCGTAGTTGTCCGGTGCGTACCATGTACTCAAATGCCTTGATGTGCATGAAGAGCTGGCCCTTGTCGTCGTTGGCACCGCGGCCCCAGATCGCCCCGTCGTGGATGACGGGCTCGAAGGGGTCCGTGCGCCACTTCTCCAGCGGCTCCGGCGGCTGAACGTCGTAGTGACCGTAGACCAGCACGGTCTTGAGGGCCGGGTCGACGATCTTCTCGCCGTAGACGACGGGATTCCCGTCGGACGGTGAGACCTCGGCGAAGTCGGCCCCGGCCTCCATCAGCAGGACGGCCAGGCGTTCTGCGCATCGACGCATGTCTTCCTTGTGGTCAGCCTTGGCGCTGATGGACGGGATGCGCAGGAGCGAAAAGAGTTCGTCGTAGAAACGCTCCTTGTTCTGTTCGATGTATTCCTTCATAAAGTATTAATCTTCAGTTAGTTCGAATCCGAAATACTCTCCCTTGCGCGCAGTCGGCACGCCGGTCTTCATCCACGCTGGCATAGGGTCGCCCTTCAGGTAATGGTCGAAGAACTGCTGAAGGCGGACGGAGAGGTCCTTGGAGTTGCGCCTTTCGGCCAGGTTATGGGCTTCGTTGTTGTACTCCAGCAGCCAGGCGGGATGGCCGAAGCGACGCAGGGCCATGAAGAACTCGATGCCCTGGTACCACGGCACTGCTCCGTCATTGTCATTATGCATGATGAGCACCGGAGTGGTAACATTCTGGGTATGGAAAACGGGGGAGTTCTCGATGTAGAGGTCCAGGCCGCCCTCGTCCCAGAGGGACTTGCCGATGCGGCTCTGGCCGTGCTCGTACTGCATCGCACGCACCATTCCGGACTCCCAGCGGATGCCGCCGTACGCGCTGGTCATGTTGCCGACCGGGGCTCCGGCCCCGGCTGCGGCGAACATGTTCGTGCGCGTGACGAGATACGCCGTCTGGTATCCGCCCCAACTCTGGCCCTGGATGGCCATCCTGTCCTTGTCGATGAACGGGAACTGCTCGCACATCGCCTCGGCGCCGGAGCAGATGCAGTTGTATGCACTCTCTCCGGGATGACCGTCCACATAGACGATGTCCGGGACGAACACCACATAGCCGCGGCTGGCATAGAACGTAAGGTTCACGGTCGAGCGGCTCGGCGCGGGGGCCACGTAGGAATACAGGGTCTCGGAATTCTTCTCATAGAAGTAGATGATCATAGGGTACTTCTTGTTCGGGTCGAGATCCTCCGGGGTGAGGAGCAGTCCGTCGAGAGGAGTGCCGTCGTAGGCCTTCCAGTGCACCAGGCGCTTGTCGGCCCAGTTGTACTCGGCCTGCTGGGGATTGATGGCGGACCATTTCTTCTCCGAGCCCCAGCGGTCGAGAGTCGTATAGACATCCGGTGAATCCTTGTAATTGCCTTTCCTGTAAGCGATTATCTCTGCATTCCTGGCTTTCGTCACATTGCTGAAGGAGTTCTTGTCGGTGAATGCGCTCCTCAGGCCCGGCTTGTCAACGCCGATGGTGGCGATGCCGTTCTCCTTGGTGGTGCGGTCGAAGACGGTGAGGAACACTTCATCCTTCTTACCTATGGTCTTGGTGACTCCCAGGCGGGTGAGTGCCGCCGGGATGTCGCTGCGGACGTAGTTGGCGTAGGAGAGCTGCCAGTTGTTGCCGCGGCCCTTGCCTTCGGTGAGACACACGGCGTATTTGCCGTCAGGCTGGATCTTCCAGATGTCGTACTTGTCTGAGAGCAGGAAGGCCTCGTCCCCGTCGAGCCAGTGGGGGCGGTCGACGGACGGCGGCGGGGCCGGATGGTCGTCCTCGTCGTCGTAGAAGGGCACTCCGGCGGCCGCAGTGACGTTCAGGCTCACTCCGTCGGCCATCCTGTAGGTATGCCAGCCGAGGTCGTCGTCGCTGAACCAGTAGAGGTATTTCCCTTCGGGGGAGATGTTGGCCGTGCCGTTCAGCTGCTTGAAGAGGCATTTGCTCTCACCGGTGTTCATGTCCACCAGATACACGTCCTGGTAACTGTTGCTGTCCCAGGTGGAACTGATCTGGTAGGGCTTGTTGTCACGGACGATGGCCCACTGGCCCTCCGCTCCGTTGAAATAACTGACGTTGGCGGTGAGTTCGTGGTTGATGCGTATGATGCGGTGACGGTCGGCAGCGAGGTTGATGACGGACTCGTAGGTGGCGGTCCTGAGCTGTGAGGCGCGGGCTTTCTGGATTGGCGGGGTCATATAGATGTCGTAGGCCCAGATGTCCAGCTGCGCGGTCTCGAAGTCAACGATGGTGGTGTCCTTGGGGGGCAGGCATTCGGCCACGCCCAGGAGGACGCGCGTGGAGTTCTTTGAGAACGCCGGGGAAGCGTTCTCCGTCACACAGAGGTTCTTGTCAAGGCTATAGTCCTGAGGGACAAGTTCTTCCACATTCTCCACCATTGTGGCCTTGCGGCCCTTGCCCTGGATCAGTTCCTCGTACAGCACCACTGAGCAGTGCTTGTTGCCGGTGGAGTTGGAGTCGGCCGAGGCGAGGAAAACAAGTTTGTCGCCGGGATCGTTGAAGGTGGGCAGGGAATAGAACTTCTTGCCCTCGGAAAGGGTCTTCCTGCCCATTTCCGGGAGTTTGAACAGCACTACCTCGTCCTTGGAGAGGGTGTCTTTCTTGTCTTTCTTGAAAACTACGGCCAGGCGGTCGCCGAAACGGTCGAAGCCGTACTTGTCGACGTTTTTGAGGGTGTCGCTGCGTCCGGTGCCCAGGTCATAGATAACGGTGATCTTCTCGGCTTTCGGAGCTGGCTTGACGGTGTCGGGGACCTCCTTCTTCCATTCGGTCTGGTAGGCCACGACGTTGCGGCGCTCCAGGCTGGACTTGAAGGCGCTGACATTGGCTATCTTGCGCAGTTCGAAGGTGCTCAGGTCCACGATACCGAGGCTGTCCTTGGGCATCTCGTCGGGTTTCTTCTTGTCTATCCTGGCCTGGCGGGTGGCGGCGTAGGGCGCCTTGATGCTGAACACCGCCCAGCGGCCGTCCTGCGAGACGGAGGCGGCTGCGCCGCGCTCCACGCGCAGCTCACGGCCGCCGGCCGTCTCCGCTATCACCAGCTCGGAGTCGCCCTGCTGGGGGGAGATGAGATAGGTCATGATGCGGCCGTCGTCGGTGAGGGTGGGGGCGGAAGTGCTCTGCCAGCCGTCATAGACGCTGTGGTCGAGGGGTTTCTTCTGTGCGAAGGCGGCGCCGCATACGAGCAGGCACGCCGCGAAGATCAAAGTCCGTTTCATAGATAGTCGTCAAAATAGTTCGTTACTTTCTGCATAAGATGCTCCCGCCACGCGCCGGCCACGTTGTGCTCGGAGACGGGATAGGGGAAATAGTCCACCTGGACGTTGTTCTCGATGCATTCCTGGATGAAACTCAGAGAATGCTCCCATACGACGGTGTTGTCGATGGCGCCCTGGCAGATGAGGAGCTTGCCTTTCAGGTCCTTGGCCTTGTTTATGAGGGAGGTTTTCTCGAAGCCCTCGGGATTGGTCTCGGGATTGTCCATATAGCGTTCGCCGTACATGATCTCGTACCATTTCCAGTCGATGACCGGACCTCCGGCCACTCCGACCTTGAAGACGTCGGGATAATTGGTGATCAGCGAGATGGTCATGAAGCCGCCGTAACTCCATCCGTGCACGCCGATGCGGTCCGCATCGACGTAGGGGAGGGTGCGCAGCCAGTTGATGCCGACCATCTGGTCGGCCATCTCCACCTGGCCGCACTGGCGGTTGATGGCCTTTTCGAACTCGGCGCCCCGATGCTCGGTGCCGCGGTTGTCCTGCACATAGACGATGTACCCGCGCTGGGCCATCAGCATCTCCCACATCCTGACGCTGCCGAGCCATGTGTCGGTAACCATCTGGGAATGAGGACCTCCATAGACATAGAGCACGACCGGATACTTCTTGGAAGGATCGAAACCCGCGGGTAGGAACATCCTGTAGTAATTGTCATACTGCCCGTCGGCGCTCTTGACCGTGCCGAGGCGCACCTCGCCGGTGCGGAAGCCATCGAGAGGGTCGCCGGCGGTGAAGAGGTTGCGCACGAGTTTGCCGTCGATCGAGCGCAGGTCGACCACGCGCGGGACGTTGAAACTGCTGTAACTGTCGATGAAATGCTTGAAGTCGGGCGAAAGCGACACGCTGTGCCAGCCGCGTTCGAAAGTCAGGCGCTGCGGCGCGCCTATGCGTGCCTTGGAGAGTTCCTGCTTGCGGTTCTGGCGTATCTCCACGCGGAAGAAATGGTTCTCGACGGGCGACACCTCAGCGGAATTGTAGTACACGTAGCGGCCGTCGTTGGCCCTGTAGGTGACTTCGGCGTCGGTGTTCACGAGCCTGCGGACGGTCCCGAGGGTGTCGCAGAGATAGAGGTTCTTGTAACCGTCGCGGTTGTCGGTGGAATAGATGAACTGGTACGTACCCTCCAGGAAATGCAGATGCTCGTAGGGCTCCACCCAGCGGTCGTTCTCCTCGTTCAGTATGTTGCGCACGAACGCTCCCGTGGAGGCGTCGTACATGTTGAGGTGCATATGGTGCTGGGGCCTGTCGAGGACCTGGATGAATACATACTTGTCATCAGGACTCCAACTGATGTTGGTGAGGTACCTCTCGTCGTCGAAATCCGTCACTCTCATATAGACCGTCGTGCCCTTCTCGATGTCATAGACGCCCAGCGTGACGTGCTCCGAGTCCATTCCGTTCATCGGATACTTGAAGGTGACGAGTTCGCCGGTGCGGGTCTTGATGTTGAGGA
>Ga0310786_10011223_pt1 | contig 11194 bp, 9 predicted proteins | sample AusTroGonzalo_MG_FD_203881 | JGI IMG/M metagenome (GOLD analysis project Ga0310786, IMG submission 203881) | Bovine rumen microbial communities from tropical cattle in Woodstock, Queensland, Australia - Gonzalo_03 (v2) (version 2) | ecosystem: Host-associated > Mammals > Digestive system >...
ATGCTTCTCGGTTTCGAACGATGCGGTCCGCATGCGTAAGAGCCGTCTGCGTGAAAAACTGCCCCAGGAGTGGTTCTCGCTTATATTCCACACTGTAACAAAAATGTATCAGGACCAATGTCACGATTCTGTTACGGACAATATTTCGGCCTCTGATGATGCCGCCATACCTTTGGCATCAGAAAACCAAAACCAATCCGAAATGGAACAGAGTGAACCTATCAAAATGAAATTCTGGCGGGCAACAATCAAAGGCCTGACAGGAATCGTAAAGTTCAGAGGACGCGCCTCACGCGCAGAGTTCTGGTACTACTCTCTTTTCTGCCTGATAATGCAGGTCATTTTGTTTGCAGTCTTTTTGCTCAAGGACAGCATCAATAATTTTCATGTACAATACTACATGGGACTTATACTGCTGGGTATATCAATCCTTGTTGCAATTTCACACTGCGCAGTCTCTGTAAGGCGCATACAGGATACAGAACGCAACGGATGGATGTGGTTCGGGACATACCTTACTCCCTGGCTTGTCCTGATAGTCTCATTCGTATGGAAAGTTGAATATGACGTATCGCTCAGAAACAGGACACCGGAACCTGGACTGCCCGATTCATTTATCATGAACTGGTGGACCGCCATCTTCATCATTGACCTGATTGTTCTTCTTATCGTAATGACAGCGACCGTCATACAATACTGCCGCAAAGGCACTGAAGGCCCCAACATATATGGACCTGACCCATTGTACCGAAACAATCCCAAACTAAAATAACCTGCTAAGATGAAAAGAATCATCCTTTCAGTCCTGATCATGATGATCGGGACAGCCCCCTCCTTGTCTCAAAACGACAACAGTTACACCGGAAAGTACATTCCCAAGAAATACATTTCGGATCTCAAGAAACCCACCGTGGTTATGCTCACAGCCTCTTGGTGCGGCCCCTGCAAGGTAATGAAAACCCAGATTATGGAAGTGCCTGAGGTAAAAAGGTGTCTTGACAGCCTGAATGTCCTGATAATAGACATTGATCAGAACGACGGCAAAATCTACAGTGAAAAATTCACCGGTGCAGGTTATGAGGGAGCCATCCCCTACTTCGCCCTGCTTGACACCCGTGGCAATCACCTTGATCACTTTTCAGGAAGTGCCGATGAACAGTCATTCCTCTTTTTCCTGAGAAAAGCTTTGGTAACCGATAAAAAGACAGAAGACGATGAAAACAAATAAGTTAACAGCAATACTATTCCTTTCACTTATCCCGTTCGCATCAGTAAACGGAAAGGAACAGGAAAACCGCTTTGCATCAGTCATTGACACTGTATCATCCTGGCTTGGTACCATGGACACAGACAAGCTCATAGGGATGATCCCTGAAAACGCTGAAGGCAAACAGATGATCTGCGTAGGAAACAATAAGCATATGCAGTTCACAGACTTCATGGAGGCGGCCGATACATCCAGTGTGCTCAAGACTCTGATTGAGAGATACCGTCTGATAACCGTTAATCCCGATTCCATTCCCGATTCACTCTCCCACTACTACTATTACTTCAAGTTGCAGAAAGCTTACCCATACTTTACGGTATTGAACAGTGACGGTGATCTGGTATCGGCCGGTGATATGGGTTACAGCACTCCGGAAAGGCTCGTTGCACTGGCAATGATGTCAGTAATGGAGCCTGCAAAAAAGGAATGGGTTCACGATGAATTCCAAAAGATATACAACAAACTCCAGAGAAGACTTAAATCCCATATGCGTTACGATGACATGAGGAGAAAGGGACACCACTTGGACTTCTCTCTGGGATACGGCCTTTACACTCTATCCGACAACTCAGGTATCCTGTCGGCCGATATAGGATTCCGTCAGGATATCAGTGAGAACCGCAGGGTAAGACTGTGCTCGGGTATCGGCCTTGACCATGTCTTCGATGCAGCGGCCCAGACAAGGCTGAGCATACCTCTGGAGACTGAATTGGTTGTAAAGAGAGGCTATCCGGAATTTAAATGCAGAGCCGGCGTCTGGGGCGGACGTACGTTCGTCAAGCAGCAGTTCAGCAGTGATTACAATAAATACGAGGCCGGAGCCGCCTGCAGCCTGACTGCCAAATTCGGCAGCTTTGATTTCACATTGGGATACAAGAGAGGCCTGACAGACAGGTTTACTGCGTCAGACCTCACCGGATATTCCAATTCCATTACCCTCTCAATGCGTCTTCTCCTCTTTGATTGACACAATAGGGACAGTCCCTACTGTGTCATTTGAAGAGAAGCTGAGCAAAGGTATTCAGGTAGAGGCGCCAGTTGGCCCATACATGACCACCGTCCGACTTGTAGAAGGTATGCTCAAGACCGCAGTCTGTCATGGTCTTGTCAAGGGTAACTGATGTCTCCCAAAGGAAATCACTTGTACCGCAAGCCAGGAAGTAGAGCTTTACGCCAGCCTTCTTGAGGGCGGTAATCTGCTCTGCTGTAGAACTGCCGGCTGCTGACAGCGGGCATACCCAGTCAAACATGGCGGGATAGAGGTTGGTTGCGGTAATGGTATGGCCGCCACCCATGGAGAGGCCTGCAATGGCACGTGACTCAGGCTTGGCTATAACGCGGAAATTCTTCTCAATGAACGGCACGATCTCTGTGCACAGGCTCTTTACGTATGCATCGGTCATAGCGGGATCACGACGCTCTATCTGTTTCTCGGGAAGGCCCAGTGTCTGGGCTGCCTGCTGGCCGGGGTTACCGTTAGGCATGACAACTATCATAGGCTGTGCAAGCCCCTTCTCAATCAGGTTGTCCAGTATCTGTGCGGCGCGGCCCATGGATGTCCAGGCCTCCTCATCACCACCGGCTCCGTGGAGCAGATAGAGCACAGGGTATTTCTTGCCGCTGGTCTCATAACCGTAAGGGGTATAGACGGTGACACGGCGGTTAATGCCCAGAATCTTGCTGTCATACCAGCGGTATGTAACGGTTCCGCGCTGACCAGCCTCAAAATAGTTCTCAGTGCGCTCTCCCGGAACCATAAGCATATTCAGGTAACGTGTTCCGTCACGCTGTACCATATAGTTCTGAGGGTCATTAACCTGAACGCCGTCAACGACAAAGTTATAGGTGTAAATCTCGGGTGACGGGGTATCAACGGTTATCTCCCAAACACCGTTCTGTCCCTTCTGCATAGGCAGGCTGCCGTTCTCCATCCAGTTACCCTGCAGGCTTACCTGAGTGGCATAGTTGGCATTAAGACGGAAAGTAACCTTTTCACCATTGATTTCGGGTGACTTGACCTGCTGTCTGCCGCGATTGAAATTACTCAGCTCCTGAGCAAAAGCAGGAGCCATTAGGAATGTCACAAGAGTGACCAATGTCAGAATCTTTTTCATATAGGTTGGTAAGTAATTGATTTAGTCTACGCAAACCTACACAAAAAAAGCCAAAACTCACCTACTAAGGGTCAATTATCTATTCTTATCTGGCTCACAAGACGGTCATAGCGTGAACCGCGCTCACGGTAGTACAACAGTATCAGATACTCGTTCTTTGCCTCATACCAGTCTCCCTCCACCGGTTTGGTCTTAGCGGACTCCTCACCATCGGGAACCCACAGGTACTGGTAGTCATATGCGCCCTGCTTAAGCAGTACTGTTGCCTGGTATGCCTTTTCATCTCCATTGTACTCCATCTCATAACGGGATGTCAGGTTTCCGCCGGTAAAATGGCCGTAAACATAGAGATGACCTCCTGTCATCCTCTCACTGGCCAGGTTGAAATGGACAAAGAGGTAATCGGCCTCTGTATCATTGTCACTGGCCTGGTTGTAACGGATCAGGTATCGGCCGTTATGGTCATAGTCAAACTTATAGGCGTGACGGCGCGTATCCTGCATGAGCGTAGCGTGATAGAAGGGATCATGATAACTGATACGGTCCACATTGAGGAAATAGTCATAGAGGTTCACCACCTCAAAACGGCGGAACTCGTTGCCGGCATCAAAAATAAGCTGGCGGCAGTGCTCATAGGTAAGACGGTTGCCGGCATCATACGTAGGTTTGGGATTAACCACCATATTGTCTGTACGGCCGTTCTGCATGACCACAGTATAGAGTTCCTTGTTTGGATCCCTTACTGTGAGCGAGCTGTAGTTGACAGCCATATCAAGCTGCTGGTGTGAGCCATGAGTATCTATATCGGTATTGCCGCTCACACTGCCTGAGAGCAACGGCCTATTTTCCGATACGCAGAACCTGAAATAGGCCACCTCGCGGTCATCCTCACGTATAGAGAGCCTGTAGTTGCCCGACAGTTTCAGTCTGGCCTGTCCATTGGGCAGCACAAGACGGTAATGCGTATAGTCAAACGTGGTGTTGAGTGAGTTCTGCCAGTCATCCACCGTTTCACCGTTGAATCCGTCCAGATAATCTGATTCCAGTATGTCCGATGGCTGCCACTGTGCGTCACAATGCTGTATATGATATGTATAGCGGTGATACTGGTGTGACATCTCATCAAACGAGAACTCTATGCGGTCATCGCTGTTCAGCCCTATCACAGCCGGCTGCTCCCAGTCACCGTTTACGATAACACGCAGGGTGTTAATCATATCGGTACGGCTGCCCATCCACTGGGCATGCAGCACCTGCGGTACTGTAAACAGCACTGATACGATGAATACTCTTATAGCCGCTCTCATTCTCATGACTCTTTCTCTGTAGGTTCCATATGAATAGCCACGTGAGTGCCATCACCAAAACGCTCCTTGAGCCTCAGTTCTATGGCATCGGCATGATCATGGGCCTGCGCCAGTGTAATGTCACCGTTCATGAGTATATGCAGCTCTATGGCGTAGCGGTTGCCGATACGGCGCGTGCGCAGGTCATGAGGCTCTACCACATCCGGCTCAGAGCTTGCAATACGCATTATCTCATCCTCTATCTCATCGGGCAGAGAGTGCTCCAGAAGGTCACGCATACCCTGAACGGTCAGTTCAACGGCCACCTTAACTATGAATGCGCCCACCACTAATGATGCTATGGGGTCAAGTACAGCCCATCTGTCTCCAAGCAGCACTGCTCCGCCTATGCCCACGGCCGTTCCTATTGACGAGAGCGAATCACTGCGATGATGCCATGCATTGGCCTCAAGGGCCGGTGACTCCAGCTTACGGGCGTAATAGATGGTATAACGGTAGGTCAGTTCCTTGAGTACGATGGATGCCAAAGCAGCCCAGAGGGCAAGCATACCGGGAGCCTGCAGCTCCTCACCGTGCCACCAGGCCTCAATACGTACGGCACCGTTATGGAATATGCCCACAGCAACGCTCAACAGCACTATGCCTATGAATGTTAGGGCAAGAGTCTCATACTTGCCGTGACCGTAGTCATGTGACTTATCCTGGGGTTTGCCGCTTATGTGTACGAATATCAGGACAATAAGGTCTGTCACAAAATCAGAGAGTGAGTGGACGGCATCGGCTATCATGGCGGCACTGCGGCCATGGACGCCGCCTATGAACTTGAATGCCAGCAGAATCACATTCACGGCACCGCCTGCAAGAGTAACCTTGTCTATCTGTTTCTGTCTGTCCATAAAATAATAGCCCTGACAGTTGTTTATTGGATGCACAAAAATAGCTACTTTTGCCAAATAACGCACAACTTTTCTCATTTGTAACAATGCAGCCGTTAGCAGAAAGGATGCGACCCAAGTCGCTTGACGATTATGTGGGACAGACACACCTGGTTGGCCCGGGTGCCGTTCTGCGCCGTATGATAGACTCCGGCAGGTTGTCATCATTCATACTGTGGGGCCCTCCCGGAACCGGCAAGACCACCCTGGCACAGATTGTAGCCTCCAAGCTGGATCTGCCGTTCAGCGCCCTAAGTGCCGTAACAGCTGGTGTTAAAGAGGTGCGTGACGTTATTGACCGTGCCCGCAGCAACCCTCTGTTCAGAACCAAGGGCAGCCCTATCCTCTTTATCGATGAGATACACCGTTTCAACAAGGCCCAGCAGGACTCACTGCTCGGAGCCGTGGAGCGCGGTGACATAACGCTTATAGGTGCCACAACAGAGAACCCCTCTTTTGAGGTTATAAGACCGCTGCTGTCACGCATGCAGGTCTACGTACTCAACTCACTGGATAAGGATGACCTGCTCAAGCTGCTTGAGCGTGCCATCAAGACCGATGTCATACTCAAGGAGCGTAACATTGAACTGCGTGAAACTACAGCCCTGCTCCGTTTCTCGGGCGGCGATGCACGCAAGCTTCTCAACATACTGGAGCTTGTGGTTGAGTCCGACAGCTCTGATAAGGTTGTAATCACCGATGAAATCGTGAACGAGCGTCTGCAGCAGAACCCGCTGGCATATGACAAGGACGGTGAGATGCACTATGACATCATATCGGCATTCATCAAATCCATCCGTGGCAGTGACCCTGATGCAGCTCTCTACTGGCTGGCACGCATGGTCCAGGCCGGTGAAGATCCGGCATTCATTGCCCGCCGTCTGGTGATATCGGCATCTGAGGATGTAGGTCTGGCCAATCCCAATGCCCTGCTCATTGCCAACGCTGCCTTTGACGCCGTGATGAAGATAGGCTGGCCCGAGGGACGTATCCCGCTTGCCGAGGCTACCGTCTACCTGGCAACAAGCCCCAAGAGCAACTCTGCATATCTGGGTATCGGAGAGGCACTTGCCAAGGTTTCAGAGACCGGAAACCTACCGGTGCCGCTGCACCTGCGCAACGCCCCCACGTCACTCATGAAAGATCTTGGATACGGCACTGACTACAAATATGCCCATGACTTTGCCGGTCATTTCATAAACCAGCAGTATTTGCCCGATGAAATCAAGGGAACCACATTCTGGCAGGCACAGGACAATGTCCAGGAGCAGAAAATAAAAGAGCGCATGGATGCGCTCTGGAACAGGAAATGAGTGTTACATCAGGCAGATGTAACAGAGCTTGTAAAGTGAGAAAATACGCAATTTGGGTTTAGGCCCCAACAGGTTCTTCTCCATGCCCTTCTGGAAAAAAGTCCAGAAAAACCTGAAAAACCATCTCATCTTCCATTTGAGCACCTTATTGTAATGAGTGAGCAGTTTTGAGCTGTCACCTATCTCACTCTTATGGTCAAAGGCATTCTGGACGGCCTGACGGGTCTTGTTCAGGTAGGCCTCGCTACACTCCAGACCAAGATGTGCCATAGGATTGTCAATATGCAGTATGCTTATCCCTCTCTTTTCCAGTTCATGTCCAAACTGCACATCCTCATAGCCGTATCTCACATATGACTCATCAAATCTCACTGACATGAATACAGACTTGTCTATCAGGAACGAGAACGATGTGAACCTGAGGTACGGATTCTGGCTACGGAAACCGGCAGAGCGTTCAAAGGCGGCACTTTTCTCATAGAGGTATCTCAGTTCCACACCCTTTTGAGGAATCTCATCCGGGTGTATCACGCCTCCGCATACTACCGATGCCTTATCTGCCTGTTCAACATATTTCTTAAGGAACTTCTTATCCTTTACGGCCGAGTCACAATCCAGGAACAGCAGCTTGTCATAACGGGACTCATCGGCCATGAAGTTACGGATTGCGGCACGCCCTATGTTATGGGGCAGCGCAAAGAAACGGCAGTTCTCATGACTCTCTACGACGATACGGTTCTTTTCAAGGATAGCCTTGTCTGTAGAGCAGTCATCGGCAACTATTATCTCATACGGAATGTCAAGCACAAGACCCTGAAAATGAAGGTCTTTTATGAGTTGAGTGCAGTCCCAGTTATAAACAGGAATAAGGATTGACAATGATTTCATCTGCAGCAATCGGTCGGTAACTATGCAAATGTAATACTTTTTGCGTACTGTGACACAACAGTAGCGTTTAATATCAAAAAAATCAGAAATATAGCCAGTGCCACTTGAATCCCACCCCTCCAGTCTGATATTCAAGTGTAGGTGTAGGTATCTTAATGGCGCTCAGCACGCGGAGCACATGTTTGAGTGTCTTGTTGCGACAGGGAATACGTGATATGTCTATGTCTGGAGCTATGTAGAACTGACGGTGACGCGCATCATCGGGCATGTATTTCAATTCACCTGGCTTATACTCCCAGCCACGGCCCCAGTTGCCGTCCTCACCCACATTGCCTGCAGGCCTTAAATTGTTGTATTCACCTGTCATGCCCTCTGCTCCGTATCCCAGTGCCAGTCCCAGCCATGCCGGGAAACGGCTCTCTTTCTTGAGCACAAGTGACTTGATGTCAAATGTCATCCAGATTGTGATACCGCTGTAATCCTCATAGATACGGTCCAGCCAATCCTCACCCATGATATAATCCCTCTCCATGGTCAGGGGGTTGCTCACGTTGTATTTAGGGCAGCCGGAGTTATGATATGAATACTTGAGCGCTATGCGCTGCTCATGCCACAGTGCCTGCTGGGCCATGAACAGTCCGGTACCGAACAGGTTGGCCGACATGTCGCCCCATGAGAATCCCCAATCGGCCGACAGAGCGTCAAAAACTTCAACAACTGACATTACGGCCAGTCCCAATGTTCCACCGTATATGATAGAGTGTTTCTCATCCCATCCGGCCAGTCTCAAAGCCTCATAACCTATGTTGCCCAGATTGTAACATGAATTGGCATGACCCAGCTTATCCATCTGGAGCCACTCCTTGTTGTCATTGTAGAAATGGAAGCCGCCAGTCTCGGAACCGGAGTACCAGGACTTGTAGAGAGAGGTCATGACACCTCCCACCAGAACTCCCTCGGTGCCAAGCACCAACGCCACGTTTCTCTGATAGTTACTTACAGTATCCTGCGCATTCTCAACAGGATCGGATTTTGGTACGGATTTAACCGGGATGCAGACTATGGCAGCTGCAATAACAAGTAATATATGTTTACACATTGCAACGCGAAATTACTACTTTTTCACATAACTTGGCTTCCGTACAGGGCAAAATCTCCAATTGCCGGGTCATCGGGCCAGATTTGTGCCATTTTACCGGTAATTTCAATGCTTGTCTTAAGGTCTGCGCTGCTTCTTGAGGTGAGCCCCAACGCCTTTGCAGTGGCATAGACATGGGTATCGACCGGAACCAGCAGCTTAGAGGGGCTGATACGTGTCCAGATGCCAAAGTCTACCGGGCTCCCCTTACGCACCATCCAGCGTAGGAACATGTAAAGCCGTTTATTGGCCGATGTGCTGTGCCTTACCGGAATGCCGTTCACTCCGTCAAAGGCACCGCACAGGCGGTCTACTCCCTGCTCAAGGGGTTCATCGGGATCAAACAGCAGTTCAAGGCTTTTCATCGTTGAATAGAGCCCCTGCAAACGCTCACACAGCAGCTTGAAATCGGCCCACTTATAGAAACGGTACAGGCAGCTGTCCGGATCCTGCCCCATATCACGCCACCGGCCCGATACCACATACGCATAGGGGCCGCCGGCAGAATCCATCATGCCGTGCAGACGATCCAGCACACCCAGGAACACCTTGCGGCTTCCGTATGCCATCCAGGCCGATATGAACGCCGACACCTCAATATCCTGTGCGTTGCTGTAGCGATGGGGGAACTGTATGGGGTCACCCTCTATGAAAGCTTTGCACTCACACCTTGCAGCGGAGCATATGAGTTCATCTATTGTCTTTTGGGTCATGACGCAAAAATACCAAATAACCCATAATAATTGACGCAAAAATGGTAACTTTGCACTTTCAAAATAAAAAGATAGATATGGCAGAGAATACTCTAACTGAGAACACTGAAAAGAAAAGCCTGAACTTCATTGAGGAGATGATCCAGAAGAACCTGGCAGAGGGTAAGAACGGAGGCAGAATACAGACCCGTTTCCCGCCCGAACCCAACGGATACCTTCATATCGGCCACGCCAAGGCCATCTGCTTGGATTTTGGTATGGCACAGAAGTACGGTGGAATCTGCAACCTGCGTTTTGATGACACCAACCCCACCAAGGAGGATACCGAGTATGTGGATGCCATCAAGGAGGATATCCAGTGGCTGGGTTTCCAGTGGGCCAATGAGTTCTACGCATCAGACTATTTCCAGCAGCTTTGGGACTTTGCCATAGAGCTTATCAAGGAGGGTAAGGCCTACGTTGACGAGCAGGATCAGGAGACCATCCTTTCACAGAAGGGTACTCCCACCCAGCCCGGTATCAACAGCCCCTACCGTGACCGCCCCATACAGGAGAGCCTGGACCTGTTCTACAAGATGAACAGCGGCGAGCTTGAGGAGGGCTCCATGGTACTGCGTGCCAAGATTGATATGGCTCACAACAACATGCTGTTCCGCGATCCTATCATTTACCGCATAGTAAAGACTCCGCATCACCGCACAGGTTCCAAGTGGAAGGCATACCCCATGTATGACTTTGCACACGGACAGAGTGATTTCTTTGAGGGTGTCACCCACTCTCTCTGCACGCTGGAGTTTGTACCTCACCGTCCGCTCTATGACCTCTTCATAGACTGGCTCAAGAAGGGAGAGGACCTGGATGATAACCGTCCCCGTCAGACTGAGTTCAACAAGCTGAACCTTAACTACACCCTTCTGAGCAAGCGTAACCTGCTGGCGCTGGTACAGAACGGCATGGTATCGGGATGGGATGACCCCCGTATGCCGACCATCTGCGGTTACCGCCGCCGCGGCTACACACCGGAGTCTATCCGCATGTTCGTAGACCGCATAGGTTACACCAAGTTCGATGCCCTGAATGACATGGCTCTGATGGAGTCTGCAGTGCGTGAGGACCTGAACCGCCGCGCAACACGCGTATCGGCCGTTATCAACCCCGTAAAACTGATTGTAACCAACTACCCCGAGGGTAAGACCGAAGAGTTTGAGGCCGTAAACAACCCCGAGAACCCCGATGAGGGCACACATAAGATAACATTCAGCCGCGAGCTCTGGATTGAGCGCGATGACTTCATGGAGGATGCACCCGCCAAGTATTTCCGTCTGAGCCAAGGCCGCGAGGTACGTCTTAAGAGTTCATACATAGTGCTCTGCACCGGTTGCAAGAAGGCCAATGACGGCACCATTGAGGAGGTTTACTGCGAATACATACCCAACACCAAGACCGGTGAATCCGATTGTAACCGTAAGGTTAAGGGCACCATCCACTGGGTAAGCGCAGCCCACGCCATCAAGGCCGA
>Ga0310786_10011224_pt1 | contig 11194 bp, 7 predicted proteins | sample AusTroGonzalo_MG_FD_203881 | JGI IMG/M metagenome (GOLD analysis project Ga0310786, IMG submission 203881) | Bovine rumen microbial communities from tropical cattle in Woodstock, Queensland, Australia - Gonzalo_03 (v2) (version 2) | ecosystem: Host-associated > Mammals > Digestive system >...
CCCACGCCTTCCAGAGCGCGAAGTCGCCGACGTTCTCCTTGTCGTACTCGTCAGCCGCGCAGCGAAGGCCGGTGCGCTGGCGGTCGAAGTCGATGTGGGCGAGCTTGCCGTAGCCGGGGAACTCGCGCACCTTGAAATAGACCGAGCCGTCGTCGCTCTTGTAGGCGATGCCCTTCTCCATCAACTTCTCAACGAGCGCGATCATCTCGGGGATGTGGTCCGTCGCCGCGGGATAGACCTCGGCAGGCTGGATGTTGAGCTTCTTCAAGTCGGCGAAGAAGGCGTCCTTGTACGTCTTCGTGTAGTCGGTAAGCGCGACGCCGGCGGTGTTTGCGCCGCGGATGGTCTTGTCGTCGACGTCGGTGAGGTTCATCACCTGGCGTATCTTCATTCCGTTGAACCGGATGACGCGGCGGAGGATATCCTCGAACGCATACGCGCGGAAGTTGCCTATGTGGGCGAAGTTGTAGACCGTCGGCCCGCATGTGTAGAGCCTGACAGTGTTGTCGGCGAGCGGCTTCAGTTCCTCGATGCGCCGCGTAAGACTGTTGAATACTTGCATGGGAATTCCTTACTTGGCGACAAGCCCGAGAGAGGCAAGGGTCGCCTTCATCCTTTCGCGGTTGGCGTCCGTCGTCTCGCACAGCGGCAGCCTGAAGACCCGCTCGACGCGGCCCATGAGCGCGAGCGCCTCCTTGACCATCACCGGGTTGACGTCGATGAAGAGGTCGTGGAAAAGCGGATAGAACTTTGCGTGGATGGCGCGCGCCGCGGCGAAGTCGCCGGCGAGCGCCGCCCTGACCATGTCGCCCATCTCCCTCGGAACGACGTTTGACGCGACCGATATTACGCCCGCCGCCCCGACGGAAATCATCGGCAGTGCAAGAGAGTCGTCGCCGGAAAGCACCGTGAAGTCCGGCAGCCTGCTCTTTATCGCCGAGACGCGCTCGACAGAGCCCGCAGCCTCCTTAATGGCCACGATGTTCGGATGTGCGGCGAGGCGCGTCACGATGTCGAGCGGTATTTCGCGACCCGTGCGGCCCGGCACGTTGTAGAGGATTACCGGAAGCCCGAGGTCGGCCACCGTCATGAAGTGGCGGTAGAGGCCCTCGGCGTTGGGCTTGTTGTAGTAGGGCGTCACCTGCAGGCAGGCGTCGGCTCCGCCGCAGGCTATCGCCGCTTTCGTGAGCTCGACGGCCTCGGAGGTCGAATTGGCGCCAGTGCCGGCGACTATCTTCACCCTTCCCGCGGCGAAGCCGATGGTCTTCTCGATGACCTCGTTGTGCTCGGCGTGGGAAAGGGTCGGCGACTCGCCGGACGTGCCGACGGAGCAGATGCCCTCGACTCCCGCCGACGCCTGCTCCTCGACGAGCGCCTTCAGCGCGCCGTAGTCAACCGAGCCGTCCTTTGAAAACGGAGTGACGAGGGCTGTTATCGTGCCTGTAAGTTTCATGTTCTTTACCTGTTGAAGCCCTTGCGTGTCAGGAAGTCCCATACCTTGTCGAGCCAGTTCGCGCTGCCCGTGCCGTCCGCGGCCTTGAACTGGAAGCAGTGGCCGCGCTTTGCGAGCGTATGCAGGTCGCACTGTATGCCCATCCTGCGCAGGCGCTCCCATATCTTCACGGAGTTCATCGACGCCCAGACGTCCGCGTCGCCGTGCATGAAGCACATCGGCGGCGTCTTCACGTCGAAGAGGAATTCCGGCACCGGCACAGTCCAATCCGCGTTGCCGCGCGTCACGTTGGGGCGCTGGGCGCCGTCGGTGAGCACATACGCCGGGTATATCGGGCACGCCCACTGAACGTTGCAAGGTATCTTGTCGATGTCGTCGACCGCCTTGTAGGAATTGTAGGTCGAGCTAAGCGAGGCCATGAGCGTGAGATGCCCGCCGGCCGAGAAGCCCATCACGCCTATCCTGTCCGGGTCAAGCCCGCGCGCAGGCGCCTCGCTGCGGACGATCCTGATCGCGCGCTGCGCGTCCTGCCACGCGGTCAAGTGCTTCGGCAGCCCGTTCGGGCGCGGGCAGCGGTACATGACGACGACGACGGCCATGCCGCGTCCGTTCAGGTATTCCGCGACGGGCAGGCCCTCGCCGGTCGCGTTGCAGCGCATGTAGCCGCCGCCGGGGAACAAGACCTGGATCGCCTTCGTGGAAAGCGTCTTCGGGATGTACCACGTGAGGTACGGGGCGTTCGTCTGCACGGACTGGACATTCGGCATCTTCCCCTCGGGCCAGAGCGCCTCGCGCACCTGCTCCGCAGTGTTGGCGCCGGTGAATATGCGCCTCTCGGTCTCGTCGCCGAGCTTTCCGTCGAAGTCCATCTGGTGCATGAACTCGAGCGCGGCGTCAAGCCCCGGCGCGCAGTGCTTCTTGTCGGCGTAGAGGTGAAGTTCTGACGGAACGCCGATCTTGCGCATCTCGCGGTAGCAGCGCGTGGAGCCGCTCGGCGTGTAGGAGTCGTCGGCGCCGTGGTGGAACGAGATGGGGCAGGTCTTCGCGTCGAACTTGAAGAACGGGCTCACCTCCGGGTCGAGGACGAGCCGGCCGTCCTCCGGCCTGGCGATTCCCGACGCGGCCGCCGCGGTGTTGTATGCCGGGGCGTTCGCGATGCAGATGTTCAGCTCGCAAGAGACGTCGTCCAGCTCATCCACCCTCTCGTACGCCGGAGTCATGGACGACGTAGCGAGCATGCAGACGAGGTGGCCGCCGGCGGACATGCCGATCGCGCCGATTCTGTCCGACCGGAAGCCGCGCTTCGCGGCCTGCGAGCGCACGAGCCTGATGGCGCGCTGGCCATCCTCCCACGCCGTCTGGTGAATGGGCAGGCCTTTCGGGCGCGGCGTGCGATAGACGAGCTTCACGGTCTGGAAACCGGCCTCGGTGAGCGCAACGCGCCACTTTTCCACAAGCTTCACGTCGCAGCACACGTTGTAGGACCCGCCGGAGACGAGAAGCATGCACGCGCCGTTCGGAGACGCCGGCGGCTCGTTCCACTCGATGTACGGCATGCGGTGCGCCTCGGGGACGAAGCCCGGGGCCTTGGACACGTCGGTCATGGCGGCGATCTGGAAAGCCTGCCTGTCCGGCATCTTCTCCAGCGACGGCCAGAGCGGCTGGGTTTCCGCGACGGCGGAAGCCGCCGCGCAGCACAGCGCGGCGAGCACGCCGCAAACCGCTGATGTCTTTTTCATGTCTTCGTATCTCCTTCCTTGAAAACGGCCCGGGGCCTACCTTGACGCCAGGGCAAGCTTTATGATCTTCTCCACGTCGTCGGCGCCGGGGTTCTTCGCGACCACGTCCGCGACCATCTTCGCGCTCGCCTCGTCGCCGAAGCCGAGCGCGCGCAGCGCGGTCACGGCGTCCGCCGCGACCCCGCCCATGCGCGGTCCGGCCCCGCCTGCGGAGAACGCGAGCGCCGACACCTTGTCGCGGAGCTCCACGCATATCTTCTCGGCGGTCTTCCTGCCGACGCCCTTGATCGACGAGATGCGCTTCGAGTCGCCGGACGCGACGGCCGTCGCGAGCTCTCCGACCGAAGCGCCGGAGAGTATCGCGAGCGCGATCTTGGGTCCGACGCCGGAAACGCCCGTGAGACGCGTGAACAGCTCCTTCTCCTCTGCGGTCGCGAAGCCGAACAGCGCCTCGCCGTCCTCCCTCACGCTGTGAAAGGCGAGCAGCTTCACCTCGGCGCCCTCGCGCGGCAGCCTGTCATACGTCGAAAGAGGTATGAGAAGCCCGTAGCCGACGCCGGCGGCCTCGACGACCGCACATGTCGGGGACTTCTCGGCGAGCGTACCTCTGACGTATTCGATCATGCAAAGAGCCTCGCCATCTTCTCCAGCTGCGCGGCCTTCTCGCGGTTCTCCTCGAGCTTCCGCCGCGCCTCGGCGACGACGGCCTCCGGAGCGTGCGCGACGAAGTTCTCGTTGGCGAGCTTCGCCTCGGCGGACTTTATGAACCCGCCGATCTTCGCGAGCTCTCCGGCGATGCGCTTCGCCTCGGCCGCCTTGTCAACCAGGCCCTCCAGCGAAAGATACACCGTGCCGAACTTGGTGATCTTGGACGGCATCGCAAGGTCGCTGCCGGGCGGGACGAAGTCCACGGACTCCGCGCGCATCGCCTTCTTGAGCGAAGCGGCCTCTGACGCGGCGCCGGGGACGTCGGTTGCGAGAGTCACCTTGACGAACGCCGACGGCGGTATCTTGTACTCGGCCCTGAGCGCGCGTATCGCAGTTATCGCCTCGCGCTTCGCGTTCACGAAGTCGTACGTAGCCTCATCCACGCCCCACTCCGCCTTCTCGGCGTCCGAGTACCCTTCGGGGAACTTCTGCAGCATGATCGTCTCGCCGTCACCCAGGAAGCCAAGCTGGTGCGCGACCTCCTCGGTGACGAACGGCATGTACGGGTGCAGGAGGCGCAGCGCCTTCCAGAACACGTCGCGCAGGATCGCGACCGACGTCGCCTTGTTCGGCGAGTCCTTCACGTATTCGACGTAGCCGTCGCATATCTGCGTCCAGAAGAAGTCGTAGACCGCGAGCGCGCCGTCCTGTATGCGGTACGCCTCGAGAATCTCGTTCACCTTGTGGCATGCGAGGTCTGCGGCGTAGAGGATGTGCCTGTCGTCGGCGGAAAGATTGGAAATGTTGGAAAGGACGGGGGCTCCGGCGTACCCGCTCCCCTCCTGCCGAAGGGAAGATTCCTGCATGTTCAGGAACTTCGCGGCGTTCCATATCTTGGTCGTGAAGTTACGCCCGATCTCGAACTTCTCGCGGTTCACCTTCGTGTCGCATTCGAGCGACGTGATGAGGGCGATGGAGAAGCGGAGCGCGTCCGCGGAATACCTGTCGATGAGTTCGAGAGGGTCGAGCGAGTTGCCCTTCGACTTCGACATCTTAGAACCGTCTGCCGCGCGCACAATGCCGTGTATCACGATGTTGCGGAACGGCGGCTTCTTCATGAAGTGGATGCCCGCCATCATCATCCTGGCGACCCAGAAGAAGATGATGTCCTGCGCTGTAACGAGGTCGCAGGTCGGGTAGTAGTAGTCGAGGTCCTTCGTCTTCTCCGGCCAGCCGAGGGTCGAGAACGGCCACAGCCACGACGAGAACCACGTGTCGAGAACGTCGGGATCCTGCTCAAGGTCGGCCGCCGTCACCGACGGGTCGATCGCCTTCGCCTTTTCAAGCGCAAGCTCGGCAGTCTCGGCGACAACCACATGGTCCCCAAAATAGTATGCTGGTATGCGATGCCCCCACCAGAGCTGGCGGGAGATGCACCAATCCTGGATGTTCTCCATCCAGTTGTAGTAGATCTTGCTCCAGCGCTCGGGCACGAACTTCACCTCGCCCGACTTGACGGCCTCGATCGCGGGCTCCGCGAGGGGCTTCATCTTCACGAACCACTGCTTCGAGAGTCGCGATTCGACCGTCTCGTGGCAGCGGTAGCAGTGGCCGACCTGGTTGTCGATGTCCTCCACATGGTCGAGGAAACCGCCCGCATCGAGGTCCTCGACAATGGCCTTGCGGCACTCCCAGCGGTCCATTCCGCAGTACTTTGCGCCGGCGAGCTCGTTCATGTGGGCGTCGTCGGTCATGATGTTGATTTCGGCGAGGCCGTGCCTCTTGCCGACGAGGAAGTCGTTGGGGTCGTGCGCGGGCGTTATCTTCACGATGCCCGTGCCGAACTCGCGATCAACGTAGTCGTCGCTTATGACGGGAATCTCGCGTCCCGTGAGCGGGAGTACAACGGTCTTGCCTACGAGATGCGCGTAGCGGCCGTCCTTCGGGTTCACCGCGACCGCCGTATCGCCGGGGAGGGTCTCGGGGCGCGTCGTCGCGACCATTACGTAGTCTTTGTACGGCTCGCCCGCCGCGCCCTTCGCGCTGCCGACGACCGGGTACTTCACGTACCAGAAGTGGCCGTGGTTGGGCTCGTGCTCGACCTCGTCGTTGGCGAGCGCGGTACCGCACCTCGGGCACCAGTTGACGATGTAGTTGCCCTTGTATATGAGCCCCTCTTCGTAGAGCTGGCAAAACACCTTCGCCACGGCCCGCGAGCAGCCCTCGTCGAACGTGAAGCGCTCGCGCCGCCAGTCGGTCGAGTTGCCGAGCATGCGCTGCTGGTGGACGATCGTTCCGCCGTACTGCCGCTTCCACTCCCAGACGCGCTCGAGGAACTTCTCGCGCCCGAGGTCCTGACGCCGCACGCCTTCCTTCTTGAGCGCCTTCTCGACGACGTTCTGCGTCGCGATGCCGGCATGGTCGGTGCCCGGCAGCCAGAGCGTGTTCTTGCCCTGCATGCGCCGCCATCTGACCAAGATGTCCTGGATCGTCTGGTTGAGGGCGTGGCCCATGTGCAGGATGCCCGTCACGTTCGGCGGCGGAATTACAACGGAATACGGCTCTCTCCCGTCAGGATCCTGGTGGAAAAAGCCATTTTCCTCCCAGAACTTGTACCATCTGGCCTCGGAGGCCTTGGAATCGTACTGCTTGTCCATCTATTGTCCCATTTCTCGCTTTTCTCCGCGCAGCGAGCGCGTATCTGCGTATTATAGCAAAAAAATCACTTCCCCACGGCGGCGTTCTTCGCCCAGAGCGCCTGCCTGGCGACCCCGAGCATGAGGGCCGCGTCGTCTTTCGTGAAGACGCCGCGTGAGAACACCCTATGGAAACCCTGCATGAAATGGTCGGTCTGCTCTGGCTTCATGAAGCCAATGCCCACGAGCATTTCCGCCCAGTTCTTCATGAGCTGCATCTTCTGCGCCTGCGGCGCAGGCGGCGCCTTTTCATGCGGGGGCACGTACCTGCCGGACGCGGTGAATATCTCGTAGCACGCGACAAGCACGGCCTGCGAGAGGTTGATCGACGTGTAGCCCTCGTCGACAGGTATGCGGACGAGATGCGTGCATTGCGCGACCTCCTCGTTCAGCAGCCCCTTGTCCTCGCGCCCGAAGACGAGCGCGACCGGCCCCGTGCAGGCGAGGGAGAGTATCTCCGCAGCGCAGTCGCGCGGCGCCTTCACATGCTGGCGGTAGAGACCCTCGCGCGCCGTCGTGCCGACAACCGCCACGCAGTCCGCCACCGCAGCCTCGAACGTCGGGAACTCCTCGCGGGACTCCAGGATGTCCGTCGCGTGCACGGCCATGCGCTCCGCCTCGTCCCACGGGCTCTGGAGATTCGGCGCGGCAAGGCGCAGCTTCTTCACGCCCATGTTCGCCATTGCGCGGCAGGACGAGCCGACATTCCCGGCGTACAGCGTGCCGACGAGCACGACACGTATGTTGTCAAGCGGATTCAGCGCCATCCGCCGTTCGCGTCCTTCTTCATCGTCCGCCATCTGTTGTCCTTCTTCTTCGGGCCGTCTCCGGCGGTCTCGCAGAGTATCCCGTGGTAGACCGCGTCGTAGCCACCGTCTCCGCGGCGCACATAGACCACGCAGGAAAAGCCATTCACGAGTATCCGCCACTTGCCGCCGTCGGCGCCGTACATCGTGCCCTGGCGCATGAAGTTCATGCACTGCCAGGCCGTGAACGACTCGCCGTCGGGGAGCGTAACCTCCACTACGAGATTCGACTTGAACTCGGTTTCCTTGCCCGTAGCGGGGTTCACGAACGTGCTGGTCTGGGGCGACGCGCTGCGCCCATAGCTTACCGAGACGATGTTGCCGTCGTCGTCGGAGAAGATGTTCGACTGCACGATCTCGTATGACGCGCAGCCCGCGGCGGCCACGAGCGCTGTAGCCGCGGCGAAAGCTCGGATATGGCGCAGGACCTCCATCACATGTTGCCGATCACGGCCTTTATGCGGCGCACGCCGGCCGACGACGACTGCTCCTTCACGATCTTGAAGGAGCCGAGCTCCTTAGTGTTGGCGACGTGCGGCCCGCAGCATATCTCCTTCGAGACGTCGCCTATCGTGTAGAGCGAGACCTGGTCGCCGTACTTGGCGCCGAAGAGCGCCATTGCGCCCTCCGCCTTAGCCTCGTCGACGGTCGTCATCTTCTTCGAGACGTCGATGCCCGCGGCGATCCACTCGTTGACGAGCTTCTCCACCTCGGCCTTCTGGTCGGCGGTCATCGGCTCTGGCCACGTGAAGTCGAAGCGAAGGCGCTCGGCGGTGATGTTGGAGCCCTTCTGGTTGGCGGTCGGGCCGAGCACCTTGTGGAGCGCGGCATGCAGGAGGTGCGTCGCCGTGTGCATGCGGGTGACGACCTCGCTGTTGTCCTGCAGCCCCGCCTTGAACGAACCCGCGCTAGTCGTGCGTGAAAGCTCCTGGTGCTTGCGGTTCGCCTCTTCGAAGCCTTCCTTGTCAACCGTAAGGCCGTCTTTCGTCGCCATCTCGACGGTCATCTCCAGCGGGAAGCCGAACGTGTCGTAGAGCTTGAAGGCGGTCTTGCCGCTGATCTGCGACTGGCCGTGGAGCTTGAGCTGCTCGGCGACCTTCCTGTACATCGCCTCGCCCTTGTCGAGCGTGGCGTTGAAGCGCTTCTCCTCGGCCTCGAGGTCGATGCGGCACTGCTCAAGGTTCGCCTTCAGCTCGGGATAGACGCGCCCGTACTTCTCGCAGACCGTCTCGGCCAGCGAAACCGTGAAGCCCTCGGCGATGCCGAGCATGCGGGCGTAGCGGACGGCGCGGCGGATGAGACGCCTGAGCACGTAGTTGGCGCCGATGTTCCCCGGCTTAACGCCGCCCTTCGGGTCGCAGAGAATGAAGGTCGCCGTGCGCATGTGGTCCGCAATGATGCGCTTGGCGCGTAGGCGGTCTTCCGGGGAAATGGACGGGAGCTCCGGCGCGCCATTGCCCGTGGAATTGGAGAGTTCCTCAATCTTCGCCATGATCGGCGCGAATATCTCGGTGTCATAGACCGTAGGCGCGCCGGACATCATGCAGACGGTGCGCTCGACGCCCATGCCGGTATCGACGTTGTGGCGGCCGAGCGGCTCGAACGCGCCATCGGCGTTCTTGTTGTACTGCATGAAAACGTCGTTCCAAATCTCGACGTACTTTCCGCAGCGGCAACCGGGACGGCACTCGGGCCCGCACGCGGGCTTGCCGGTGTCGATGAACATCTCGGTGTCGGGGCCGCACGGACCGGTCGTGCCCGCCGGGCCCCACCAGTTGTCCTCGCGCGGCAGCCGGTGTATGCGCTCGTCGGGTATGCCGAGCGAACGCCAGATCGCCGCGGCCTCTTCGTCCGCCGGGATGTAGCCGGGCTCGCCCTCGCGACCCTCGCCGCGGAAGACGGTGACCGACAGCTGGTCGGGCGAGAAGCCCAGATGCTCCGTCAGGAACTCAAAGCTCCAGGAAATCGCCTCCTTCTTGAAGTAGTCGTTCAGCGACCAGTTGCCCAGCATCTCGAAGAACGTGAGATGCGCGGCGTCGCCCACCTCGTCGATGTCGCCGGTGCGGACGCACTTCTGGACGTCCGTCAGGCGCTTGCCCGCCGGATGCTCCATCGCGCCCATAAGATACGGCACGAGCGGGTGCATGCCGGCCGTGGTGAACAGCACCGTCGGGTCGTTTTCGGGTATGACGGACGCGCCCGGTATGATCTTGTGGCCTTTCGATTCGAAGAACTTCAGATACAGTTCGCGCAGTTCGTCGGCGGTTATACTCTTCATTCCCTCGTTTTCCTCCTGTTCGTGTATTATACCAAAAAGCGCGGATTTATGATATACTGTCCGGTACCTGCAAAAGCCGCCGGGGTGGCACAGTGGTTGACTGCGCCTGATTTGTAATCAGGATCCGCAAGGACGCGTCGGTTCGAATCCGACCCTCGGCTCCAAAGGCAGAATGCCGCGCAGGCCCTCAGTCCTCGTCTGATTCCGAGGCGTCCTTGAGCTTTATCCCTACGTCCTTCATGCGCAGGGTCAGAAGCTCCTCCGTCGGAGGGTCCTTGAGCTCCGTCACGCGCAGCGCCTGCCGCTCGACGGATTTCTCGAAGAGGTTTCTCGCCCACCTTGCGTTCCCGAACTTTGATGTGCGGTTCTTCGTGAGCATGCCTATGTACGGCACGAGCCACTTCTCGACGTCGGGCGAGAGCGTGTAGCGCCCCTTCTTCGCCATCGAGCGGAATATCTCCGCAAGCTCGGCCGTCGTATAGTCTGGGAATTCTATCGTTCGGCTGAAGCGGCTTTCAAGCCCGGAGTTGATCGCCATGAACTTCTTCATCTCCTCGCTGTAGCCGGCGATTATCACGACGATCGATCCGCGCGCGTCCTCCATGCGCTTGAGGAGCGTTGCCACAGCCTCCGAGCCATACTGGTCGTTCTCGCCCTGGTTCAGCTGGTAGGCCTCGTCGATGAAGAGAACGCCTCCTATTGCGGAGTCGATGAGCTTGTTAGTCTTGTCGGCGGTCTGGCCCTCGTACTTCGCAACTAGCCCCGAGCGGTCCGTCTCGACGAAATTGCCGCGGTCGAGCACCCCGAGCGCACGGAACGCCTTGCCGAGTATGCGGGCGACGGTCGTCTTGCCCGTGCCGGGATTGCCCGTGAAGACGAAGTTGTACGACATCGCGATGTTGCCCTCAAGACCCTTCTCCTCGCGCATGCGGTTCGCCCTCACGGTGGCGACGAGCTTCCTGACGGCGTCCTTCACGCTCTCGAGCCCGGTAAGCTCGTCCAGCTCGGCGAGGACGTCCTCGATCTTCGGCGCGCGCACGTCGCGCTTGCGTTCGCCAAGGCCCAGGTCGGAGAGCACGAGCGTCGAAAGCGCGTCGCCCGAAAGCGTGCCGGCCTCGGCGAGGCGGTTCGCCTGGCGGCCCGTAGCGTCCTCAAAGAGCTGCCTTACGAATCGTGCGTTGCCGAAGGTGCGGTCGCGACGCCGCGTAAGCTTCGCGATCGCATCGTCAAGTCCTGCGTCAAGGTCCGGCGCGAGGCGGAACTGGTTCTTCTTCGCCATCGAGCGGAATATCGCGGCGAGTTCCGCCGCGGTGTAGTCCGCGAACTCCACGGTAGTCGCGAAGCGGCTCCTTAGGCCTGGGTTCGCATCGAGGAAGCCCCGCATCTCGTCGGTGTAGCCGGCGACGATGACGACGAACTTGTCGCGATCGTCCTCCATGCGCTTGAGAAGCGCGGCGATGGCCTCCCGGCCGTAGTCGTCGCCGTCGCCGCCGACGAGCTGGTATGCCTCGTCGATGAAGAGTATTCCGCCCATCGCCTTGTCGATAAGCTTATTCGCCTTGACCGAAGTCTCG
>Ga0310786_10011226_pt1 | contig 11193 bp, 7 predicted proteins | sample AusTroGonzalo_MG_FD_203881 | JGI IMG/M metagenome (GOLD analysis project Ga0310786, IMG submission 203881) | Bovine rumen microbial communities from tropical cattle in Woodstock, Queensland, Australia - Gonzalo_03 (v2) (version 2) | ecosystem: Host-associated > Mammals > Digestive system >...
GGAAATCATTAAGGAGTTTGGACTCAAAGAGGGCGACACAGGATCCCCTGAGGTTCAGGTTGCTATTTTAACTGAGAGAATCAACGACCTTAACGAGCATCTCAAGACTCACAAAAACGACCATCACTCAAGACGCGGTCTTCTTCTGATGGTTGGTCAGAGACGCGGACTTCTCAACTACCTCACAAAGGTTGACGTTGAGAGATACCGTAAGCTGATTGACAGGCTGAATCTCAGAAAGTAATTCTGTTTTTGGCGGGTGCACTTCTCCTGAAAGAGAACAGCATCCGCTTTTGGTTGTTTAACAGGCTCATCAAGCAGGACTTTGGACTGCTAATATATAGAGATTGGAGGAACTTATCCGGTGGTGGGCCGGAGCGCACATTGCGTTACGGAAGATCGGATAAGCAAAGAAAACATGTTTAAGACTTTTACGACTGAACTTGCGGGCAGAAAGCTGACAATTGAGACAGGCAAGATGGCCCAGCTCGCGAACGGCGCGGTTTTGGTAAGATACGGTGAGACGGTTGTCATTTCCACTGTTACTGCGTCGAAGACACCCAGAGAAGGCGTTGATTTCTTCCCGCTCAGCGTTGATTACGAAGAGAAGCTCTATGCTGTAGGTAAGATCCCCGGCGGCTTCCTTAAGAGAGAAGGCAAACCCTCAGAGAAGGCAATACTCACTTCGAGAGTTATCGACAGACCTATCAGGCCTCTGTTCCCGAAGGACCTCAGAAATGACGTTGCCGTTATCAACACAGTCCTCTCGGTAGAGCAGGACAATTCACCTGAAATTGCGGCTATGATCGGTACGTCATGCGCAATCTCGATTTCGGACATTCCTTTCAACGGACCTATAGGCGGTGTCGTTCTCGGTCTCGTTGACGGTGAGGTTGTCATCAATCCTACGTCCAAGCAGCGCGAGAAGAGCGATATGTACGTTACACTCGCAGGAACCAAGGACAAGATCACGATGGTCGAGGCAGGCGCCAATGAGGTTCCCGAGAACGTTATGCTTAACGCTATCATCAAGGGCCACGGCACGATCAAAAAGATTTGCGAATTCATCGAGAGCATCGTTGCCGAAGTCGGCAAGCCGAAGTTCTCCTACACATCCTGCGAAGTTCCGCACGACCTCTACGAGGACGTTGAGGCAATTGCGCTTGACACAATGAAGCAGGCTGTTCTTGCAGTTGACAAGACAATCCGCGACAACGCAATCGACGCTCTCACAGCTGACGTTCAGGCTCAGCTCGCAGAAAAGTATCCCGACAGCAAGTCGCTCATAAACGAAGCTCTCTATAAGCTCGAAAAGAAGGTTGTAAGAAACTACCTCCTCAAGGAGCACAAGAGGGTTGACGGCAGAGCTCTTGACGAGATCAGACCTTTAAGCGCTGAAATCGACGTTCTCCCCAGAGTACACGGCTCGGGACTCTTCACAAGAGGCCAGACTCAGGTTCTCACAATCTGCACACTCGGTCAGATTTCAGAGTATCAGATCCTTGACGGTATCGATGAGGAAGAGAAGAAGCGCTACATTCACCAGTACAACTTCCCCGGATACAGCGTCGGCGAAGCTAAATCAATCAAATCACCCGGAAGACGTGAAATCGGCCACGGCGCTCTTGCTGAAAGAGCTCTCGTTCCGGTTATCCCCTCCGAGGAAGAATTCCCTTACACACTGAGACTCGTTTCCGAAGTTCTTATGTCCAACGGTTCAACGTCGCAGGGCAGTGTCTGCGGTTCAACACTCGCACTCATGGCTGCAGGCGTTCCGATCAAGGCCCCCGTTGCAGGTATCTCCTGCGGTCTTGTGACCAACCCCGATGATGAGAATGACTTCATCACGTTCATGGACATCCAGGGAATCGAGGATTTCTTTGGCGATATGGACTTTAAGGTTGCAGGTACCGAAAAGGGTATTACAGCCATCCAGGTTGATATCAAAGTTCAGGGTCTCTCCTACGAAGTTATCAGACAGGCATTTGAGCTCACACGCAAGGGCCGCATGAAGATTCTCAACGAAATCATTCTCCCCTGCATCCCTGAGCCCAGAAAGCAGGTCTCCAAGTACGCTCCGAAGATTTTCCAGATGTCGATACCCGTTGACAAGATCCGCGACGTAATCGGATCAGGCGGAAAGACAATCAACAAGATCATCGAAGCTACAGGCGTCAAGATTGACATTGAAGAAGACGGCAGAATTTTCATAGCTACTCCCGACGAGGAACTCGCTCAGAAGACTATGAAGATCATCAACGGCATTGTCGGCAACCTCACAGTCGGCGAGGTATTCGAAGGCAGAGTCACAAGGCTCATGAACTTCGGCGCATTCGTTGAGTTCCTGCCCGGCGTTGAAGGTCTGGTTCACATCTCCAAACTCGCCAAGTTCCGCGTAGAGCGCGTCGAGGACGTTGTGGCTGAGGGCGACACCGTCAAGGTCAAGTTCATCGGTTACGACAAGATGGGAAGAGTCGACCTCTCCATCAAGGACGTCTGACAACTCACAAATTTGCAGATCCTATTACTATTATACTCATATCTTTCAGCGCATCTGTTTCTTTCCAAGAGGAGTGTTCACTCGAAGAAAGGGCGGGTGCGCCTTTCTTTTCCCGCAGAAACCATTTGGCGGTTGACTCAAATGAACTCTTGTATTAAAATCCTTTTTACAAAACGTTGCGTAAAATGCAATGAACCCCGGCGGGCCCTGATGATTCAGGACATTGGCGGGTCAACAAACGGAGGTATAAAATGAAAAAATTAACTGCTTTGATAATTGTACTGGCAATAGTCTTGTCGACAATGGCAGGCCTGATTGTTGTGAGCAATGCATACGGCGGAACAAGCTGCCTCGACTTCATTATTCTGCAGGACGCGGATCACAAGGAAGTCGGAAGAATCAACAGCACCAAGAGAAATTTTGGCGATATCAGCGCAGTAATCGCTGCTGACAACGTTAAATACATCCGCTTCCAGGGCTGGCACTCTGAGGACGTTGAAATAGTCGACATGGGTTACTCTGTTGACGAAGGCGATGTTGTCTGGGGCTACTCCTACTACGATGCAAACCTTGTCGCCAATAAGGCCGCTACGCAACACGAGTATCCGCTCAGATTCGGCGCGGAAGTTCCGGTTGAAGAGGGCGAAGATATCCTTATCGAACTCTGGTACAAGCTTGAGGACGGCGAAGAGGACTCTTTCGGCACGGCATTCCAGTTTACATACACAAACGTTCCCTCGAACGACAGCTTCATTTCATTCAACCTCAGCATGGTTAAGTACATTGACGGCGAGTTCGCACCGAACAACGGCGTGATCACCGTTTCCGACCCGACCAACCAAGGCAAAGACTGGATCGGTCTCTTCTACCTTGGCGATTATGACGTTGAAGATCTCGTTCTCAGCGAGGCCGATTACCTTGGCTATAAGTCATACATCACAGGCGACAAGATCATTCTCAACGCCGAAAACTTCAAGCAGGAAGGCGCTCAGGACCTCGAGTTCGGCGAATATGCGCTCGTTCTTCTTGAAAATGACACGTACAAGATTCTCTCCGCGGTGCCGGTAACAATCGGCCCCGAGATGGGTGACACAAGCCACTACGACAACGTATCCATCATCGGACTTGAATCGGACGTTGAAATCAGAGACTTTGGCGATATCACCGAAGAAATCACCGAAGAGCACAATATGCTCAGAATTTACGGCTGGTACACCTCCGACTACGCGCTCGAAGGCATCGGCTACAGATTTGAAGACGGCACAGAGGAGATTGTTCAGGGTGTTGCCCGTACGGATGCCTCCAATGCGACAGGCAGCGTTTACGGCATGGGTATCGACCTTAAGATCCCCGTAGTTGCAGGCGTTGATGTTTCATTCGATCTTTTCGTAAAGTATGCTGACGGCGACGAGGAAGTATTCGACACGTTCTACTACACCTACAACCCGAACGGCGAGTTCACACCGAAGCCCACAAAAGAACCCACTCCCACTCCGGAAGTCACACCTACACCTGAAGCGACGGCAACTCCCGAAGTAACCGAGGTTCCCGAAACAGAGGCTCCTTCAGTTACCGACGTTCCCGCAAACACTGACGCTCCCGCAAAAACGGAAGCTCCTTCCGAGCCCACAGCAGAGCCTGAGGGAAAGAAGGGCGGATGCGGTTCTGCTCTCATGGGCGGCGCGGCAATCGCTTTCATCGGCGTTGCGGTTCTTGCTCTTAAGAAGAAGCACTGATTAAATAACCAATGAGGCCCTGGCAAAAAAGCTGCGGCCTCTTGAATGAAACGCGCGTCGCCTTGACGAAAAATTCAGGGCGGCGCGCTTTTTGCGTAAAAACCGGCTGCAGATTCCGTCGCTTTTTTACCTTTAAAAAAGCTTTCAGCCGCCAAGGACCGTGTCAAGCAATTGTTGGGATTTTTGATAGCAGCTTCATCAGTATTTGCGTTCCGCTCGTCGTATCGATTACGTAATTGCTCATACGTCCCATCACTCTTTCCCTGACCGCCCTGATAATCTCTGCTTGCTCTTCTTCTAAGTATTTATGATATTTTTCGTATCCGTTTGATTCGCGATTTGTTCTCCTGTCGTCTTCATCCTCCTTTTTACGCCTTACACAGATGTCTTCTTTCTTCAATTTGCCGCCGTTTTTGTATAGGGTAAGTATCATAGCCATTTGACCGAGTCCGTTTATCGACCAAGCACATCCGTTTCTGCTTAACCTCTCTGCTGTAACATGACTTACCATCGCTTCTGTACAGCTACCGTTGACTCCGGATAATTGCCTTCTCTTAATGGCTTCAAAGTTATTCACAAAGTACCTCTTTAATTTGATAAACTTCTCGCGGTCAGCCTTATCCGTTATCTTCTGTAATGCCTTTTGGCACTGCTGTTTCAGATATTCTAAATTTCCTTCACGGACAGCCCTGGTTATTTCTTTTGCAGTATCTTTATCACAGTATGTTCTGATTCTCTTTAGGTATTGCTCTATGTGAAATCCATCCATCACAAATACTGCGTTGGGAAAAGCATATTCATATGCCTGAATCCACTTGCCGCCATCAGCATGTATGTACACTTTAGGCTCGTTATTCAGGTTATACTTTCTTGAAACCATGCTGTAAAGATTATCGTAGAAAACATCTGGTTTAACCCCAAATTCAGCTAAATATAGAGGATTCTTTAGCTTAGGCCTATTTGGCGTTGAATAATCTATGCCTGTACTTGCAACGGCTACCGGTACAATTACAGATTTTTTAAGGTCATCTTTTACGTGCGCCGCAACATGGTCCTCGTCCACATAAATATTTATCTCATCACAGTTGATTTGTTCTTTCTTTATGTCAGCTGCTACATCTTTCAAAGAAAGAATTCTATTGTTGACTGACTGCCTACTCACATTAGCTTCTACATGCTTTGCCGCCTTTTGATAAGACATCTCTGTGGCTAGCTCAATCAATGATATAGACAGCTCTTTCGAGAGCCTTTCCCATTTTTCAGCACCTATCAGATAATCTGCAACATAGCAGTATTCATTGCTGTCCTTGCGTTTGTAGTAGGTCCTTTTAAATGTTATTTCGCCAATACACGTGCTGACAGTCCGGGGATCTCCTCTCCTTTGAACTATCAAGCCGCTTTGTTTGCGTTCAATCGACGTGTTTACCATATCGTCAATTTCTGAAATTGCTTCAGATAATGCCTCGCGACACATTGCCAGTATTCCTGTTTTAAGTGTTTCAGTCCCGTTTAGAAGATCTCCGTTTAATGCACCTGCTATTAAAGTCCAAAAACCCTCTTCAAAACCTGCCATGATTTGTGATAAACTGCGTTTGCCCATTAGATTTACCTCCCTGTGTGTTATTGAGCAAACATATCTTATCATAAAGGTGAGTCTTTTGGGTATTTTTTATATCCGTCAAAACTGCATCTTTCTCCAACAATTATTTTACACGAACGCCGCCAAGATTATTCTTGCATTGAAAATCACGAGAGAGTATAATTATTTGTAACTTCCAAAGAAAGTTACGATCTTATAGTCAAAGCACACGGCGGCGGGGGTAATCTGCCTTTTTTCGCCGTTGAAGCTTTGCCGCCTTGGCGTGTTAAACGTGCGCCGGGACGAAAAGTGACTGAACCGGAGGGGTTTTTAATGAGTAAGTATTACGACGTTGCGATAATCGGAGCAGGTACGGCGGGCATATATGCCGCCTATGAGCTTTCCAGGCTTTGTCCGGACAAGAGCATTGTCATTGTTGAAAGAGGAAGATCCATCTTTAACAGAATATGTCCTATCGTTGCCGGCAAGGTTGACCGCTGCGTCTTCTGCAATCCCTGCGCCATAATGAACGGTTTCGGCGGCGCGGGTGCTTTCTCTGACGGTAAATTCAATTTTACCACTGAATTCGGCGGCTGGCTGAACGACTACATCCCGGATGAGGACGTAATGAACCTCATCGAGTACGTGGACTCTGTGAACGTGCGTTTCGGTGCAACAGAGGAGCGTTTCAGCACATATTCCGAAAAAGCCAAGGCGCTCATGAAGAAAGCGCTTGAAAACGATATGCATCTCCTCGGAGCCGCTGTAAAGCATCTCGGAACCGAGAAGAACCTTGAGATTTTAAAACAGATTTTCCTTTTCATGGAAAAGCGCGTTGAGATACGCTGCGAGACTGCCGTAAGCGAGATCAAAACATCAGAGGACGGCGGCTACGAGCTCATTCTTTCAAAGGATGACTCAATCAAGTGCAAGTACCTCATTGCCGGCCCCGGAAGATCGGGCGCTGAGTGGTTCTCGTCGCAGTGCAAGCAGCTCGGAATAGAGCTTATAAACAACCAGGTTGACATTGGCGTCAGGGTAGAGCTCCCCGCAGAGGTCTTCGAGACGGTCACAGACGCGGTCTACGAGGCCAAGCTGGTTTACAGGACAAAACAATACGGGGACAAGGTCAGAACGTTCTGTATGAACCCGTACGGCTACGTGGTGACGGAAAACGTTGACGGCTGCGCGACGGTTAACGGCCACAGCTACGCGGATCCTTCGCTGAGGAGCGGAAACACCAACTTTGCGCTTCTTGTCAGCAACAAGTTCACGGAGCCTTTCAGCGAGCCTTACCGCTACGGAAAGAGCATTGCTTCGTTCTCGAATATGCTTGGCGGCGGCGTCATCGTTCAGCGCTTCGGCGACCTCGTAAGGGGTGTCAGAACGAACGACCACAGGCTCAAGCAGAGCTTCACAAGGCCTACGCTCAACGCAACGCCCGGTGACCTCAGCCTCGTGCTTCCCAAGAGACACCTTGACAATATAATCGAGATGATCTACGCGCTCGACAAGGTTGTCCCCGGAACAGCGAACTACGACACGCTTCTTTACGGCGTAGAGGTCAAATTCTACAGCGCAAGGCTGAACCTCACTTCGGAGCTTGAAACCACACTTAAGAATATGTTCGCGTGCGGTGACGGAGCCGGTGTGACGAGAGGTCTTTCACAGGCGGCCGCAAGCGGTGTTCACGTCGCAAGAGTAATTGCGGGAAGAGAAAAAGGATAACAAAATGGGACTTTGGAAAGACGCCAAATCAATAGCTGAGCGCGACCCCGCCGCACGCAACGTGCTGGAGGTTGTATTCCTTTACCCGGGCTTCAAGGCAATCCGCAGCCACAAGATAGCTGCGTTCTTCCTCCGCCACAAAATGGCGTTCATAGCCCGCTGGATTTCGCAGCGCTGCAGCAGAAAGACAGGCATAGAGATACATCCAGGCGCCAAAATCGGCAACGGTCTTTTCATCGACCACGGCCACGGGATAGTAATAGGCGAGACGGCTGTCATCGGCGACAACTGCACTATCTACCACCAGGTGACCCTTGGCGGTACGGGTGTTAAGAGGCACGAGAAGCGCCACCCGACAATCGGAAACAACGTGCTCATAGGCGCGGGCGCAAAGATTCTCGGGCCGATTACCATTGGCGACAACTCGATGATAGGCGCAGGGGCTGTGGTGCTTTCGGACGTTCCGCCGAATTCGACTGTTGCCGGCATCAAGGCGCGCGTCATCAAGACCGACGGGGAGCGCATCGCACCGTCAATGTCTCTCGAGCACGCAAAAATCATCGACCCTATCGCACAGGACATCGCATCACTCCGCGAGCAGATTAAAACTCTTACGGAGACTGTGGGAAGGCTCGAGGGCGAAGCCGCCAATGCAAAACAGCCTGAAAACAAGTAACACGCAGCGGCTGACCTTGCCGCAAAATCAAGATATTTCTAAATTTGGGGGTAAAAACATGGCAACAAATGAGCGCAGAGTAGGAACGGTGTCAAGAGGAATCAGATGCCCGATCATCAGAGAGGGCGATGACCTTGGCGTCATTGTCTCGGAGAGTGTGCTTGAAGCCGCAAAATCAGAGGGCTTCTCAATGCGTGACAGAGACGTTATCGCGGTCACCGAGTCGGTCGTGGCAAGAAGCCAGGGCAACTACGCAACCGTAAACGACATCGCCGCCGACGTCAAAGCCAAGGCAGGAAAAGATGAAATCGGCGTTATTTTCCCTATTTTGTCGAGAAACCGTTTCGCGATCTGCCTGAGGGGCATTGCCCTTGGCGTTAAAAAGATTTATCTCATGCTGAGCTATCCTTCTGACGAAGTCGGTAATGAGCTCGTTTCAATCGACAAGCTCGACGAGAAGGGCGTGAATCCGTACAGCGACGTTCTTTCACTCGCCAAGTACAGAGAGCTCTTCGGAGAGAACAAGCATCCCTTCACGGGCGTTGACTACGTTGCCTATTACAAAGAGCTCATCGAGAGCTGCAATTGCGAGGCTGAGATTATTTTCGCCAACAGGCCCAAGGCGATTCTCGACTACACCGACACTGTCATCAACTGCGACATCCACACCAGAAAGAGAACCAAGAGGATTCTTCTTGAGGGCGGCGCAAAGACTGTCCTTTCGCTTGACGACATCCTCAACGCGCCTGTAAACGGCAGCGGCTACAACTCAAAATACGGTCTCCTCGGCTCCAACAAGGCCACAGAGGACAAGGTCAAGCTTTTCCCCAACGAGTGCAAGGACCTCGTTCTCGACATCCAGAGCAGGATTCTCAAGGCCACCGGCAAGCACGTAGAAGTAATGGTCTACGGCGACGGCGCTTTCAAGGATCCTCAGGGCAAAATCTGGGAGCTTGCTGACCCAGTCGTCTCCCCCGCATTCACGGACGGTCTCATCGGAACGCCCAACGAGCTCAAGCTCAAATACCTTGCCGACAACGATTTCAAGGACCTTTCGGGCGAAGCTCTTAAGAACGCAATTTCCGAAAAAATACGCCAAAAAGACGGCTCCAGCCTCGTCGGCCACATGGTCTCCGAGGGCACAACGCCAAGGCAACTCACCGACCTTATCGGCTCGCTCTGCGACCTCACGTCGGGCTCCGGCGACAAGGGCACACCTGTTGTCCTGGTCCAGGGCTACTTCGACAACTACACAAGCTAAGATTTTTGGCTCTTTGCGCAAGTCGCGGAAGAAAACTTACAAAACCGACTGTACTTCAAAAAGCACACAAGGTGTCTTACGACAATTACTCGCGACTTGCTTTGCGCGAGCTCCCCGCTCGCAGTGCCTTTGCACAGCGTCGGGGTCGCGCACGCAAAAATAGCTCAAAAATCGAGATTTTTGGCTCTTTACGCAAGTCGCAGAAGAAAACTAACAAAACCGACTGTACTTCAAAAAGCACACAAGGTGTCTTACGACAATTACTCGCGACTTGCTTTGCGCGAGCTCCCCGCTCGCAGTGCCTTTGCACAGCGTCGGGGTCGCGCACGCAAAAATAGCTCAAAAATCAAGATTTTTGGCTCTTTGTGCAAGTCGCAAAGAAAACTAAATATGGCAGGATTTTAAAAGTTATCCTTTTCGTATTCATCACAGGAGGCATTATATGGCACAGTACGTTTATGAAACACGTCCGGAATCGCTCCTTCGCATCACCAACGAAGAGCGCGCAAAAGCATTTATCGACGAGCAGGTCGAAGCCTTAAGGAAGCAGATTGGCGATAAGAAGGTTCTTCTCGCACTCTCCGGCGGCGTTGACAGTTCAGTTGTCGCAGCTCTTCTCATCAAGGCAATCGGCAAGCAGCTCACCTGCGTTCACGTAAACCACGGTCTGCTCAGAAAGGGCGAACCCGAGCAGGTTATCAAGGTCTTCCGCGAGGAGCTTGGCGCCAATCTGGTCTACGTTGATGCTGTTGACCGTTTCCTCGACGCTCTCGCAGGCGTCTCCGACCCCGAAAAGAAGCGCAAGATCATCGGCAGCCTTTTCATTGACGTTTTCGCAGAAGAGGCCGCAAAGCTTGAGGACATCAAGTTCCTCGGCCAGGGCACAATCTACCCCGACATCCTCGAGAGCCAGGGCGTCAAGGCGCACCACAACGTTGGCGGTCTCCCGGAAAAGTTCGGTTTCGAACTCGTCGAACCCGTCAAATTCCTCTATAAGGACGAGGTCAGAGTGGTCGGCAAGGCTCTCGGACTTCCCGACAACATGGTTTACCGCCAGCCGTTCCCGGGACCGGGACTTGGCGTCAGGTGCGTAGGCGCAATCACACGCGACAGGCTCGAGTCTCTCCGTGAGGCAGACGCAATCGTACGCGAAGAAATCGACAAGCTCACCTTCAAGCCTTGGCAGTACTTCTGCGTCATCCCCGACTTCCAGTCGACCGGCATCAAAGACGGCAAGCGCTACATGGGCTGGGCAGTTGTCATCCGCGCCATCAACACGACCGACGCAGTCACGGCAACGGTTCCCGCACTCTCATTCCAGACCCTCTGCACCATCCGCGACAGGATCATCAAGACCGTCCCGGGCGTCAACAGAGTCCTCTGGGACATCTCCGACAAGCCGCTGGCTACGATTGAGTGGGAGTGACATATCGCATGTGTAATCGCATCGATAGAGGAGAGAGGCAAAAATGCTTCTCTCTTCTATTTTTAGGCAAAATCATCGTACCGCAAAGCAATTTGAAATCGGCAAATAGTGAAAAAATAGTGAAAAATAGTGAAAAAATAGTGTAATTTTTGTGGAAAAGTCTGCCCCGGCGTGATATAATATAAGCGTGTAGAAAGGAGGCAGTTGCTGATGATTAAAGTCAGACTCACAAATGAAATCTTAAAATACATTTCTGATATCGATAAGAACAGGTATACTGTCTCTTC
>Ga0310786_10011227_pt1 | contig 11193 bp, 5 predicted proteins | sample AusTroGonzalo_MG_FD_203881 | JGI IMG/M metagenome (GOLD analysis project Ga0310786, IMG submission 203881) | Bovine rumen microbial communities from tropical cattle in Woodstock, Queensland, Australia - Gonzalo_03 (v2) (version 2) | ecosystem: Host-associated > Mammals > Digestive system >...
ACGGCCTTGACCCTCTTTCTCAGCATGCTGTTTGTGGCGGGTTATCAACCGTTGGAAAAAACGGGAGAAAACGTTTGGCACGTAAAGGTGAACGGCGTGGAAGTGGGAACGGTGGACGATCCCGCGAAGGCGGATAAGATGCTCTGGGATGCCAGATATCAGATCCAGTCGGAAAAGGAGGGCTTTACCTTCCTTGAGGCGGAGCTGGAAGTGACGGGAGAGGAGATCCTCTGGGGTTACGTTGACGAGGAGAATTACGTGCGCGCCAACATGTTCAGGGTGTTGTCAAGTGCCGTTCAGTCGACGCTGAAAAACAGTTATGCCGTAAAAGTCAAGGGTTATCTTGTAAACCTTTCCACCAAGGAAGAGGTGGAGGAGCTTTTCCAGGCGGCCATTGATAAGTATGACGATTCGGGAGCCTTTCAGGTAAGGCTGGTGCATGACGACAGCAAGAAATTTGGCGCGTATACCACCGTTGTGGAAAAGCGTCAGGAGGAAGCCGTGACGGAAACCGTGGAGGAGAACCTGTTTGAGGCAGGCGCCCAGATTCCGCTTAGCATCGAGGGAAAGGTTTTCGAGGAGCCGAGGGAAAAAGATTTTGACGACTTTGACTATGGCGTTATGAGCATGGATCTGGCGGAGAACGTGGAGGTGGTTCGCGCATATCTGCCCGTTTCCGAGCTGAGCCCGGTGGAGGAGGCGATCGACCACTTGGTTCGCGAGCAGGAGGTGCCTAAGGAATATACCATCGTCTCCGGCGATACGCTCTCGGAGATTGCCCTTAAGGTAAACGTTCCCATGGATCAGATCGTGGAGATGAACCGGGATCTTTTGGATTCCGTTAACACGCCGATCCACGTTGGCGAAAAGCTGATCATCACGGTCCCTGAGCCGGAGCTTTCCGTGACCAGGCGTGAGACGAAATACTATGAAGAGATTTATGACGCGGATACCGTCTATATCGAAAATGATTCCTGGTATACTAACGAGCAGGTGGTGCGTCAGCAGCCTTCTGCCGGTTTCCGCAAGATTTCGGTGGAAGAAAATTACTTGAATGATACCGTGGTGGAGAGAATCATCCTGAAGCAAGAGCTGATCAAGGAAGCCGTTCCGCTGATCGTGGAGCGTGGAACAAAGGTTCCTCCCACCTATATTAAACCCATCTCCGGCGGCCGCATCAGTTCTTATTTCGGCAAGAGGAATAAGCCCACCGCAGGCGCAAGTACCTATCATCAGGGCATAGACTGGGCGACCCCCGTTGGTACGTCCGTCATGGCATCCTGCGGCGGTACCGTTTCGAAGGCCGGCTGGGCAAGCGGCTATGGCTATTGCGTCTTCATTGATCATGAGGATGGCAAGCAGACTCGTTACGGACATCTTTCCAAGGTGCTCGTGAAGGTAGGACAGAAGGTAAGACAGGGTGAAAAGATCGCGCTCAGCGGTAACACCGGCGTAAGCACGGGTGCTCACCTGCACTTTGAGATCCGCGTAAACGGAACGGCCGTGGATCCCCTGAAGTACGTGTCGAAGTAGCAAAACACTAGATGTGGTGCGTGTTTTCCGGGTTAACCCAACATAACCCGGAAAACAAACGCGCGTTCGGTTTACAAAGAAGGAAATACGTGGTATTATAACCATAATGTGGTGAGTTTTTGGGTGTTGGAAATGGGAATACTCTAATAAAAAAGAGGTTATTCAATTATGAAACAATATGCAATCAAGGGCGGGAATCCCTTAGTGGGAGAGGTTGAGATCGGCGGCAGTAAAAACGCTGCGCTGCCTATCCTTGCCGCCGCCATGATGACGGATGAATCCGTCTATATAGACAACATGCCCGACGTGTTTGACACGAACGTGCTGCTGGATGCGATGAAGACCACCGGCGTCTCCGTCGTACGTACCGGAAGACACAGCGTGACCATCAACGGCGGAAATATTTTTACCAAAGTAATCGAAGATGACAACATTAAAAAGATCCGCGCGGCGTACTATCCCGTTGGCGCGCTTCTTGGAAAATATAAGGAAGCCACCGTGCCCCTTCCCGGCGGATGCGACATCGGATGTCGTGCCATCGACCAGCACATCAAGGGATTCAGGGCGTTGGGCGCGGAGGTTTTGATCGAGCACGGATATATCAAGACCTGGGCGGACAAGCTTGTGGGCAGTCACATTTACATGGACTGCGTCAGCGTAGGCGCGACCATCAACGTAATGATGGCGGCGACCCTCGCGGAAGGAACTACCATTATTGAGAACTCTGCTAAGGAACCTCACGTGGTTGACGTGGCAAACTTCCTGAACAGCTGTGGTGCACACATCAAGGGTGCAGGTACTGACGTGATCAGGATCAAGGGCGTGAAGAAGCTTCACGGAACGGAATATACCATCATTCCGGATCAGATCGAAGCCGGTACGTTCATGTTTGCGGCAGCTGTCACCAAGGGTGACCTCATGGTGAAGAACGTGATCCCGAAGCATTTGGAGTCCATCACCGCAAAGCTGATCGAGATCGGCTGCGAGGTGGAGGAATTTGACGATTGCATGAGAGTGGTGTGCTCAAAGGTTTTGAAGCCCACTCACGTAAAGACGTTGCCTTATCCCGGTTTCCCGACGGACATGCAGCCCCAGATCGCCGTTGCACTTGGCCTTGGCGAGGGCATCAGCATCGTGACGGACACCATCTTTGAGAATCGCTTTAAGTACGTGGACGAGCTTACCCGCATGGGCGCAAACATCCGCGTGGAAGGCTCCACCGCCATCATCAATGGCGTAAAGAAGTACACGGGCGCAGGCATTTCCGCTCCGGATCTTCGTGCGGGAGCCGCACTGGTAACGGCTGCCTTGGCAGCAGAAGGGTATACTCTTGTGGATGAAGTGAGATACATCCAGAGAGGCTATGAGGACTTCCACTTAAAGCTCCAGGCGCTGGGCGCACAGATCGAGCTGGTGGAGGACCAGAAGGAATTCCAGAAGTTTAAGCTGAAGACCGGCTGATTTATTGGAATTTTGGACGAAAATCGTTGTTTGTGAGATTTTTTCATCGTTTGTGCAATTCTCTGTTGACAAAGAGATTGCGGCGTTGTATTGTAGGTAACTGTAAGACAATTATATATTTGATTTCTCTTATTCAGAGTGGTGGAGATACATAGGATCGATGAAACCACGGCAACCCCTGAAACAGGAAGGTGCCTCCCTGAGCGAAAGAAATTTCGAACAATAAGAGGATTTGCATCGAAACCAAGTCCGCTTATTTCAAGCGGACTTCATTTTTTTAAAATGATAAAGGAGATACCATGGAAAAAAGATTATTTACTTCCGAATCCGTAACTGAAGGACATCCCGATAAAATCTGTGATGCCGTGAGCGACGCCGTACTGGATGCGCTGATGGCACAGGATCCTTATAGCCGCGTGGCTTGCGAGACCTGTACAAAGACTGGTTTTGTGCTTGTCATGGGCGAGATCACCACGAAGGCAAACATTGACGTCACCGACATCGTAAGAAAGACCGTGACGGAGATCGGCTATGATTCTTCCGAGAAGGGCTTTGACGGAAATACCTGTGGCGTGATGGTGGCGCTGGAGAAGCAGTCCCCCGACATCGCAATGGGCGTTGACAAGGCGCTGGAGGCAAGAAATGGCGAGAAGGACATGAATGAGGAGGAGCTTGATGCCATCGGCGCAGGCGACCAGGGCATGATGTTTGGTTTCGCAACCAATGAGACGCCCGAGCTGATGCCTTATCCCATCTCCCTGGCCCACAAGCTGACCAGAAAGCTCACCGAGGTTCGCAAAAACGGGACTCTCAGCTATTTGAGACCTGACGGAAAGAGCCAGGTTTCCGTGGAATATGATGAGAATGGAAAGCCCTTCCGCCTTGAGGCAGTCGTTCTTTCCACCCAGCATGACGAGGCAGTGACCCAGGAGCAGATTCACGCAGACGTTAAGAAATATATCTTTGACGAGGTTCTTCCCGCTGAGATGATCGATGAGAAAACAAAGTTTTTCATCAATCCCACCGGACGATTTGTCATCGGCGGACCTGCCGGCGACAGCGGCCTGACCGGTCGTAAGATCATCGTTGACACCTATGGCGGATATGCCCGTCACGGCGGCGGCGCCTTCTCCGGAAAGGACTGCACGAAGGTGGACAGAAGTGCGGCATACGCAGCGCGTTACGTGGCAAAGAACGTCGTGGCTGCTGGCCTGGCTGAGAAGTGTGAGATCCAGCTTTCCTATGCGATCGGCGTGGCTCATCCCACCTCCGTCATGGTGGACACCTTTGGCACTGGCAAGCTCTCCGATGAGAGATTGGTCGAGGTCATCCGTGAGAACTTTGACCTTCGCCCCGCAGGCATCATCAAGATGCTCGACCTGCGCAGACCCATCTACCGCGCAACTGCGGCATATGGCCACTTTGGAAGAACGGACGTTGAACTGCCCTGGGAGAAGACGGACAAGATTGACGTGCTGAAGAAGTACTTATAAATTGACAAGAAGAAAGCGGAGAGACGTTCTCCGCTTTTTTTTACGTTATGATCGAAAGCTCGAACGTTTGATTGTAAATAAACCGAAAATATGGTACGATGATTATGTCGCAGGTTGGGCGGCAAGAAGGTTATCGGATTCGTACGCAGGGGTTAGAAAGAGGCAAGGTTATGGCATTTGTGCATCTTCACGTTCATACGGAATATTCCCTTTTGGACGGTGCAAATAAGATCAAGGAATACGTTCGCAGGGTCAAGGAATTGGGCATGGACAGTGCCGCCATCACCGATCACGGCGTCATGTACGGCGTGATCGATTTTTATCGCGCGGCGAGGGAAGCGGGGATCAAGCCCATCCTTGGCTGCGAGGTTTACGTGGCGCCCAATTCCCGCTTTGACAAGGAGCAGACGGGCGGCGAGGAGCGTTATAATCATTTGGTACTCCTCGCGGAGAACAACGTTGGCTACGCAAACCTGACGAAGATCGTGAGCAAGGGTTTCACGGAGGGCTATTACTACAAGCCCCGCGTGGATTTTGAGGTGCTGCAGCAGTATCATGAGGGCATCATCGCGCTCTCAGCCTGCCTTGCGGGTGAGGTGCCTCGCTATATTGAGAAAGGCCTGTACGATGAGGCGCGAAAGTGCGCAAAGAAGTACGAGGCTTGCTTTGGCAAGGGGAATTATTTCCTGGAGCTTCAGGATCACGGCATTCCGGAGCAGAGGATCGTGAACACGGAGCTTCTTCGCATGAGCAAGGAGCTGGACATTCCCCTTGTTACGACGAACGACGTGCACTATACCTATGCGGAGGATGCTGAGCCTCATGACGTGCTGCTCTGTCTGCAGACGGGCAAGCGCCTTGCGGATGAGGATCGCATGCGCTATGAGGGCGGTCAATATTACGTCAAGAGCGAGGAGGAGATGAAGGGGCTGTTCCCCTATGCATGGGAAGCAGTTGAGAATACCCAGCGCATCGCCGACCGCTGTAACGTGGAGATCAAATTCGGGGAGACCAAGCTGCCGCACTACGAGGTGCCGGAGGGCTTTGACTCCTGGAGTTATTTAAATAAGCTTTGTCATGACGGGCTGATCGCGAGATATGGACGCGATCTCCTTCACTTGGAAAATTCCTGGGAGCCGGCGATCTTGCCGGAGGATCCCGTAGAGTATAACGGCATGCTTTCCGAGGTGATGAATCGTCTTGCGGGGGACACGGGCGAGACTCTGGGCGAGCGCCTGAGCTATGAGCTTGGCATCATTCAGCGCATGGGCTACGTGGACTACTTCCTCATCGTTTGGGACTTCATCAACTACGCGAAGGAGCATGACATTCCCGTCGGGCCAGGACGTGGATCGGCGGCGGGAAGCATCGTGTCCTACTGCCTAAAGATCACGAACATCGATCCCATTCGCTATAGCCTTCTGTTTGAGCGTTTCTTAAATCCGGAGCGCGTGTCCATGCCCGATATCGACATTGACTTTTGCTTCGAGAGAAGACAGGAGGTCATTGATTACGTAAGCAGAAAGTACGGTGCGGAGAAGGTGGTGCAGATCGTGACCTTCGGTACGCTGGCAGCGCGGGGCGTCATCCGCGACGTGGGGCGCGTTATGGACATGCCCTATGCCTACGTGGACAAGATCGCGAAGATGGTGCCGCAGGAGCTGAACATCACGCTGGACCTGGCACTGGAAAAGAATCCGGAATTTAAAAAGCTCTATGAAGAGGACGAGCAGGTGCACGCCCTGATCGACACCTGTAAACATTTGGAGGGTCTTCCGAGGCATACCTCCATGCACGCGGCGGGAGTTGTCATCTGCCCCAAGGCGGCGGATGAATTTGTGCCGCTCTCCAGGGGAAGTGACGGCGCCATCACAACGCAGTTTACCATGACAACCTTGGAGGAGCTGGGCCTCCTAAAGATGGATTTCTTGGGCCTTCGCACCCTCACCGTGATCCATGATGCGGTGAATTTTGTGGAGAAAAGCCAGGGAATCAGGCTTGACGTGGATCGCCTGGACTATAATGATCCGAAGGTGCTGGCCTATATCGGAACGGGTAAGACCGAGGGGGTGTTCCAGCTTGAGAGCGGCGGAATGAAGAGCTTCATGAAGGAGCTTCGCCCGGGGAGCCTTGAGGACGTCATCGCGGGAATCTCCCTGTATCGTCCGGGGCCCATGGACTTTATTCCGAAGTATTTGAAGGGAAAGAATGACAGTAAGAGCGTGACGTATTCCTGTCCTCAGCTGGAGCCGATCTTAAAACCGACCCACGGCTGCATCGTGTATCAGGAGCAGGTTATGCAGATCGTGCGCGACCTGGGCGGATATACCCTTGGCCGAAGCGATCTCGTGCGACGCGCCATGAGTAAGAAAAAGCAGTCCGTCATGGAGAAGGAGAGGGCGAATTTCGTCTACGGAAATCCCGAGGAGGGAGTTCCGGGATGTAAGGCCAATGGCATCAGCGAGCAGGTGGCCAGCCACATTTACGACGAAATGATGGATTTTGCAAAGTACGCGTTTAACAAGTCCCATGCGGCGTGCTATGCGGTGGTGGCTTATCAGACTGCGTTCTTAAAATATTATTATCCCGTTGAATTCATGGCGGCGCTGATGACCTCCGTCATCGATAATTCCGCGAAGGTGTCAGAGTATATTTTGACCTGTCGTAATTTGGGCATCGACGTACTGCCTCCCGACGTGAATCAGGGGGAGAGCGGTTTCGCCGTGCAGGACGGGAAGATCCGCTATGCGCTTACCGCCATCAAGGGCGTGGGGCGTCCCATCATTGAAGCCTTGGCCGAGGAGCGCAGGGAGCGCGGACCTTTTACCAATATCAAGGATTTTATCACGCGCATGTCAGCCCATGACATCAATAAGCGCGTCATCGAGAGCTGCATCAAGGCGGGAGCCTTAGACAGCCTCGGCGGCACGAGAAAGCAGTTCATGGCGGTATACTCCCAGATCATGGAGAGGATCGTTCATGACAAGAAGAATAGCATGGCGGGCCAGATGACCCTCTTTGACATTGTGTCGGATGACCAGAAGGAAGAGTTCGACGTACCGCTTCCGAAGGTCGGCGAGTATGAGAAGGAGATCCTTCTGCAATTTGAAAAAGAGGTGCTTGGCGTTTACGTCAGCGGGCACCCCATGGAGGCATGGCAAGATCTCTGGAAGCGCTGCATTACGAACGTCAGCACTGATTTCATCGTGGATGAGGAGACGGAGGAATTTAAGGTTCGGGATCAGGCGCTGGTGACCGTCGGCGGCATGATCACGGGCAAAAACGTGAAATACACGAAAAACAATGAGGCGATGGCCTTTGTGACCATTGAGGACCTGCTCGGAACGCTGGAGATCATCGTGTTCCCGAAGAGCTACGTGGAGTATTCCTCCTTCATGCTGGAGGATGCGAAGGTCTTTGTGCGCGGAAGGGTTTCCGTGAAAGAAGACCGGGAGGGAAATCCCGTCTGCAACGTGATCTGTGAGCAGATGGTCAGCTTCGAGGAGGCAAAGGAAAAGGTCACGTCGAATGCCGGCCCCATCTTCCAGGACAAGCGGGGCGGTTTTCAGGGCGGCTCCCAGGGAAAATTCCGCAGGGAGGGAGACTGGAGGAGTGATGCTGGCGGATTCCAGACAGGCGGCAACGGCAGGTGGTCAGGCACTGGCCAAGATGGAAATGGCACGGGCGAAAATGGCGCAGCGGCACCCAGTGGGCGGCCTACGGCGAAAAAGCTTCCCAAGGGCGTTTGGATCCAGTTTGATACCCTGGAGGAGTTTAAGGCCAGGGAACGGGAGCTCTATGAAGAGATCGCGGAGTTTGAAGGAGATGACAATGTTGTCATTTACGTCAGGGATCAGAAACAGATCCGCCTTCTGCCGGCTACGCGCTGCGTAGATGGGAAAAATGAGGCGTTACAGGCAAAACTTAAAACGATTTACGGAGAAGAAAACGTGAAATTCCGTTTCTGACCTATTGAAAACCGTCGAAAAATAGATTAGAATGGGAAGGTAAGGCTTCCGACGAGAAGTGGATCACGGAGAGAGCGGAGCCATTTGGGAGGAAACAACATGGAGAAAGAGATCAGAACTATTGGCGTTTTGACGAGTGGCGGAGACGCACCTGGAATGAATGCTGCGATTCGTGCAGTCGTTCGTACCTCAATTGCCAGGGGAATCAAGGTAAAAGGAATCAAGAAAGGCTATCAGGGCCTTTTAAATGAAGAGATCGTTGATCTGGAGGCGAAGGACGTGTCCGACATCATCCAGAGAGGCGGTACCATCCTTGGTACGGCGCGTTGCCTGGAGTTTAAGACCAAGGAAGGACAGCAGAAGGGTGCTGACATCTGCCGCAAGCATGGCATCGATGGCATCGTGGTTATCGGCGGCGACGGTTCTTACCGCGGCGCGCAGGCACTGTCCAGACTGGGAATCAATACCATCGGACTTCCCGGCACCATTGACCTGGACATCGCATGTACGGAATACACCATTGGTTTTGACACGGCAGTAAACACCGCCATGCAGGCCATTGACAAGGTTAAGGATACCTCCTCATCTCATGAGCGTTGCAGCATCATCGAGGTTATGGGTCGTGACGCAGGTTACATCGCTCTTTGGTGTGGCATCGCAAACGGCGCCGAGGACATCCTGCTTCCTGAGAAATATGATTACAATGAGCAGGAGCTCATCAACAACATCATCCGCAGCCGTCGCCTTGGAAAGACCCACCACATCATCATCAATGCGGAGGGCATCGGACATTCCGTATCCATGGCAAGACGTATCGAGGCGGCTACCGGCATCGAGACCCGCGCAACCATCCTTGGTTACATGCAGCGTGGCGGCATGCCCAGCGCAAAGGATCGTTACTATGCATCCATCATGGGCGCAAACGCAGTGGACATCCTTCGTCAGGGCAAGACGAACCGCGTGGTTGGATACAGAAAGGGTGAGTTCGTAGACTTTGACATCGAGGAAGCACTTCAGATGACGAAGACCGTTGACGAAAGAGAGTATGAGATTTCCAGACTTCTCGCCGTCATGGATGAAAAGGAACGCTAAAAAATCCGGCGGTTATGCCTTAGGGTATAACCGCCTTACTTATTTAAGGGCCCTCAGTCCCTGTGGGGTGGAGGGTGCCCGTGAGGATGGAATATGATCACCAGCGTATCAAATCCGAAAGTAAAACAGATCGTTGCATGGCAGAATAAAGCCAAGGAGAGAAGGGCGGACGGCGTATTTCTGGCGGAGGGTCAGAAGATGTTTGGGGAGGCTCCCCTCGACTGGATCCGGGAGGCATACCTGACGGAGGCAGCCTTGGAAAAGATGGAGCAGGCTCCCGAAGTGAAGGGAAAATTAGGACAGATTTCATGGGAAATTGTGTCTGAAGAGGTCATGAAAAAGATGGCGGATACCCAGACGCCACAGGGAATTTTAACTGTTTTGAAGTGCCCGGGCTACTCCTTGGAGGAGCTTTTGGACAGAAAAAATGGCCTGTTTTTGGTGCTGGAAAATCTCCAAGATCCCGGAAATTTGGGCACGATCATGCGCACGGGCGAGGGCGCCGGGGTGACTGCCGTCATCATGAATAAAACAACAGTTGATATTTTTAACCCTAAGACAATCAGGGCAACAATGGGCTCGATTTACAGAGTTCCATTCATTTATGCAGATGACTTGCAAGAAATATTGCAAAAAATGAAAAGCCGGGGAATCCGTTCCTTTGCGGCTCACCTGTCTGGAACGACCTATTATACGGGCTGTTCCTTTCAGGAACCGACGGCGTTCCTCATTGGAAATGAAGGAAACGGACTTTCGGATGAAATCACAAAAATGGCGGATTTCTTCATAAAAATCCCCATGGAGGGGAAACTGGAGTCATTAAACGCCGCAGTTGCCGCTGCGCTCTTGATTTATGAGGCAAAAAGACAAAGAAATACGTAATGCATTCCTTCTATATATAGAAGAAACAGAAAAAGACGTCTCTATATGTAGAAGAAGAGGATAAAGCATTTTATATGGAAGGAGAGGAAACTATGGAAAGGAAAATTGGGTTTATTGGACTGGGAAACATGGCGACGGCCATTATGGGAGGCTTGCTTGCAAAGAAAATGGCAAAGCCTGAAAACGTGATCGGATATGACAAATTTGACGCCGCAACGGAAAAAGCAAAAGAGAGATATAATATAACAACTGTTATTGATGAAAAGGCCGTTGCATCCGAGGCTGACATACTGATTCTTGCCGTAAAACCTAACGTTTTGGCGGAAGTTTTGCCGAAGATCGGCACCGTGATCAGGAAAAAGACCATCGTCATCAGCATCGCCGCAGGAAAGACGCTGGGCTTCCTCGAGGAGGGACTTGGCAGGAAGGACCTGAAGGTGGTTCGCTGCATGCCCAACACCCCCGCTTTGGTTTTGGAGGGCTGCACCGGAGTTTGCGCAAACGCGAACGTGACGGAGAAGGAGATGAAGCAGGTTTTGGATCTCCTCGGTTCCTTCGGCAAGGCAAGCGTCGTTCCCGAGAAGCTCATGGACGTGGTGGTTGGAATCAGCGGAAGCTCACCCGCGTACGTATTTATGTTCATCGAGGCGATGGCGGACGCTGCAGTGGCAGCCGGAATGCCCAGAGCCCAGGCATACGAATTTTCCGCTCAGGCAGTTCTCGGAAGCGCCAAGCTTTTGCTGGAGACGGGTAAGCATCCCGGC
>Ga0310786_10011229_pt1 | contig 11189 bp, 10 predicted proteins | sample AusTroGonzalo_MG_FD_203881 | JGI IMG/M metagenome (GOLD analysis project Ga0310786, IMG submission 203881) | Bovine rumen microbial communities from tropical cattle in Woodstock, Queensland, Australia - Gonzalo_03 (v2) (version 2) | ecosystem: Host-associated > Mammals > Digestive system >...
ACCTAACACTACTTTATTTGGATGCCCATAACGATTATTTTTTCCAACACTAATTACAGAATATTTAGGTTCTATTTCATCAATAAATTCTTTACTTGAACTTGTTTTACTACCATGATGTCCAACTTTCAATACATCGATATCTGATAGATTATATTTATTCATTATTTCTTTTTCAGTAATAATTGATGCATCTCCCATAAACATAAATTTATAACCATTTAGTTCTGTATAAATAACATTACTATTATCATTTTCATTATCATATTCTTTTGTTTGTAGGAAATAGATTTTATTCTTATCAACAATTAATTCTTTTATACATGAATAATATGGTATTTTCTTTTTATCTAATACTTTGATTAATTCCTTCTCTAAATCGTTAAATTCACCACAATTAAAAATAACTTTATCTACCTTAAAATTATTAACTAGATTAATTGCTTCTCCCATATGATCAAAGTCCCCATGAGATAAAATCAAAGTATTAATTTTAAATGTATTTATACTGTATAAAAAACTCGTTATCTGAGAACTTAAATAATTATTATTTTCAAGACCACCAGTATCTATTAATATATTGCGCTTACTATTTTTTATTAAAGTCATATCTCCTTGACCAACATCAACAAAATATATATATAAGCTATTATCAAATCTGTATTTGTTTTTTATAAATAATAAAAATATTATTAGAATAATAATTAAGATTTTCTTTTTATATTTTATATAAAGAAAAATAAAAACATATATCAAAATTAAAGATAATAAAGAAAACTTATGTATGTAAAAATTAAAAATTTTTACATACGAAAATTTCAAATTAATAAATTCAAAAACTTTTAAGATGTTACTATACAAACTATCAAAAAAATTAAAAATAACAGATAAAAAACTTAAGGGATAAAAGATATACCCAACTAACGATGAAAATAATATATTTAAAATAATAGCTAATAAATTAATATGATAATTAAAATATAGTGTTAGTGGTGCTGTTATAACAAATATATAAATTGATACTTTAAAAGTATTTTCTTTAGCATCACAATTAAAAATATTTATTAAAAATAAATATATTATAAAGACATACCAAAAGCTTGATAAATATACATAATTAGGATTACCAAAAAGACATATATTAGTTATTAATAAAAACAAAGTGTATTTATTAATATTTAATTGATACTTATTATTATAATAATTTATAAAATACAACAATATCGCTCTATAAAGAGGAAGTGAAAAGTTCGTCATAAATAGATATGTTATTGAAAATAACATTAGTAACATAAATACAAAATTACTTCTTTTAAATATACGATATAAAATATTTTTTAGAAAGTTTAATAAAAGAATGATATGAAGACCTGAAACAGCAAACAAATGTGATATTCCATTATTCATATAACTATTTTTAATATCGTAATCAAGATATGATTTATCTGCAAATAAAAAATTATAGATATACCCTTTACTTTTTTTATTTGCTATTTTCTTTTCTAAAAATCTATTAAAAAAATATTTTTTATTAAAGCCTATTTTTTTATAATTATTTATTTTTACATTTTTTCTTATATTTAAACCTTTTAAGTAGATATTATAATTAAATATATTAAACATTTTAGGTATATTTATATCTTTTAATGTATATTTAAAAGATATAATATCACCCACATTTAAATTAGATTTAGCATAAATATATCCCTTAATATTTTCTTTACCTTTTATATATAAAATTTCATAATTATCATATTTATTGATCCTATATATAGTTCCTTTAATAATATTATTTAAAGAATTAAATACATAATTCTTATTAAAAATATATAAAGAAAAGATATTATAGATAGATAAAATTATAACTAATAACTTACACAGTAATTTTATCTTTGATCTTGTCAAATAAACTATCTCCTATACCGGAAATATTTTTAACATCTTCAATAGTATTAAATTTTGTTTTAGATCTATATTCTATTATTGAATTAGCTTTTGCTTCACCAATACCTGGAAGCATGAGAAGTTCTTCTAGTGTGGCATTATTTAAGTTTGTTTTTTTATCAATATTTTGTGATACATCAATATTTTGTACTTCATCAGTTATTAATCCTTCAATGGAACTATTTTCTATTTTAACATCTTCACTTTCTATAGGAATAATAACAGTTTGTGGATTATCTGAAGTAATATTTTTCTTTTTTATGTCAGATTTTTTAGAAACAATAACTACCATTTCATCTTTAAGTTTTTTACTTAAATTAATATTTTCTGTAGTGGCTCCTTTTTTTAATCCACCAGCCATATTAATCAAATCTAGAACATTACTTTCTTCACTAATCTCATAAACGTTTGGTTTTTTTACATAACCTTTAATATCAACTTTGATTGTGTTAGTTTTAGTTTCTTCCTTTGAATCATTAAATAACTCCTCGTTTTTTTGTATTACTTGACTAATAGATTTATTTTTTAAACTATCGTAATTAAGTAAAAAAGCATCATTAAGAATGATTAAAATTAAAAATAATATTATCAAAAATAAATTTTCTAGAATTTTATTTTTTAAATCATAAAAAAATTTCATGTTTTTCTCCTTTCACTAATATACTTTTCCGAAAAACATGAAATTTCCTTTTAATTTTCTATTTTTTTTCTAGCCTTTTTTCGACATTTGTTTCATAAGCAACTCTTTCAACTACGAAAATCATCGCTATAACATTCATTGCAAATGATCCACCATAACTAAGTAGTGGTAGTGGTACTCCCGTTAGTGGTAATAATGCAGTAATACCTACTAAATTAATTAGTATATGAAGTGCTAAATATATAAAAACTCCATAGCATATAATTTGATTACGTAAATTAGTCGTTTTCTTAGAAATAGCAAGTATTCTAAATAAAATAAATGCATAAATTAGTATGACTCCTATACCTACAACTAATCCCATTTCTTCAACTACTATTGGGAATATAAAGTCAGTATGACTTTCTGGTAAATATAAATATTTTTGAGTACTATTACCAAGTCCAACACCAAATAAACCACCATTTTTAATTGCAATATATCCATTACATACTTGGTAACCTGTTTCTTGAGTATATCTAGAACAAGGCGCTTTGTAATTAAATCTGCTTTCTTGTGTATGTGTTAAAGCTGATGAGTGAAATAAAAGTATATATAAACCAATAAAAACAACAACTAAAGCACCATACTTAAACGTCTTCATAGCCTTCTCTTTAAATGGTAAACTTAAAAATATTGCTCCGACAATTCCTGCATATATAGCTGCACTACCAAAGTCAGGTTGAAGCATAATTAAAACAGCAGCACCAACATAAAACATAAGTGGTATAAAAGCTCCGATCACATTAGGATTTTTCCTTGAAAAATAATTTCCATAAAAATATCCCATAGTAAGAATTGAAAATGATTTAATAAATTCACTTGGTTGAATTGAAAGGGGTCCTAATTTATACCAGCTTGATGCATTATTAGTAATAACTCTTTTAGTAACAAGTGATACAAGTATAAAGGCACTAGCAATTAAACCAATAATAGCAACTCCTTTATAAAACTTAGTTGGTGTTGTTATTATAAAAAAGCCTAAAATAAATGATAAAACAACAAATATTAATTGTTTTTCAAAGAAAAAATATGATGGTTTTTTATATCTTAGTACAGATGATACACTTGAAGAACTATAAATCATTAAAAGACCAAACAAAGTTAAAACAACAAACGCAATAAAAAGTGGTTTATCGATTTTGTTCCATACCTTTCTCATATCATCTATCACCTACTATTTAATAATAGCACATTAAAGAAGTAAAAACAAAAATAAATCAACAAAATTAATGTCAAAATAAGGTAATGATTAATATATTATATTAGATATGAAAAGGAGGTATAACTTTTGTATTACTACGGAAATAATGGCTATTATCAAGGAGGTTATCAAACACCTTGTCAAAACAATGGATTTGTAGGATATACTAGTGGAATTGGATCAAGCGGTGCTATTTGGATAGTATTATTTATTTTATTAGTTATAATTATTGGATCAGGATGGAACTTCTTTAATAATGGCAAAAATTAAAAAGAAAGGAAAAATCCTTTCTTTTTTTTGCTTTTTCATAAAATATTTGTTAGAATACAAGTGAAAAAAGCGAGGTTGAATTATGAAGTTACCTTTAATTAAGATATTAGATGAAAAAGAAAGAATCTTACATAAGCCATCAAAAGATGTAACATTTCCTATGGATGCTAGTGATAAAAAAATGCTTAAAGACATGCTTACATACCTAGAAATGAGTCAAATAGATACTTATAGTAAAAAATATAATCTAAGACCAGGAATGGGACTTGCATTTGTTCAAGTAGGAATTCCTAAAAGAGCCTTCGTTATTTGTAATGAAAATGATGATGGTGAATTTGATAAATATATAATAATTAATCCTGAAATTATATCAATGAGTGAAGAAATGATATATGTTGGTGAGGGTGAAGGCTGTTTAAGTGTTAATCGTGAAGTTGATGGTATTGTGCCTAGACATGCAAGAATTACAATTAAAGCTTACGATGAAGAAGGTAATGAATTTACCATGAGAGTTCGTGAAGATTTAGCAGTTGCATTTCAACATGAAATTGATCATTTAAATGGAATATTATTTACAGATCACATAAATCCTAAATGTCCATTTAAAGACGCAGATAATATGAGAGAAATATAAAAAAGATATCACAAATGTGATATCTTTTTTTATTTATCTTCTAGTCGAACACTAACTATTTTAGAAACACCAGATTCTTGCATTGTAATACCATATAAAACATCAGCGTATTCCATAGTTCTCTTTTTATGTGTAATTAAGATAAATTGGCTCTTATCCTTTTTGTCTTTAATATATTCACCAAATGTATCAACGTTTGCATCATCTAATGCAGCTTCTGCTTCATCTAGAATTATAAATGGAACAGTTTTAACATTAAGTATTGCAAATAAAAGTGCGATTGCAGTAAGTGTCTTCTCTCCTCCACTTAAAAGGATAATAGAATTAAGTTTCTTTCCTGGAGGCTCAGCAATAATCTCAATACCAGTTGATAAAATGTCATCAGGATTTGTAAGTTTAAGGATACCTTTTCCACCTTTGAATAATTTTTTGAAAGTTAAAGCAAACTCTTCTTTAATCTTTTCAAAAGTAGTAGCAAACTTATCTACCATAATTTTATCCATTTCATCAATGATATCAAGTAATTCTTGACTAGCTGTTTCTAAATCACTTTGTTGTTTAGTTAAGAATTCATATCTTTGGCCAAGTCTTTCATATTCACTTATTGCTCCTACATTAACTTCACCTAAAGCATTAATTTCTCTTTTAATCTTATTTACTTTATTTCTTGCTTCATTTTGATCAATATCTAAATGATATTCAAGTTTTGCTTTTTCATAAGTTAACTGGTAATTCTCAGATAAATTTAATAATAAATTATCAAGTTTAACATCAAATTTTCCTAATTTAATTTCTTTTTCTTTTAATAAATTAGACATTTGATTATATTCTTGATTTTCTTGTCTTAATTTATTCTCTTCATCAAGTAAATTATTACTATAATCAAGTTTAGTATTTTGAAGTTGATTTAAATCCCTTTCTAAAATTTCTCTTTCAGTAATCTTTTCGTTATATGCATTCATTATTTTATCTATTTCTTGATCTATTTTATTTTTACTTAAAGATTCTTGACCTTGAAGAGAACTATTTTTATCAGCTATTAAATTATTAATTTCATTTAATGACGTATTTTTTTGATTTATTACTTCAATATTAATAGCTATTTGCTTTTCTAAATCAGTAAGTTTAGTAGAAATAATATCTTCTTCTTCATTAACAAGAGATAAATCTTTGTTTAATTCTTTCTCACTATTTTTTAGATTTTCTAAATTATATTTTAGTTTTTCTAATTCATTTTTTTCTTCAATATAAGAGCGTTTCTTGCTAGTACCACCAGTAACAGAACCACCTGCATGAAGAATTTCTCCATCTAATGTAACAATACGATATTTGTAATCTATAATTCTACCAATCATGTTCATGGTATCTATATTATCTACTACTATAACATTACCTACTTGATTATCAATTACATCACGATACTTTTCTTCACAAGTAACTAAATTATTAAGTGTATTAACATAACCTTTAACTTCAGATAACCTTGTTACTATACTATTATCTACGTACCTTGGTTTTATTACATCAAGTGGGAAAAAAGTTGCTCTTCCAAGTTTATTTTCTTTTAAATAATTAATAGCATTTTTAACAACTTTATCATTAAGTGCAACTAAAAAATTAGCTGATGAACCAAGTGCAGTATCAAGTGCAACTTGATATTTTTCATCAATATTAACTAACTGTGATATTGTTCCATAAATATCAGAAAATCTCGGATTACTTAAAATAGATTGAACAGCATAAGGTAGTTTAGCATTAGTCATTATATTATTTTCTAATATATCAATCTTATTTTCAGTGTTTAATATATCTTTAGAACAATTAGCAATTTTAGTTAAGATATTTGTTTTTTGAACTTTATTTTTTATTAAATCATTATCAAGTTCTTCCTTCTCTTTATTTAAAGATATAACAACTGATTTAACGTCATCAATATCTTTTTGAAGAACTGTTTTATCTTTTTCTAAATTAAGAATTTCTTCCTTTAAATTTAAAATTACACTTGCAATTTGATCTTCATTATATTCATATTTAGTTCTTTCTAACATCATTTGTTTTGATGCATTTAAAGAAGCAATTTCATTATTCAATGAAATTAAAATATTGTTTTTTTCTCTTACTTGATCATCAAGTTTTGTTATCTCAGATTTTAGTTTTTCAATAACTAAATTATTTTTGTTCCCATTAGATTCTTTATCCAAAATTTCACTAGATAGTTTTTCTATTTCACTTTTTAAAGTCTCATATTCATTATTAATTGAAGAAATATCATTAGTAATTAATCCTATTTCAATTTCTTTTAATTCATTTTTAAAATTTAAATATTGTTTTGCTATTTCACTTTGTTCTTTTAAAGGTTCAACGGTAGTTTTAAGTTCATCAATAACAAGATTAATTCTAAGTAAATTTTCCTTAGTTTTATCGAGTTTTCTTAAACTTTCTTCTTTTCTCTTTTTATACTTTAAAACTCCGGCAGCTTCTTCAAAAATCGTACGTCTTGCTTCTGGTTTAGAATTGATAACATCAGCAATATTTCCTTGACTAATTATATTAAAAGAATCATTACCAGCTCCTGAGTCTATAAATAAATTTGTAATATCTTTTAATCTTACTTTTTGTCCATTTAGTAGGTATTCATTTTCACCAGATCTATATACTACTCTTTTTACTTCAATTTCACTATATTCAGAATTAAAATAGTGATCACTGTTATCAAAAGTTAAAGCAACCATTGCTCTTTGTTGCATAGGTCTATCTTTTGAACCTGAAAAAATAACATCAGTCATGTTATCAGAACCACGCAAAGATTTAATTGATTGTTCACCCATTACCCATCTAACGGCATCAACAATATTACTTTTTCCTGAACCATTTGGCCCAACAATCGCAGTTATTCCACCTTTTATGTCTAAATCTAGTTTATCAGCAAAAGATTTAAACCCTTGTGCTTTAATATTTTTTAAGTACATCTTTTACCACACCTTCTTATTTAGCGCATTTAGAATAAGCATCATATGCAGCATGTTGCTCTGCTTCTTTTTTGCTTTTACCTTTTCCATGACCATATACAATTCCGTCAATTATTACATCAACTTCAAATGTTCTATCATGAGCAGGTCCTTCTTCTTTAACAACCTTATATTCAACAGATTTTCTATCTGTTTGTACCATTTCTTGTAAAACTGTTTTGTAATCATCAAAAAATTGATATCCCTCTTTAATATAAGGAATAATAACATCAAAAATATATTTTTTAGCTATATCAAAACCTTGATCAAGATATATTGCTCCAAGAATAGCTTCAAATACATCAGCAACAATAGTATCATTTACATTACCTATTTGACCGTGACCTACCTTAATATATTCTTTATAACCAATCTTTTTTTCATAAAAAGCTAAGGCTTTTTCACATACATAACTTGCCCTAGTTTTACTCATAGTACCTTCAGGTAAATCAGTACTACTATATAAATAATCACTTATTATTACTTGTAAAACAGCATCACCTAAATACTCTAATCTTTCATAATTTTCTGATTCGTGTTCATTGGAATATGAACTATGAGTAAGTGCGATATCTAAAAGTTTTCCGTTTGTTAAATTAACACCAAATTTACTTAAAAAATTCATTACTATCATTCCTTAATATAAACTAAAGTTATTATATCAAATATGCCCTTATTTTGCCAAAGATATTTTACAATTTTCTAAATTTATAATATAATCTATTTGTAGGTGATAATAAATGAAAAAGATTTTAATCTTTTTTATTAAGTTATATCAAGTAACACCACTACACTGTCATACAATGTGTCGATTTAATCCAACATGCTCACAGTATATGATAGATGCAATAAATAAATATGGTGTTATAAAAGGAATTAAATTAGGTTTAAAAAGGCTTAAAAAATGTCATCCTAAAGGTGATTTTGGGTATGACCCAGTAAAATAAAAAGGAGTTTATATTAAAATGAAAAAGAAATTATTAAGTTTAATTATCATGGGAGCATGCTTACTTTCAAGTGGTTGCTTTAAACAAAAAAATATGGAAGAAATATCAATAAATACAACAGTTTATCCAATAACTTTTATTGCAAATACTTTATATAATGAAAATGCAAATATTACATCAGTGTATCCAAATGGTGTTGACCTAAATAAATTTAAATTAACACCAAAACAAACTAAAGAATATGCTAAAGCTGATATTTTTATATATAATGGTTTAACAAATGAAAAAGATATTGCAAAAAAGTTTATAAATGATAATAAAAATATATCAATTATTGACATATCTTATGGTTTAAAATATAAATACAGTACTGAAGAGTTATGGTTAGCACCAAACAATTTCTTAATGATAACTAAAAATGTTCGTGATAATTTAAAAAATTATGTAAAAAGTAAATATACAAAAAAATCTATTGATGAAAACTATAAGGTTTTAGAAGAAACTATTTCAATTATGGATGCAGAACTTAGAAATATAGCTAACGCTTCAAAAGAAAGTCAAAAAAATAATATTATTACTTCATCTAATGCTTTAAAATTCTTAACAAATTATGGCTTTAATGTTATATCACTAAAAGATGAAGAATCTAGTAAAAATAATAATATAAATACAATAAAAAGTAACTTTAAAAGTGGTAAATATACAACAATATTTATGCTATCTACTGACGAAGAAACAGAACTTATTAAAAATCTAAAAGACAATTATAGTGCTAAAATAGTTGTAGTTGATAGTATGATTAGTTTATCAAAAGAAAACATTGATGCTGGTAACGATTATGTTATGATCATGAACGAATTTATTGATAATATTAGAACATCAACAACAAATTAAAATGACTAATTTACTTAGTCATTTTTTATTGACTGAATATATATTATATTGTAAAATTATTTTATGACTTGGTTATGGAGCAGTACTCAAGAGGCTGAAGAGGCGCCCCTGCTAAGGGTGTAGGTCGGGTAACTGGCGCGAGAGTTCAAATCTCTCCTGCTCCGCCACTTATTAAGTCAAATAACTTATACATAAATGTATAAGTTTTTTTATGGATAAATTTAAGCAATAAAAAAACTCACTATTGTGAGTTATTTTTATATTGGTGACCCGTACGGGATTTGAACCCATGAATGCATGCGTGAAAGGCATGTGTGTTAAACCACTTCACCAACGGGCCAATTTAAATGGTGGGCCTGGGGGGACTTGAACCTCCGACCTCACGCTTATCAGGCGTGCGCTCTAACCAGCTGAGCTACAAGCCCATTTTCGTTGGACCTCTTTAATTTTATAATATTTTAATTAAATATGCAACAATTTTTTAAAACAAAAATGGTGTCCCCTCAGGGATTCGAACCCTGGACCCATTGATTAAGAGTCAATTGCTCTACCAACTGAGCTAAGGAGACACATCAATTTGCTTTTTAATTATAACATATTTTTTTATAATTGGAAGAAAAAATTAATCTTAAATAAAAAAAGAACTTATTTAGCAAGTCGTAAATAAGGAACTTTTCTTAATATATATTCATCAGAATAATGTTTATCCATATATTTTTGATAAAAACTTGTTGCCTCTACTCCTTTATTCCTTGCTGTCATTCTTCGAACAGCTAAAGAAGAAATTGTTATATCATAAACTAAAAACGCAACAATCGAAATCGTTAATATATTCATTATCCATTTAGGAACTTTTTCATATACTTTATTAAAAAGCGGATATAAAAAATTATGCCATAAAAGTGCTATTAATCCCCAAATAGGAAGATATGGGATAAATATTCTACCATTTACATCAAATCCCATATTCTTATATGTCCACATGCATGTTCCAAAACAATACTCTAATATAACACTACAAATATATTCAAATAATCCACCAATCAAACTTCCATAAACAAATATTTCAACATTACTTCTATCTTTAAAGAAATTTAAAATAACATATATAAGTACTGCTCCAATACCATATATAGGTTTAATTGGTCCATAAAGTAATCCTTGTTTACTCATAAAGATTCCATGCTTAATAAAATAGAAAGAAGTTTCTATGACATATCCTGCTATAGAACCAATTAGAAATATCCACACCATTTTATAAAAAGAAATTTTATCTTCTTTTTGCTTTTTTACTTCCCTTTTCATATGCTACTCCTATTATCATTATATCAAAGTTAACAAAATATGCAATTAAGATATTATTATGATATAATATTTTTAGGTGATGAATATGAAAAGCCCATTAGAAAGACTATTTTATATTGGAATATTTGGTTTAGGCGTATCAATAGCTATGATAGCAGAAAACTATATAAGTAAAAGCAACTCTTTATGGCAATATGTTATTGCTGGTACACTACTAGTATTTTCAATCTTTTTCTTAGTAGCAAGATTTGTTATAAAAAGAAAAAATAAATAGTGAAAGATAATTTATCTTTCACTATTTTTT
>Ga0310786_10011230_pt1 | contig 11188 bp, 8 predicted proteins | sample AusTroGonzalo_MG_FD_203881 | JGI IMG/M metagenome (GOLD analysis project Ga0310786, IMG submission 203881) | Bovine rumen microbial communities from tropical cattle in Woodstock, Queensland, Australia - Gonzalo_03 (v2) (version 2) | ecosystem: Host-associated > Mammals > Digestive system >...
ACCATTTGTCTTTGCAACGCAGCTTAAAAATAATTAAAAATTTAGTCAAAAAAAACGGAAGTTACCTAAAAGGGCAACCTTTTGGGGCTATACGTCAAAATTGGCTGCTTACGAGAAATGCGTTATTGTTCTTGAGCCTAGAAAGAATGGTACAGAGTATTATATACCTACAGCTTACCATCTTGACGGAAAAGATGCTGCTCGAGATAAAATAATGAGAAAATATAAACGGGAACTACCGGATTTGTTATAAAAAACAGGGAACGTTTAGCATCTAAGGCTAACGTCCCCCGATTTCTTTCCCTCGGATGAGGGATGAACTTGATGCAAAGGTACTACTTTTTTTTTATTTATCTATTTTTTTGTAGGAAAAATCTATTTTGCACTCTGTTTTTTTCAATTCTGAGTGTAACCCTCCAGATGTAAGCAGTCATTTTAGACTGTATTGCGTACCTTTCATAGTATAAATATCTATAAAGTTAATACCTGTTGGATTCCCGACGGGTCTAAAATAACTACCATCACAAATATTAATAATTCGGATACAAATAATCAATCAAATAGATGGAAAGAAAGCGAATTTATCTTTGCCTGGCTCACATGAGCGAGGCAGGGCTGGAACAAAAGTATATCCAAGAGGCATTTGATACCAATTGGGTGGTGCCACTGGGACCAAACGTCAATGCCTTTGAAAAAGACCTTGAACGTTTTGTGGTTCAGGGTTCACGGTTCATGGTTAATGGTGAACCGACGAAGCGTGTGGTGGTACTGAGTGCGGGAACGGCGGCGGTGCATCTGGCTTTGATAGCCTGTGGGGTAGGTCCTGGGGATGAGGTGCTGGTGCAAACCTTTACGTTCTGTGCTTCGAGTCATCCTATCACTTACCTTGGTGCCGCACCGGTATTTGTGGATTCGGAGCCTGAAACTTGGAACATGGATCCTGAGCTGCTTGAGGTGGCTATCAAGGACCGCATCGCCAAAACGGGTAAGAAACCAAAAGCTATTGTACCTGTGGCGCTGTATGGTATGCCATACAAGATTGACAGAATCATGGAGATTGCCAACAAGTATGAGATTCCTGTAGTGGAAGATGCCGCTGAGGGCTTTGGCTCAAGATTTAATGGTCAAGTGCTCGGTACTTTTGGCAAGTATGGCGTGCTGAGCTTCAATGGCAACAAGATGATAACGACTAGCGGTGGCGGTGCGTTGATCACGCCCGATGAGGAATCTTGGAGAGAGATTATGATGTACGCCACGCAGTATCGCGAAAGTTATCCATATTATCAGCACGAGAAGATAGGGTACAACTACCGCATGAGTAATATCTGTGCTGGTATTGGTCGTGGACAGATGACAATAGTGAATGACCATATTGCACATCATAAGCATGTACAAGGGCTGTATGAACAGTTATTGGCTGACGTGCCAGGAATAACTGTACATAAACAGCCCGATGTAAGATGTAAGATGGCTGAAGGAAGAGATATTCCTGTATATGACAGTAATTACTGGCTCTGCACTATCACTATCAATCCTGAGGTGAAGGTGAAAGGTCAGGAGAATGCCTACAAGACCATTGTGAAGGGTGCCGTGGGTGGTGCCGCAGGTGTGATCCATGCTGCTTCATCCGCCACCACAGATTGTCAACCCAATGAGAACGTGGAGGCGCTGCGTGTGTTTATGGATCATGCTCAGATAGAGGCTCGCCCTGTATGGAAGCCGATGCACAAGCAGCCGGTGTATAAGAACGCTCCCGCATATATCAACGGTGTGTCGGAAGAGATTTTCAAGGTAGGTATGTGTTTGCCTGCAGGGCCATACGTAAGTGACGAGGATGTGAAGTACATCGTGGATACTATCAAGAGCGCGATTGAATGATTATATAATGGATATCTGAGGGGCTGCTACCGAAAAGCAGGCTTACACTAAAGTGATAGCTTACAGATAAAAGAATCTTAGGTATTTGTTTGCGTAATTATATAATAATCACAAGCTTAGCATCAGAAACCGACAGTTCCGAACTGGCGGTTACGTAAATAATCGGTAAGCACTCAATTGCTTTTTAGGTCATCCAATATTAATTGATTTCTCTCTCAAAAAAACGATAAAGGATGCTACTTCGTGACTATCAGGCGGAGATGCTGCTCCGCCTGCATGAGGCATGGCGTAAACATCGCTGTGTGATGGTGCAGATGCCCACGGGTACGGGCAAGACGCACCTGATGGCGGCGGTGATTCGCGAGGCTGCTGCCGGGGGGGTGCTGATTGTGGCGCACCGGCAGGAACTGATAAGCCAGATCTCACAAACATTGGGTTTGTTCGGGATTGGGCATGGGGGTAGGTATGCCCCTAACTTAGGGGGTGACCTCTCTGCTCCTGTGCAGGTGGCGAGCATCCAGACGCTGAGCAGGAGGATAGCTTCGGGGGATTCCTTGGAAAAGGAGGGTGAAGAGGCTTGGAAGCCTTCATTGGTGATCATAGACGAAGCGCACCATGCCTTGGCAAAGACCTACCGGATGCTGTGGGAGCAGTGGCCAGAGGCGAAGTTCCTTGGCCTGACGGCTACGCCTTGCCGCCTGAACGGACAGGGATTCACAGACCTCTTTGAGGTGCTGCTGCAGTCGCAGGATATTGAGGCATTTATCGGCCAGGGCTGGCTGAGCGACTTCGAGTATGTATCGGTCCGCCCCGACAGCCTGGCGATGCAGCAGGTGGGGGCCTTGCGGAAACGTGGTGCCGATGGTGACTACCAGACAAAGGAGATGGCCACGGTGATGGACTGCCCGGAGAGCATCGCACACCTGTATCGCTGCTACCGTGCCTATGCCGAGGGGAAACGTGGCATCGTGTATGCCATAGACAAGGCCCATGCGCAGCATATCTGTGCCTACTACAGCGACAAGGGTATCAGCAGCTGTGTGATACACGCTGGAACTCCCGAGGGGGAGCGCTGCCGCTTGGTGAATGATTACCGCGAGGGTCTGATAGACGTGATGGTGAATGTGGATATCTTCTCGGAGGGTTTCGACTGTCCGGAGGTGGAGTTCATCCAGCTGGCCCGTCCCACGCTGTCGTTGTCGAAGTACCTGCAGCAGGTGGGCCGTGGAATGCGTGTGACGAAGGGCAAGGAGTATGTGCTGATACTGGACCAGGTGGGCCTGTACCAGACATTCGGTCTGCCTACGGAGGCAAGGGAGTGGTCGCGGATGTTCCTGGGTCAGCTGGCCGGCAAGGGCAGCCTGACAGAAGGCAAGCCCATCGTGATACGCGAGGATGCCGACCGCAAGGAACTGGTGAACTTGGAGATGGTGCCTGTGCGCAGGCATGGCGAAGACAACAAGGGACTGGAGATATTCATGCAGGGCGGTCGCTATGGGGTGATGATGGACGGCAAGGTGACCTGCCGTGCCGAGTTTGAGCATATCCGACGGTTGGAGGGGCGCTATTTCGCCTTGGGCGTGTATCCGTTCCTGTCTCATCGCAGCAAGACCACGGTGATAGACGACAGGGGGTATGACCTGCGTGCCTCGCTCTATGGACGGGTGGAGCAGGAGGGTGACATCTTCAAGGGCTCTACGATAGAGGGTGCGACCCAATATTGGGACGCCAAGGGTGGCAGGTACTACAAGGCACCGCCACAAGTGGAGCGTATAGGCCGCATAGAGGTGATGCGCACGGGGAACAGATACCAGTTGCGGCATCAGTCGCTGCGCACGAATTTCTTCTTCGAGAAACAGGATGTGTTGTATAGTGATGACCTGACGATTATCGGTAAGGTGTTGATTGTTCGGAATGAAGTGAAGCATCCGTACCATATCCTGGCCTACTGGGGGGATAGCGTGATTGTAGATGAAACGGACCTGTATGGGTATAAACAGATACTTTCGAACGGGCGGATGGGGGCTCCGTTCCGCCAAATACCGCCGTATGTGAGTAGTACGCCGAATCTGTATAAGCTGCGGTTGCAGCGAGCGAAATAAACAAGAGGATGTGTCGCACATCCTCTTGTTTTTTCTTTATAGGTTCTTCTTTGTAGAGTTAATCTTCCTATGCAGCCTTTTTGATGTAAAAAATCCCATAATCTCTTGTAAGCCGTCATTTTAGGCCGTATTGCGTACCTTATATATAATGCCATACTTTGTGTGTTACATTCATTTCAGAAACGACTTAATCTCCAATTTCTTTAGAATTCTCGAACCCAAGTAAATGCTGGGGCCAAGAGTAGGTGACAATAGGGGTTGGAGGCTAACATGTTACGGAGTAAAAAGGTCATTCATTTGTACTTGATACTGGACATTGGATGAGTATTTGTTCGGGAATAATCCGTAGGGCGTAATCCAGGTTGGGAGAATGCCTCCACGTGCTTTCGTTTCACGGACAAAAGCCGAAATTCGATTTCGAACCTTTAGATCTTCTTCGGAGTTAATGACGTATTCTGAAGAAGTATATTTTATTTCACAGAGGTTGATAAGCCGATCGGCCCGCTCGATAATCATGTCAATCTGGACCATTGGGATGGATGAGCTGCGCCAAGAGTAGTATTCTACAGCAATCCGCTCAAGGCCGAGGGCACGACGGATCTGATTGATATGCGCCATACAGACATGTTCAAAGGCAAGTCCCTGCCAGGTGTTGATGACAGGCGTATTAAGGAGCTGCTCCCAGTAATCCTCCGTGGTGAGTTTCTTGGAGAAGGTGAGATGGAAAAGGGTGAAGAGGTCGGTCAACTGGAAATAGGCATCATTGATCTTGGGCTTTCCGTTTATTTTGGTCACATAGCGTCGTATTATATCGCAATATTCCAAGTTCTCAAGCTGTTTGCTTAGTGTGCCACTGGACGTCACTTTCAGTTTTTCTGCAATTTCACTTCGTTTAAGACCTTGTTTGGTTTTGCCCAACAGTTCAACAATACGTAGATAGGAATCTGGCGACTTGAAGAGAGAAGCGTAAAGTCGATGGTATTCTTGACCCAGCTCAGAGTTCTTGCGGAAATAGAGGCGGTCAATATTCTGGGCGAGGCTTTCCTGGGGGGTGAGCAGACTGAGGTAGTAGGGCACACCTCCAAGCATCATGTAAGTCTCGACTATTGTCTGGCGAGGCCACTGGATTTTGCGTGACTTAAGGTAGGCCTCTGTTTCGGCCAGGGTGAACTGACGAAGATAGAGGGTATGGGTGGTACGGTCGTGAAGTCCTCCATGGTCATTGACTATATTTTCTATCATCCATGAAGTGGCTGACCCGCAGACGATGAGGATAACATCGTTCTGAAGCGATGCCCAGGTGTTCCAAAAATGTCCTAATGCACGGACAAAGCCTGACTTGGAGGTGTCGAAACAGGGAAGCTCGTCGATATATATGACTTGCCGACCCTTATGGAGTTGCTTCTCAAGCACAACCTTGAGTGCTTCGAATGCTTCAAGCCATGTGCGTGGTTGGCCGCCTGAATAGCCAATATTAATCAATGCACTTGTGAAGGCAAAAAGTTCTTCTTCACGAGTGCCATCGATAATGCCAGTGGCGGAGAATGCAAAGTTGTTGTCGAAGAATTGTTGTATCAGATAGGTTTTACCCACACGTCGCCGTCCATAAACAGCAACAAACTCTGCCTTACCTGATGCCTTGATGTCTTTTAGCATCTTTATTTCTTGCTCCCTTCCAATGAAATTCTTATCCATAATTAGTCTGCTTGATTATGGTGCAAAGATACAATTATGATTTGGATAATTCGCCAAAATGAATAAAAAAAGCATAAAATGGGGGAAAATAAGATGGATAATTCGCCAAAATGAATAAAAAAAGCATAAAATGGGGGAAAATAAGACGAATATTTCGCCAAAATATTGTTTTCAATGCCCTGCCACTGCCAGTGTCAAGATGCTGATGGTGATGTCGGGAATGTCCTTGAAGACGTCGGCACAGGCGGTGAGGGTAGCGCTGGTGGTAAGGACATCGTCCACAAGCATCACGTGTTTGCCTGTAAGAATTTCGGGTGAAACATCAAGTTGAAAAACTTGGCGCATATTTTCGTAGCGTTCTTGGGCAGTCTTATGAGTTTGGGTTTCTGTGTGTCTGTTTCTCGAAACCAAGTTGGTTGCAACAGGAATAGCAGTCAGTTGCGATATACCTGTAGCCAAGCGCTCGCTCTGATTGTAGCCTCGTTGCCTGAAACGTTTCTTGTGCAAAGGTACTGGAATCAGCAGATCCACTCCCTCGAAAAAGGATGTCTGCATCAGTTCCTCAGCCATCAGTCTGCCCATAGTGATACCCAGTTCTGGCCTGTTTCTATATTTAATAAGGTGTACTATCTCAGCAAAGCTGCTTCCTGGTCGGTAATGATAGTAGGCAGTGACCCGTCCCAAGGGGAATTTCCCCCAAAAAAGTTTTTCCGCTAAACTGTCTTCTTGCAGGTGATAGTTGGTGCGTGGCAGATGCTCCCAGCAATGCTTGCAAAGGCCAATTTCCTCTTCCTGAAGCCGTCTTCCACAGGCAGCACAATAGCGGGGGAAGAACAAGTGTATGAGGGGTAAAAACCAATGTTTTGTCAGTTTCATTGTGTTTGCTCTGTGAGGTATTACTTAAATTTAATGGGTTTGAAGTGCATGGAGCCAAGGTCGAGGCTCAGCGTGATGACCTGATGATGGTGGACACCAAAGCGGGTGGCACTGACGATGATACCGCCATAGACATTGGCAAAGCGATGTTGGATGAAGCGGTAACGAAGATCGGTGCGACTGTAGAACGAGGCTTGGGTGAAGGTGTCGCCCCAGTAGTATTGTCCAAAATGTTCATTGCCAAACGGCTGAAGATTGGCTCCTGCATAGATGTCTTGCTTTAGTTCCAACCGCTTCCAGGAAGCACGAATCTCACCCAGAAAACCAGCATGGATATGGCTCCCATTCTCTAAGGCTCGCTCACGGTCGAAAGAAGCTAACATGCCTGCGCGTACTTCCAGACTGGCAGGTGCAGATGAGTGTTCAAAGTTCAGTCCTACAAAGGGATGGGCAATGAGGTAGTCGTGAATATGCTCCGTTTCGGGTCCACCATGCCGCAGGGCATAGTGGTAATAATACCCTTCGGCTCCCATAAGCAGTTGATTGAAATGAAACTTGGTACTGAGACCTGCCATAAATTGTTCACGGCTCTCACGGCTGATGGCGCTCGTCCAGTCGAGGAAAGCCTCGAAATGTCCATGTTCACCAATATACTGGGCAGCCATGCCCTGGATGATGGGGCGGTAGTAGCGAATAGTATCGGCAATGAGATAGTCGGAATACTCGCCTAAGAGTTTGTCGCGTTGAAAGTTGCCAAGCAGGAAATGGAAAGAGGGATTCTTGTACTGGTAGTATAGCACCAACTTCTCCGTGAGTGCTTTTTCGTTGGCACCCCAGCGGGTGATGAGGTTGATGCCTCCCATCAGTCTGTGCTTTCCATCGTCAAAGCTCACTCCCAATTCTGGGGTGAAGCTGGTGCCTGCGTAGGTTTGTGTGATACGATAGGTATGGTCTCCTTCCGAATTGTCGAAGAAGCCCAATGTTCCAACGTTCCATTCTATCTGCTGCGCAAAGGCTGGGGTAGTAGCAAGCAATAGAAGGAACACCAGTATTTTCCAGGTCGGCGAATTAAACTTATTACTCATGCAGTATGACATTTTTAACACAATCCCTCAATCATGCGTTTGATGACTACCGTAGCCGAAATCTCACGGTTGGCAGCTTCTGGAATGACCAGTGAAGTGGGAGCCTCGATGACATCATCGGTCACAATCATGTTGCGACGTACTGGCAGACAGTGCATGAAGTGTGCATTGTTCGTCCACGACATGTGCTCCGTGTCGATGGTCCACCTCATATCCTTGCTCAACACCTGCCCATAGTCAGCCGGACGGGTCACACCTGGGCAACTCCAATTTTTGGCATAAACGAAGTCGGCTCCTTCCAAAGCCTTGCGCTGGTCGTACTCCACCACGGCATCGCCTACAAACTTGGGGTCGAGTTCATAACCCTCGGGATGAGTGATGACCAAATCTACATCGGCTGCGTTCATCCACTGTGCAAAGGAGTTGGGAACGGCTTGCGGCAGTGCCTTGGGGTGGGGTGCCCATGTAAGTACTACCTTAGGACGTTGCACATGCTTGTACTCTTCGATAGTAATAAGATCGGCAAAGGCCTGCAGAGGATGCACGGTAGCGGTTTCCATGGCAAATACGGGGCGGCCGCTGTATTGTACAAACTGCTGGAAGACGGTTTCTGCATAGTCGTAATCGCGGTCTTTGAGTCCAGCAAATGAGCGTACGCCGATAAGGTCGCAATAGCAACCCATCACAGGGATAGCCTCCAAGAGATGCTCCGACTTGTCGCCATCCATGATGACGCCGCGTTCGGTTTCCAGTTTCCAGGCACCCTGATTGACATCAAGTACGATGACGTTCATGCCCAGGTTAAGGGCAGCCTTCTGGGTGCTGAGGCGCGTGCGCAGGCTGGAGTTGAAGAATACCATGAGCAAGGTCTTGTTGCGGCCTGACTCTACATACTTGAAGCGTTCGTTCTTAATCTCTATGGCTTCTTTCAAGGCAACACTGAGGTCACCGATATCTTGTACGTTAAGAAATGATTTCATACGATTGTTTTTTTTTATTGAGCATTAAACTTCGTTTGATTCTCGGCGGCACCTCGGGATAGAAAGCAAGCTTTCTCTCCATTCGGTTTGCACGAGAATTGAACATTGAACATTAAACTTCATTTGATAATTGCGCGGTTTTAAAGTTCATTGTCTGATTTGTCCTCGTCCTTCAATCAACCATTTGTAGGTGGTGATTTCCTCTAAGCCCATAGGACCACGGGGATGCATCTTCTGGGTGCTGATGCCTACTTCGGCACCCAATCCAAACTGGGCTCCGTCGCTGAAAGAGGTGGGTGCATTGACATAGACGCAAGCAGCATCTATATCGCGGCAAAACTGATTGCCGTGTGCTTTGTTTTCCGTAACGATGCTTTCGCTGTGGCCAGAGCCGATACCGTTGATGTGATCAATAGCAGCTTGCAGGCTTTCCACCGTCTTGATGGCCATCTTGTAGTCCAGGAACTCGGTACCGAAACTATCGGGTGTAGCCTCGCAGAGCAAATCGGCAGGGTATGAACCTTGCAAGGCTTGGTAAGCAGGCGCATCGGCATAGAGGATGACATGCTTATCGGCCAAGGGGGCACAAAGAACAGGCAGATCAGCCAGACGGCTTTGATGTATAAGCAGACAGTCCATTGCATTGCAAACAGTGACACGACGGGTCTTGGCATTGTGGATGATGGCTCTGCCTATCTCCAAATCGCCCTCGGCATCGAAGTAAGTATGGCAGATACCTGCCCCCGTTTCAATCACCGGTACTTTGGCATTGTCGCGCACAAACTGGATGAGTCGGCTACTGCCACGGGGAATGATTACATCGACCATACCCACGGCCTGCAACATCTCTGCAGTGGCTTCATGGCTGGCTGGTAGCAATTCCACTGCATGGGTATCGATGCCAAAACGGTTCAATACCTCATGGAGCACCTGCACGATGGCCAAATTGGTGGCATGAGCATTGCTGCCTCCTTTGAGCAACACGGCATTTCCGCTTTTGAAACAGAGCGAAAAGACATCGAAAGTCACATTGGGACGAGCCTCGTAAATCACACCAACTACACCGAAAGGAAAACTTACCTTGCGGATGAGCAGCCCGTTGGGGCGGACAGTTTCTTTCTGTACCTTGCCTAAGGGGGAAGGCAGCGAAGCTACATTGCGGGTATCTGCAGCGATGCCTTTCAGCCGTTCTGGTGTTAGTTTCAACCTATCATATAGCGGATTGGAAGGATCCATGCGGTCAAGGTCCTTCTGGTTTTCTTTCAAGATATAGTCAGCATTTGCTTCAGCGGCATCGGCCACCGCAAGCAACACTTGGTTGATGGTCTGTTCATCGAGTTGCAGCAGTTTCCGGCTGGCAACACGCACTTCCTTGAATGTATTTGTTAATTCCATTTTCTATATTTTTTATTAAGAGATAGAGAAATCCCCATCTCTCAATGTTCAATGTTCAATGTTCAATGCTCAATAAAAAGATAGTCATAATGTACCATTGGCTTGCCTCCGTGTTTGCCCATTTGCTGGCGGGCATCCTTGGCGGCATAGTTGGCACGACCTACTCCGATTACTTCTTGCTGATCATCAATGATACGCACGATGTCGTCTTTCTCAAACTCTCCCTTGATGTCGGTAATGCCTACCATCAGCAGGCTGGCAGCAGTCTCTGACGTGAGTCTCAAGGCAGCATCGTGGTTGATGTGTACTTCTCCCTTGGCAAAGTCTTCGCTGTGGGCTATCCATTTCTTCACACCCGAAATGGAAGCTTCGGACGGGATGAAACGGGTACAGACCGTATCTTCAGGATGCAGGTAAAGATTGAGCAGGATGTTTTCCTGCTTGCCATTGGCAATGACAACCTCAATACCTTCATCGGCCACCTTGCTGGCAATGCGGGTTTTGGTAAGCATGCCTCCGCGACCGAAGTTCGACCGACTGGTCTGAATATAGGCCGTGAGGTCATCGGCAGGGGCTATCTCACGGATGACTTTAGCTTGTGGGTCTGTGGGATTTCCGTTGTAGATGCCATCTATGTTACTAAGAATGACAAGCGCCTGTGCATCCATCATGGTTGCAATGAGCCCGCTCAGTTCATCGTTGTCGGTAAACATCAGTTCCGTCACAGAGATGGTATCGTTCTCATTGACAATGGGAATCACTCCATTGGCAAGCATCACGCTCATGCAGCTTTTCTGATTGAGGTAGAGTCTACGGGTGGCAAAGTCTTCTTTGGTAGTCAGAACTTGTCCCACGCAGATGCCGTGATCGCCAAATAGCTGGTAGTAACGTCCCATGAGTTTGGCCTGCCCCACGGCAGAGAAAAGTTGGCGCTGCTCCACGCTGTCGAGCTTCTTGAGTGGATGAACCTCGCTGCGCCCTGAAGCAACGGCTCCCGAACTCACCATGATGACCTCCAAGCCAGCCTTTCGCAGCTCAGCTATTTGGTCAACAATGGCCGACATGCGGGTAACATCCAATGTGCCATCCTTCCGACTTAGCACATTGCTGCCCACTTTTACGATGATTCTATTCCACGTCTTTTTCATCTATTTCTGTTCGGTTGTTGATAATCTCC
>Ga0310786_10011231_pt1 | contig 11188 bp, 12 predicted proteins | sample AusTroGonzalo_MG_FD_203881 | JGI IMG/M metagenome (GOLD analysis project Ga0310786, IMG submission 203881) | Bovine rumen microbial communities from tropical cattle in Woodstock, Queensland, Australia - Gonzalo_03 (v2) (version 2) | ecosystem: Host-associated > Mammals > Digestive system >...
TGAAAGCGGAAAAGATAATAAACGGAGACGGAAGCGGAAACTTTTATCCGCAAAACGCCGTAACCCGCGGTGAAGCGCTTGTTATGATTTATAACTGTTTTACAAGATAACAAAAAAGACAGAGCATTACGCTCTGTCTTTTCAGTTCAAAGAATTACTTATACTCTCGGCATATCTTACCGATTCCATAGCGTCCTTTGCGTACTTGTCCGCGCCTATTGAATCAGCATATTCCTGCGTCAGCACAGCTCCGCCGACTATTATTTTGCACCAGGGCGCGCGCTTTCGCAAAATCTTTATGGTTTCTTCCATTTGAGGTACGGTTGTAGTCATCAAAGCGCTTAAACCCACAATCGGAGCACGGAGTCTCACCGTTTCTTCAGCAATTTTTTCGCAAGGGACGTCTTTTCCCAAATCGGATACCGAAAAGCCGTAGTTTTCAAGCAGAAGTTTTACAATGTTTTTGCCTATGTCGTGAATATCACCCTTTACCGTTGCTATAACAACGGCACATTTTTTGTCTTTTTGAGATGTTCCCGAAAATGCAAGTTTTATTTCCTCAAAAGCCGCTTTTGCGGTTTCGGCACTCATTAAAAGCTGGGGAAGATAAACGGTTTTTTCTTCAAAGCCTTTACCGACGGCGTCGAGGGCGGGGATTACATAATCATTTATTATTGATAAAGGCTCATAAGTTTTGAGCATTTTTTTTGTTATTTTCGCCGCGTCCTCCTTAAAGCCTTTCAAAACCGCTCGGCTTAGCGATGCTCCCAAATTGGTGACGGTCTCGTCGGCAGATGCGGTTTCCACCGATTTTGGCTGATTGGACAGATTTTCAATGTAGTCAAGACAATTATCGTCAAGCCCGCTTATTACGCGGTAGGAATAATAGGTTTCAAGCATTTTTTCGGAGTAGGGGTTCATAATAGCCGCACTTAATCCGTTTTCCAAGGCGCTTGCAAAGAATATACTGTTTATGCTGTCGCGCGACGGCAAGCCAAATGACACATTTGAAACGCCCAAAGTTGTATTTGCGCCGAGTTTTTCCGATATAAGCCGTACAGACTCCAAAGTTATTTTTGCAGCATTTTTGTCAGCGCTGACCGCCATAGCAAGCGGGTCAAAAATCAGGTCGCAAACGCCAAGACCGTACTTTTCCGCCTCTTTTAGAATTTTTTCGGCAACGGCAAGCCTGCCTCTGGCAGTTTCGGGTATTCCGCCCTCGTCAAGAGTTAGCGCGACAACCAATCCGCCGTATTTCTTCACAAGCGGAAATACAGCGTCCATAGACGACTTCTTCCCGTTCACCGAATTTATCATAGCCTTTCCGTTGTAACGCCTTAGTGCCGCCTCTAAAGCGGATATATTTGATGTGTCTATCTGCAGGGGCAGTTCAATAATAGACTGAAGCTCGCATACGCAGGTTTTGAGCATACTCGCCTCGTCAATGTCGGGAAGTCCCACATTTACGTCTAAGACGTGTACGCCTTTTTCCTGCTGACTTACGCCCTCCTTTAATATATAGTCAATGTCATTCTCCAAAAGCGCCTGTTTAAAACGTTTCTTTCCTGTCGGATTTATTCTTTCCCCGATAAGTACGGGGCGGTTTTTGAAATCCACCGTATGCGTGTAGGAGCTTATAACTGAGAGATTTTTTTCGGTAATTTCAACAGGTGTCACGTCTTTTGATAAAGCAACAAGCTCTTTTATATATTCGGGCGTTGTTCCGCAGCAGCCGCCCGCAACCCTTACGCCCGCTTTAAGCATATTTAAAACGCTTTCCGCAAATTCTTGGGGAGCGACATCATAGACAGTTTTGCCGTCAACACTTTTCGGAAGCCCTGCATTTGGCTTTAATATAATCGGAACAGATGCTGCGGCAAGCAATTTTTTTACAATAGGCATAAGCTGCACAGGACCAAAGGAGCAGTTTACTCCGATAGCGTCCGCGCCCATACCCTCTAAAAGAGCGCACATAGCCTCAGGGGAAGCGCCTGTCATCAGCTTTCCGTCCTCGCCGTAAGCATTTGAAACAAAAACGGGGAGACTGCTGTTTTCCTTTGCCGCTAAAAGCGCTGCCTTTGTTTCGTAGCTGTCATTCATAGTTTCGATTAAAATGAGGTCTGCGCCGTATTTTGCGCCGAGCCTTACCGTTTTAGAAAAGGTTTCCACTGCGTCTTCAAAATCAAAATCGCCGTACGGAGCTAAAAGCCGTCCTGACGGGCCTATATCAAGCGCAACAAATTTCTGTTGCTTTCCTTTAGACTGCTTAGCGCCAATACGTGCATTTTCTATTGCAGCGGAGATTATATTTTCTAATTCGCTTTCGTCAAATTTTAAGGAATTTGCGCCGAAAGTGTTGGTGCATACAATGTTTGCGCCTGCATCAAAATAATCGCGGTGCAGTTTTTGAATAATATCGCTGTGCGAAATATTCCACGTTTCGGGAAACTCACCCGGTTTAAGTCCTGCGCTCTGCAGGAGAGTGCCTGTGCCGCCGTCTAAGTATACAATATTATCTTTAAGATAGGTTAAAATATCCAAAAAAAGCACACTCCTTTGCTATTTTACGCCGACTATCGCGGTAACCGATTTTGTCGGAGACATTAAAAGTGCAGAATTTAACGAAATTCCTATTTTCCGCGGCAGGTCTAACACTTTAAATATTTCCGTCTGGAATGAAAGGGGGAAATCCCCGTACCCTGGACTGAAACGCGGGCTTATTTCATTTTTTTGCAGACGTAAATCATTACAGAACGCGTCGCAAAGCGCCTCTATGCGCTCAGCTCCGATTGCCTGAAGCATAAGCGCACGCGACGGGGAAAGACGGCTGTATTTCATAATAAGTCGGTCAAGCTCAATTCCCACCGTTGCCGCGAAAATAACAGCGCACGGAAAACCGTTCAAATGAGCGCAAATTGATTGGGATTTTACTTTTGCAAACGGAAATTCGAGCGTGTTTTCTGAAATGAGAATTGGGAACTCATCAAAGCAGACGCTGTACCCCAAAATGCCGCTGCATTCTTTAAGACAGCTGTTTGCAAGGCTTAACATTTGCTCATCTTGTCCCTTGCAGCCTGCATATCGCAGTATTTCGCCGATATCTACAGGCAGGTTTTCATACTTTTTAACTGAAATCATAGTTTTCCTAAAATGTCCGACAGATTTTCCTTTATTTTTTGGGCAATATCGGGCTTATTCATTGAATAGATATGTATATTTGTTATGTTATTGGCAAAAAGGTCTATAATCTGGTCGGTGGCGTAAGCTATGCCCGCCTGCTTCATCGCAGGAGGGTCGCCCCCGAATTTGTCGACAATGCTCTTAAAGCGTTGCGGCATAAACGAGCCTGAAAGTTTTATGGCGCGTTCCACCTGATTTGCGTTTGTTATCGGCATAATTCCTGCCACAACAGGTACGGTTATACCTGCTTCGCGTATTTTATAAAGGAAATTATAAAGCAGGTTGTTGTCAAAGAACATCTGTGTAGTAAGAAAATCACAGCCTGCATCTACCTTTTCTTTAAGATGGCGGATATCCTCTTTTTGACATACACTTTCGGGGTGCACTTCGGGATAGCACGCACCGCCTATACAAAAATCCTCTCCGCTTTCTTTAAGCTCGCGGATAAGGTCTATCGCATATCGGTAATCGGAAATCCCGCCGTTTTTATCATCAGGAAGTCTGTCCCCGCGAAGCGCCATAACATTTTTTATGCCTGCGCTTTTCATATCGGAAATCTGCTTTTTTACGGTGTCCTTGGTGGAGGATACGCAGGTTAAATGCGCAAGAGTGGGAACAGAATAACGCTCCATAATGTTTTTTGCTATATCTAAAGTGTACTTGCTTGTCCCTCCGCCTGCGCCGTAGGTGACGCTCATAAATGACGGGGAAAGTTTTGCAATTTCCTCGGTTGCGGCTTTTACGCTTTCAAAGGAGGTATCATACTTTGGCGGAAATACCTCAAAGGAAATTGAGAGCCTGTCCTTTTTCAAAATATCAATAATTTTCATACCATATACCCCTAATACTGCATCTGTTTTCTTAATTCGCAGGAGATACGCTCACCTTTAAACAGGTTAACAATTTCAAAGCCAAACTCACTTGCCGCGCCTGCGCCTCTTGCAGTTATAAACTGCCCGCTAGAGACAACTTTTTCAGGCGAGTATATACCGCCTTTTACCGTATCCTCAAACCCCGGGAAACAGGTAAATTTTTTGCCTTTTAAAAGTCCCATTTTACCGATAACAGAGGGCGAGGCGCATATTGCGGCGATATATAAGCCGTTTTCGTAAGCGGATTTTATCAATTTCTGCACCTTTTCCGACTCGGAAAAAGCGGTATGCCCCGGTCCTCCCGGTAATATCAGCATACGCATATCGGAAAAATCGGTATCTTCAAAAGCAAGGTCGCACATTACCGTAACATTGTGCGATGAAACACAGGATTTTTTAGAAATCCCGACGGTTTTTGCGCTAAGTCCTGCTCGGCGCAGAATATCAAGCGTTTCTAACGCCTCAATATCCTCAAATCCGTCTGTTAAAAGCATATAAATCATAAAATTATTCCTCCTTTAGAGAGTTACGCAAACATAGGCGATATATAAAGCATATGAAATCAGCATTAAAGCCCCTTGACTGCGGTAGAGCCGTCCGAAAAGGAGCGGCGGAGTTATTGCAAGCAGGATAATTCCAAAGCATACGGGAATATCAATGGCGTATGTCTGCATTTCAACTGCCGCAGAGCCGCCTGCAGCCAGCGAACATATCGGAAGAATAACCGCAAGGTCTATAATATTCGCACCGATAATGTTTCCGACAGACAGCGAGGACTGCTTTTTTGATATTGCGGTAAGGGTTGTAACCAGCTCGGGAAGAGATGTTCCTATAGCGATTATTGTAACGCTTATAATTCCCTCCGAAATTCCGAACATACGCGCAATCTCGCTTCCGTTATCCACCATAAGCTGTGAGCCGAGCACAATGCCCGCTATGCCGATGATGAAAAGCAGTATATTTTTTCCAATGTCTTTTTTGTCTATTTCGTATTTTTCCGCCGCAGACATATTATTCTTTGCCGCAAGCGTATTTTCCGTCATAAAGATAACAAAGCATATAAGCATTATTATACTTTCCCATATGCCGATATTTCCGTCGCGTGAAAAAAGCCATAAAAACAGGCAGGTGACTGCCATTAAAATACCCTTAAAGGCAAATTCTGCGCGCTTTACTAAAGCGGGTATACATAAAACAGAAATGCCCATAATGAGCCCCAGATTTGCAGTAACCGAGCCTATGGCGTTTCCTGCCGCCATAACGTTTTTTCCTTCTAGTGATGCAAAAAGCGAAACCAAAAGCTCGGGGAGCGTTGTCGCAAAGCTGACAATGGTAGCGCCTATAATAAATTTAGGAATATTTAAAGCCTCTGCAAACCACACGGCGGAATCGACAAAGAAGTCGCCGCCTTTTATAATCAGCAAAAGACCTACAAGAAACAAAAATATAACCAAAGCGTTATTCATAATTTTTCCTCCGAACGGCTGAATGTATCCTACATATTAACATATTTGGACAATTAAGTCAATAGACGAAAAATGGCAAAAAAGCCTTTATTTTATGTATTTTCCTTGCTTTTTTGAAAAACTTGGGTTATAATAAAATAGAAAAGGTATTGTTATTTTGAAAGGGTTAGCGCTATGGGTAAAAAGTTTTCCAGAAGAGAGGCAAGGCAAGAGGCGTTCAAGCTCATTTTTGAGCTTAATCAGCATATGGACGAACTTGAGTTTTTGTTCGATAATTTATGTTCCGAAAATCCCGAGGCAAATTCGGCTATGCCCTATATACGCGAAACGGTCACGGGAGTTTTGAACCGTTATGACGAGCTTATCGGGATTATTTGCGAAAATTTGTTAAAGGGCTGGACGGTAGACCGTATTTCAAAAACCTCGCGTGCAATTTTAATGCTTGCGATTTACGAAATAAAATATGCTGATGATGTTCCCGACAAGGTTGCAATCAATGAGGCTGTGGAGCTTGCAAAAACCTTTGACGAACCGCAGAATGCCGCGTTTGTAAACGGAGTTTTGGCAGGGGTACTGAAAAAATGAGCCTGTACCTTGGAATTGACACATCAAATTACACAACCTCGGTTGCTGTTTGCGGAGACGAAGAGATAAATCTTAGAAAGATTATAGATGTTAAAGAGGGACAGAGGGGTATACGTCAGTCGGACGGCGTGTTTTTGCATATAAAAGAACTTCCCCGTCTTTTTGAAAGCCTAAGTATTGATATGCACGATATAAAGGCAGTAGGAGTTTCGGCAAGACCGCGCAATCAGGCGGGTTCATATATGCCTGTATTTACAGCAGGCGAAAGTTTTGCGAGGGTTATTGCAAAAACTCTCGGTGTACCGCTTTTTAAAACGTCGCATCAGGACGGGCATATTATGGCAGGGATTACTTCCTGCAAGGCATATGAACTTTTGAACGAGGATTTTACCTGCGTTCACCTTTCGGGAGGCACAACCGAAATTCTGTCCTGCAGATACAAAAACGGCAGTTTTAATCCGCAAATCATAGGCGGAACAAAGGATATTTCGGCAGGTCAGCTTTTAGACAGGCTCGGGGTGGCGCTCGGTATGAAGTTTCCGTGCGGAAAAGAACTTGACAGGCTCAGTCTTACAGCAAAGGCTAGCTTAAACCTTAAAATATCGCACGACAAAGGCTTTATAAACTTTTCGGGAATGGAAACTAAACTTTTGAATATGGTAAAAGAAGAGGACGCGGAAGTTTTGGCAAAGTCAGCACTTTTGCTTATTGGGAACAGTATAAATGCGGCGCTGTCCTTTTTAAAACCCGAAAAGGTGCTGTTTGTGGGCGGAGTCTGCTCGAATACCATTTTAAGAGATATATTTGGCGCTCAGGATTATAAGGCATATTTTGCGTCCTGTGAGCTTTCAAGCGACAATGCCCTGGGCACTGCGCATATTGCAAAAAAGTTATTTGAGGAGGTGATGTAGATGGAACCGCTTATTGCGACTGTCAGCCAGCTGAATTCGTATATGAAGCGTCTGGTTGAGGGGCAGAGCGCCCTTTCAGACATATGGATAAAGGGCGAAATTTCCAACTTTAAGGAGCATTATTCGGGACATCTTTACATAACCTTAAAGGACGAAGGCGGCGTTTTGAAGGCAGTTATGTTTAAAAGTGCGGCGTCGGGGCTTTCGTTTAAACCGGAGGACGGTATGAAGGTGCTTGCCCGAGGCAGAATAAGCGTTTATGAGCAAAGCGGAACATACCAGCTTTATATAAACGAAATGACGCCTGATGGCGTTGGTGAGCTGTATATTGCTTATGAAAAACTGAAAAAGCGTTTGGCAGAAGAGGGACTTTTTGATGAAAAATTTAAAAAGCCCATACCAAAATATCCTGAAAAAATCGGCGTAGTAACCGCAACGACGGGCGCCGCGGTACGCGACATAATAAATGTAATAACAAGGCGTTACCCATACTGTGAAATTATAATATATCCGTCGCTTGTGCAGGGCGCGGGAGCAAAGGAAAATATAGTTGAAGCAATAGAATACTTTAATAAGCATAACCTTTGCGACACCTTGATTGTAGGCAGAGGCGGAGGCTCAATAGAGGATTTGTGGGCATTTAATGAAGAAGAGGTCGCACGTGCGATATATGCATCAAAAATACCGATAATCTCGGCAGTGGGGCACGAAACCGACTTTACGATAGCGGATTTTGTCGCAGACCTCAGAGCGCCCACGCCGTCAGCCGCTGCTGAAATAGCAGTCCCGTCACAGCTTGAACTTTCTGCGGCGGTAAAAGGTATGCAGGGACGTATAGCCGCGGCGGAAGTGAACTATATAAAAAGGCTCAGGCTGTCGCTTGAGAAACTGAAACCGAAAAGCCCGCAGAAAATGATTGACGATATGCGCCAGTGGTGCGATAATATGCTTGGCAAGGCGGAGAAAAGTTTCCGTCTTACCGAGACGCAGAAGAGAAAAACTATGTCTGAGCTTTGCGCAAAGCTCGACGCAATGAGCCCGCTTGCAGTTTTAAAGCGCGGATATGCGATAGCGGAGAATGAGCGGGGCGGAGTAATTAAGGAAGCAAAAAGCCTGAAACAAGGTGAAATATTTAAGCTGACGCTTTCGGACGGAAGTCTAAAGTGTGAAGTAAAGGAGCAGGGAAATGTTTGAAACGAAGATAAAAGAACTTGAAGAAGTAGTAAATAAGCTGGAAAGCGGAGAGGCGAGCCTGTCTGAGAGCCTTGAGCTTTTTGAAAAGGGTATACAGCTTGCAAAGGACTGCAATAAAATGCTTGATGAGGCGGAAAAGAAGGTTTCTGTCTTAATCGGAGGGGAAAAGAAGGATTTTGATGAAGAATGATTTTATAGCAGAATATGCTAAAATTACCGAGGACGCGCTTAAGAAGTATATGCCCGACGGGGACGCTGTGCAAAAAAAACTTTATGATGCGATGAATTACAGCATTTTTGCAGGCGGAAAACGTTTGCGCCCGATGATTATGATGATGACGGCAAAAATGCTGGGAAAAACTGTCGACACGGTACTTCCGTTTGCCTGCGCTATGGAAATGATACATACATATTCTCTTATCCACGACGATTTGCCTGCGATGGACAATGACGACCTGAGAAGAGGAAAGCCGACAAATCATAAGGTTTTCGGCGAGGCGGCGGCCATACTTGCAGGAGATGCGCTTTTAACAAAAGCCTTTGAAATTGCTGCAACATACGGCGCGGAATATGCAGATACGGATAAGGCTTTAAAAGCCATATCAGTCCTTGCATCTGCTGCAGGCTCTGAGGGTATGGTTGGCGGTCAGGTTATTGATATTTTCGCAGAAGCAGACGATTTAGAAAAACTAAAGAATATGCACGCTTTAAAAACGGGAGCGCTAATCCGTGCATCAGGCGTAATAGGCGCGGTTTTGTCGGGAGCGGACCAAGAGCAGATAAAGGCAATAGACAGTTATTGCTATAATCTCGGCATTGCTTTTCAGATACAGGACGATATTTTAGATGTTCTGGGGAATGAGGAGTCGCTCGGAAAACCTATAGGCAGCGACGCGGAGAATAACAAGTCAACATATGTGACGCTTTGCGGAATAGACGAGGCAGAGAGACTGCAAAAAGAATACATAAAAAAGGCGAAGGAAAGCCTTGAAATGTTTAAAAATACAGAAGAATTATCGCTGCTATGCGATATGCTGGTAAACAGAAAGGCGTAGAATATGAGTTTTTGGTCGGAAAGCGTGCTTGTAACAAGCATATTGTCGTGGTTTACGGCACAGGTTATAAAGGTGTTTTTTTCACTTATTCAAAATAAGAGATTTGATTTTAGAAGACTTGTAGGCTCGGGCGGTATGCCAAGCTCGCACGCATCTTTTGTCACAAGCCTTGCGGCCGCAGTAGGACTTGAAACGGGATTTGGCGGCATAGAATTTGCTATTTGCGCAGTTTTTGCACTTGTTGTAATGTACGATGCGGCAGGGGTGAGGCGTGCGGCAGGTCAGCAGGCGCGTATACTCAATAAACTTATGGAGAAGTGGGAAAAATCCGATTTTTCCGACACCGATAAGCATTTAAAGGAGCTCTTGGGACATACTCCCAAAGAGGTTTTTGTAGGTGCGCTGCTGGGAATTACGATTGCCGTTGTGAGGCATATGTTATAGGAGATTTTGTATGCTTTTTGATTCACACGCACACTATAACGATAAAAAATTTGATGATGACCGTTTTGAGCTTTTAGACTCTATGAAAGAAAACGGGATAGGGTATATAGTGAATGCCGCAGATTCTATGGAGTCGATAGATAAAATCTTGCCGATTTGTGAAAAGTATGATTTTATGTATGCGGCAGTCGGGGTGCACCCCGAGGAGACAGGAGCGCTTAGCGAGGCGGATATCGACAGGCTCAGGGAGTTTTCAAGCCATAAAAAAGTCTGCGCCATAGGCGAAATCGGGCTTGACTATCATTATGACGATGTCCCTAAAGATGTGCAGAAATACTGGTTTGACAGGCAGTTATCCCTTGCAGAAGAGGTAAATCTGCCCGTTATAATACACGACCGCGAGGCGCACGAGGATTGCCTTAATATCCTGAAAAAGCACGACATAAAAAGGATAGGCGGTGTTATGCACTGCTATTCGGGAAGCAGTGAAATGGCAAAGGAGATTTTGGCACTCGGAATGTATTTCGGTTTTGGCGGAACAGTCACATTTAAAAATGCCAAAAAGGTGCAGAATGCGGCGCAAAATATTCCGCTTGATAAGATTTTGCTTGAAACGGATTGCCCGTATCTTGCCCCCGAGCCGCACCGAGGAGAGAGAAACAGTTCTCTTTTAATGCACTATGTTGCAGAAAAAATTGCCGAAATCAAAGGGATAAGCACAGCCCAAGCAGAAGAGGTTACTTTTCAGAACGCAAAGCGGTTATACAGAATTTAAATGTATTTGTCTAATATATACAGTAAAAAAGAAAAGCAAAACAAATATTTTGTAAATAAATTTTGAAATTTATACAGCACAAATGTTGCATTTTTTTATAGAAAATGTTAAAATAGATAAAATTTGAATTAAAAAATGAAACTTACAGGATAAAAACTTTCAAATTTTAACAAGTGAGGAATAAAATGTACGGCTATGAAATCCTACACGGGGATATTTTAGACAAGTTAATAATAAATGTCCGACGTGGTACATCACAGCACGCGTATATTTTTGAAGGGGAACGCGGCTGCGGCAGTTTCAGCGCCGCACAGCTCTTCGCAAATACGCTGGTTTGCGGTAAAAAGGAGGTTGCGCCGTGCGGAAATTGTACCTCCTGTATCCTTGCAAAAGCGGGAAATCACCCCGATATCAGCATAATCACCAAGCAAGCAGACAAGAAAAATATAGTTGTTGAGCAAGTGAGAGAGCTGTTAAAGGACTCGGCTAAAAAACCGTATGAAGATGCAAAAAAAGTCTATATTATAGCCTATGGCGACGAGATGAACGAGCAGGCACAAAATGCCTTTTTAAAGCTCTTGGAGGAGCCTCCTGAATATGCTGTTTTTATTATACTTGCGGAGAATATAGAAACTCTTTTGCCGACAGTGCGGTCAAGATGTGAAATAATAAAATTTCCGCCCATATCGGGGGACAAAATAAGGGA
>Ga0310786_10011232_pt1 | contig 11186 bp, 8 predicted proteins | sample AusTroGonzalo_MG_FD_203881 | JGI IMG/M metagenome (GOLD analysis project Ga0310786, IMG submission 203881) | Bovine rumen microbial communities from tropical cattle in Woodstock, Queensland, Australia - Gonzalo_03 (v2) (version 2) | ecosystem: Host-associated > Mammals > Digestive system >...
TGGGAGGAGTTTGTAAAGACTGGCGAATGTCAGATAGAACAGTACCATCTAGACTTCGCCGACCTGATGTGCGAGATCATCAACAAGTGCGAGGATGCGCTCTTCGGTCAACTCCTTCAGGATATGTACGACAATGAGGCCCGCGACACCCAATTGCGCCGCGTGTACGACAAGACACCAAAATACTATGCACAATTGCCCGACGAGTTCACCACTCAGGATGTGATGCGCATCTGGGGATATTCCGTCTCGGCAGCTGCTTCGAGAAAATGCGGTGAATTAGTCAAAAGCTGTGTGATAGTGAAATTACAGAAGGGCAGATTCAAGAAACTGGCCAAAGCAATTTGATATTAACATCTTAACATCTTAACAATTTTGGAAATTGAAAATTATGAAAGAAGTAAGTATCAACAAGAACATGAAACTCTCTGAGCATTTGGCTTCGCCGAGTGAGGCTGCGCTCAGCCATTTGAGCGAGCTCAATGGCCTTCGCTTATCGCCTCACTTTAAGCTCGGGGAGGTGACGAAGACAAGTTATTTGACGGCTGACGGGAATATCCCGAGCCATGAGGCGATTGTGAACCTCAGGAATATCTGCGAGGGTTGGCTGGAGGATTTGAGGTACAGCTATAATAGGTTGTATGGAGATGAAGAGATTCCCGTGGTGATTACGAGCGGGTATCGGAGTCCGGAGGTCAACAGGTTGGCGGGAGGGGCGAAGAACTCCAACCATTTGACGGGCTGTGCGGTGGATATCCGCTGCATGGGGCCGGAGCAGATGATCCGCTATGCAGGGATTCTGCTGGATATCGCCGACGGCACCAAGAGGGATTTCGACGAGCTGATCCAGGAGAAGCGCGGCACGACCTATTGGATCCACTTCGCCGTCAGGCCGAAGGACAACCGCCGGAAAATTCTCTTCGATATGCGCTGACATATATTAACGATAATCCCTCGACAGCAATTGCCGAGGGATTATTGTTGTTATCCAACATCTATAAATATTCAACCGTTGAAGGTTAGAAGAAGATCGTTGAAAGGATGTAGGCCACGATGGTGGAGGTGAACACGCAGATGAGGCCAGGCATCATGAACGAGTGGTTCAACAGGTACTTGCCGATGACGGTGGTGCCTGAGCGGTCGAAGTTCACCGTGGCGATGTCAGAAGGATAGTTCGGGATGAAGAAGTAGCCATAGACTGACGGCAGTACACCGAGCAGTACCGGGCCAGGAATGCCCAGCTTGTAGGCTAACGGCAACATGGCCACGACAACGGCTCCCTGCGAGTTGATGAGCACGGAGACGAGGAAGAACACCAATGCGATGCTCCAGGGATATTCTGCCACGATGCCCTCCAGGCCTTCCTGCATCTCAGCCATATAATTAGAGAAATAGGTGTCGGCGAGCCAGGCGATACCATAGATGGCAACGACGGCCACCATTCCAGACTGCCAGACGGGGCCTGCAACGGCTTTCTTTGGTGAGGCCTTGCAGAAGATGATCATGAGGGCAGCCGCAGTGATCATCACGATCTGGATCACCAGGTTCATCTTCAAATCGACCATGCCCTTCTCCGTAAAGCCTTCTGCCACAACGCCAGCCTTGGCCAGTGCCGAGGCAGAGATGGTGACACCGCTGGCCAGCGTCAGGTCGCCAGCACCTTTCACGGCCTTTACCGTAGAGTATGACGGCAACAGCTCGGGCAGGGCAGCAAACATCACAATGATGACGAGTGCGCCGATGAAGATGAATACGGCGTTCTTGGCCGACTGCGGGATATCCTTGTCGAGGGTGGTGGCATTCGAGCCGTAGATGTAGTTGCGCTGAGCGGGATCGGCGATCTTCTTCTGGAACTCGGGATCCTTATCGAGGTCGAGGCCACGATTATAGGAAGCGGCAGCGGCTGCCATCAGACCGCAGATACAGGCGGGGATGGAAACCATCAGCACACGGGGAATGGTGATGTCGAAGTGGTTGGCATTCGAGATCGTCACGAAGGCCACGACGGCAGCAGCAATCGGTGAACAGGTGATACCCACCTGAGAGGCAATCGAAGCCACACCACAGGGGCGCTCAGGTCGGATTCCTTTCTTTAACGCGATGTCGCAAATGATTGGCATCAAGGTATATACGACGTGTCCTGTTCCTACGAGGACGGTCAGGAAGAACGTACACAACGGAGCCAGGAAAGTGATGCGGTCAGGATGCTTGCGGAGCAGCCTCTCGGCAATCTGGATGAGCCAGTCCATACCACCCGATGCCTGCATGATGCCTGCGCAGGTGACGGCGGCGATGATGATGTAGATCACATCCGTCGGGGGGGTACCTGGCTTGAGGCCGAATCCGAACACTAACAATGCCAGACCGATACCGGAAATGGCACCCAAGGCAAGCGAGCCATAGCGTGAGCCTACCCACAAAGCTCCCAAAACGATGCAGAGCTGGAGAATCATTAATACCATAATAGATAAGTTTTTAGTTACATATTCTTGTTCTTTGGCTGCAAAGATAGTCATTTTATTTGAAATGACCATCATTTTCTCGTAGAAATCTTAAAATTATTTATTTCTTTTGCCAGCTCAGATATTTTTTGTACCTTTGCACGCCAAATAGAAAAGACAAAAAAGTAAAAAGGTTAAAAAGTATAATATGGCTAAGAGATTTGCCGAGCATAACGGCTTGAACCTGACACAGGTGAACAGCGACATCCTTGAGATGTGGCGAGAGAAGAACGTGTTCTGGCGCTCTGTGGAAGAGCGTGAGGGCTGCCCCCAGTTTGTATTCTATGAGGGTCCTCCCTCTGCCAACGGTCATCCTGGCATTCACCACGTGTTGGCTCGTACCATCAAGGATACCTTCAACCGTTACAAGACGATGAAGGGCTATCAGGTGAAGCGTAAGGCCGGATGGGACACCCACGGACTGCCCGTTGAGCTGGGTGTGGAGAAGGAACTGGGTATCACCAAGGCCGATATCGACAACAAGGAGAGCGCCAAGTATATCTCGACGGAGGATTACAACAAGAAGTGCCGCGAGAACGTGATGATGTTCACCCAGGAGTGGCGTGACCTGACGGAAAAGATGGGTTACTTCGTTGACCTCGACAATCCGTATATCACCTACGACAACAAGTATATCGAGACGCTGTGGTGGTTGCTGCAGCAGTTCTATAAGAAGGGATTGCTCTATAAGGGCTACACCATCCAGCCGTATTCGCCTGCAGCAGGTACGGGGCTGAGCTCGCACGAGCTGAACCAGCCCGGTTGCTATCGCGATGTGAAGGACACGACGGTGACGGCCCTCTTCAAAGCCCTGAATCCGAAGACGGAGTGGACCAAGTGGGGTACCCCGTATTTCGTAGCTTGGACAACAACTCCCTGGACACTGCCTTCGAACACAGCCCTCTGCGTAGGTCCGAAGATCGACTACGTGGCCGTTGAGACCTACAATTCCTATAACGGTGAGAAGATGACCATCATCCTGGCCGAGAGCCGTCTGAACGCTTATCTGGCTCCAGAGGGAAACATCACCGATGGCGACGAGATGCCTGAATATAATAAAGGTGAGAAGTTTGTGCCTTACCGCATCGTAGGCCGTTATACGGGCGAAGAGCTCGTAGGCATGAAGTACCAGCAGCTGATGCCTTGGGTGAAGCCCTCGGCTAAGCTCGACGATAATGCTGCCGACTACGTGAAGGCATACGCAGAGGCTCATCCGGAGAAGGTCTTTGTTTCTGAGAACGGCAAAGACCAGTTTGTGGAGATGGAGAGCGAGGCATTCCGTGTGATTCCTGGCGACTACGTGACCACAGAGGATGGTGCCGGTATCGTGCATATCGCGCCGACGTTTGGTGCTGATGACGCCAAGGTGGCTAAGGATGCCCACATTCCGAGCCTCTTCCTTATAAATAAGAAAGGTGAGACGCGTCCGATGGTGGATCTGCAGGGTAAGTACTACGTGATGGACGAGCTCGACGCTAACTTTATCGCAAAGTGTGTCAATAAGGAGGGTTACGGCCACCACGCAGGCGACTACGTGAAGAATGCCTACGCACCCGAGTTTAACAAGGACGGTAAGTATGACGAGCAGGCTGCCAACAAGGCTGAGGACCTGAACATCGTGATCTGTATGGAGATGAAGCAGGAGGGTACGGCGCTGAAGATTGAGAAGCACGTGCACAACTATCCTCACTGCTGGCGTACGGACAAACCCGTGCTCTACTATCCTCTGGATAGCTGGTTTATCCGTTCTACGGCCAAGAAGGACCGTATGTTTGAGTTGAACAAGACCATCAACTGGCAGCCGGAGTCAACGGGTACAGGTCGTTTTGGTAACTGGCTGGAGAACCTGAACGATTGGAACCTGAGCCGTTCACGCTTCTGGGGTACACCGTTGCCCATCTGGCGCGACGAGGACGGCAAGGAGATCTGCATCGGCTCGGTGGAGGAGCTCTACAACGAGATCGAGAAGGCTGTGAAGGCTGGTGTGATGAAGAGTAACCCATTGAAGGACAATGGCTTCGTGCCTGGCGACTGGAGTAAGGAGAACTATGATAAGATCGACCTGCACCGTCCGTATGTGGATAACATCGTGCTGGTATCGGAGACGGGCAAGCCCATGAAGCGCGAGAGCGATCTGATTGACGTGTGGTTTGACTCGGGTTCTATGCCTTACGCCCAGGTTCACTATCCGTTTGAGAACAAGGAGCTGATTGATAAGGGCATCGCCTTCCCCTGCGACTTTATCAACGAGGGTGTGGACCAGACACGTGGTTGGTTCTTCACCTTGCACGCCATCGCCACGATGATTTTTGACTCCGTGGCCTTTAAGAACGTGATTTCGTCAGGTTTGGTGCTCGATGCAAAGGGCAACAAGATGTCGAAGCACGTGGGCAACGTGGTGAATCCCTTCGATATGATTGGCAAGTATGGTAGCGATGCCGTACGTCTGTATATGATGACGAACAGCGAGCCGTGGGACAACCTGAAGTTCGACCCGGAGGGTGTGGACGAGGTAAGAAGGAAGTTCTTTGGCACCTTATATAATACGTATAGCTTCTTTGCGCTGTATGCGAATGTGGATGGGTTTGACCCTCAGGTGGCTCAGGTGAGCTTCGAGAAGCGTCCGGAGATTGATCGCTGGATCCTCTCTTGCCTGAATACACTGATCAAGGGTGTGGAGGCTGAGTTGGACGGCTATGATCCCACAAGGGCAGGACGACTGATTGACGCCTTCGTGAACGATGACCTTTCTAACTGGTACGTGCGCCTGAACCGCAAACGTTTCTGGGGTAAGGAGATGAGCGAGGACAAACTCTCAGCTTATCAGACGCTTTACGCCTGCCTGATGACAGTAGCCAAGCTGTTGGCACCCTTTGCACCGTTCTATGCCGACCAGTTGTATAAGGACCTGGGTGGCGAACTCGACTCTGTTCATCTGGATAAGTTCCCTGTGGCTGACGAGAGTCAGATCAACAAGGATCTCGAGGCCCGCATGGAGATGGCCCAGAAGATTACGTCGATGGTACTGGCCCTGCGCCGTAAGGTGAACATCAAGGTGCGCCAGCCGCTGCAGGCCATCATGATTCCTGCCGTTGACGAGGAGCAGAAGAAGCACATCGAGGCTGTGAAGGACCTGATCATGAACGAGGTGAACGTGAAGGAACTTCGATTCGTAGAGGGTGCCGGTGTGCTGGTGAAGAAGGTGAAGTGTAACTTCCGCACCATGGGTAAGAAGTTCGGTAAGCTCATGAAGAGTGTGGCTGCCGCTATGGATGCCCTGAGTCAGGAGCAGATTGCCGAGTTGGAGAAGAACGGCAGCATTAAACTAGCCGGACTAGCCGAACTAAAGGGACTGGAAGTTCTCGCAGAGGATCTCGACATCATCAGCGAGGATATTCCCGGCTGGCTCGTTGCCAATGAAGGTAACCTGACGGTAGCCCTCGAGGTGGAGCTGACTGAAGAGCTGAAGAACGAGGGTATGGCCCGCGAGCTGATCAACCGCATTCAGAATATCCGAAAGGAGAGCGGTCTGGAGATCACTGACCGTATCACTGTGATGCTGGCTCCGCAGCCTGATGTTGAAAAGGCCGTTGAGAGTTTCGGCGACTATATCAAGACCCAGGTGCTGGCCGACACGATTGCCGTACAGCCGAATGACGGTCAGGAGATTGATTTCGACGACTTCAAACTGAATATTAAAATTGAAAAGAAATAATAACAACTAAACAACCCAAGACTTATGGCAGATAAGACTCGTTACAGTGACGAAGAACTCGAGGAGTTCCGTCAGATTATTATGGAGAAGATGGCTTTGGCCAAACGTGACTACGATCAGATGATGAAGGTCCTGATGAATGAGGACTCCAATGACGTAGACGATACATCACCGACATATAAGGCCCTGGAGGAGGGAAGTGCCACTCAGTCGAAGGAAGAGCTGATCTCGATGGCAGCCCGCCAGCAGAAGTTCATCCAGGGACTGAAGGCCGCACTGGTTCGTATCGAGAACAAGACTTACGGCATCGACCGCATCACTGGGGAGCTGATTCCCAAGGAGCGTCTGCGCGCCGTTCCTCACGCTACACTGAGCGTTCAGTCGAAGATGAACCAGAAGAAGTGAGGACGTGAAGAGTGAAGGAGTGAATAGTATTCTCACGAAGGGGAGGCTGGCGGTGCTGATCATCATCGCCATCCTGCTTATTGACCAGGTCATCAAAATCTGGGTAAAGACCTCGATGACGCTCCACGAGAGCATCCAAATTACCGACTGGTTCTATATCACCTTCATTGAGAATATGGGCATGGCCTTCGGCATGCAGTTGGGCAGTAAGATTATACTGTCACTCTTTCGGGTGGTGGCCATCGCCGTGCTGGGCTACTATATCTGGCTTGAAGTGGGCAAGAAGGCAAAGACGGGCTATATCGTCTGTCTGGCGATGATTCTGGCCGGCGCTGCGGGCAACCTTATCGACTGTATGTTCTACGGGCTGGTGTTCAATGCTTCGTCGCCATTCTATCTCTCTTACTTCGTGCCTTTCGGAACAGGCTACGCACCATTCCTGATGGGAAAGGTGGTGGATATGTTCTATTTCCCGCTGATAGAGACAAACTGGCCCCAGTGGGTGCCGTTGGTAGGTGGTGATCATTTCATCTTCTTCAGTCCTGTGTTCAACTTCGCCGATTCGGCCATCAGCGTGGGCGTGGTCCTGCTGTTGCTGTTCTATCGTGAGGAGGTGAGTAAGATAAGCCTGAAGAAGCCCAAACCTGAACCCGAACCTGAAACAGAAACAGAAACCGTGGCGACAGAATGAAGCGAACTGCTACACATATTATTTATATAACATGCAGTGTGATGCTGTTAGCCGCCTGTCAGCCGACAGTGCCCAAGGAGTATATCCAGCCAGACGATATGGAGGATATACTCTATGATTATTTTGTGTCACAGGGCATTGTGCAGCAGGAGACAAACGGCTTGCCGTCCTCCGACTACAAGAAAGAACTCTATTTCAATGCGCTTCTGAAGAAACACGAGGTGAGCCGAGCCGACTTCGACTCATCGCTGGTTTACTATTATACCCGTGCCGACCGTTTCATCAAAATCCTGAAGAATGTTCAGGAACGTCTGGGAGATGATGCGATGGAGTACGGCGCCTCTGCCAGTGAGGTGGCGAGCTTCGCAGTGAGTTCCCTTTCTGGCGATACGGCTAATATATGGAACAATGTCCGTTCGAAGATGATGATTCCGTATGCGCCCTATAATCGTCTGCAGTTCAGTGTGAAGGCAGATACGGCCTTTCGTCAGGGCGACAGCTTTATGCTGACGTTCAACAGCGAGTTCCTCTATCAGGGAGGCTCAAAGGATGCCGTTGCCTATATGGCTGTCAGGTATGCCAACGACAGTGTCGCTACCGTCAACACCCATTTTTCTATAAACGGTGTGACACAATTGCGTTCAGGCAGTAGTCAGGATGCCGTCAAGGAGGTCTGTGGCTTTATCTATCTCGGACAGGGCTATGAGACGACAAGCAGTCTCCGTCTGCTCATCATCAGCGACATCCAGCTGATACGCTTCCATAAGCAGAAAGAGGAACAGAAGGAGCCGGAAACCGTGTCGAATACAGACTCTATGCGGGGGGTAACAGACTCCCTTCGTCCACAGCATCACCGGTTAGGGGAACGCCCAATGCCCCGGCCTGGTAATATGCAAGATCAATCGATAAATATTTCCAATCACTAAAAACGATATGAATATGAAATTCCGTTTGTCACTAATGAACTTTCTGGAGTTCGGTGTTTGGGGTGCCTACCTTACGTGTATGGGAAACTATCTGGGAATAGCCGGACTGGGTGATAAGATATCCTGGTTCTACGCCATACAAGGTATCGTCAGTATCTTTATGCCGACTCTGATGGGTATTGTGGCCGACAAGTATATCCAACCGCAGCGCCTGCTCGGGCTCTGTCACTTGGTGGCAGGAGGCTTCATGCTGGGCTGCTGGTGGCTTGGTATGCAGGCAGGCTTTGGACAGGAACTGACAGACAAGTCGCTCTTCATCGCCCTCTACACCCTGAGTGTGGCCTTCTTCATGCCAACCATCGCCTTGGCGAATACGACGGCTTTCACCATCCTGAAGGGGAATGGATTGGATACCGTCAAGGATTTTCCGCCGATCCGAGTGCTGGGTACTGTGGGCTTCATTGTGACGATGTGGTTTGTCAATTGTGCGGTATGGGAGGACGGCGCATTCTCCTTTACACTGGCCGACAATGCCCATAAGTTCCAGTACACCTATATGCAGTTCTTCGTGTCAGGTATTCTGAGCCTGGTGCTCTTTGCCTATTGCCTGACGCTCCCTGAGTGCAAGCTGGGCAAGAAGAAGAGTGTATCGCTGGCAGAGAGTCTGGGACTGAATGCCTTCCGTCTGTTCAAGACCAGGAAGATGGCCCTGTTCTTCGTGTTCTCAGCATTGCTGGGTATGTGCCTGCAGGTCACCAACGGCTATGCAGGACCGTTCATCACGAGCTTCAAGGGTAGTGCCGATGCGGCTGTCGCCACCTCTTTTGCTGCGAATAATGCCACACTGCTGACGAGTATCTCGCAGATCAGTGAGGCTCTCTGCATTCTGATGATTCCCTTCTTCCTGAAGCGTTATGGCATCAAGATCGTCATGCTGATGTCGATGTTTGCATGGGTATTCCGTTTCGGATTCTTCGGTATCGGCAATCCAGCCATGCCGGGTGTCATCATGTTCATCCTCTCCTGTATCGTCTATGGTGTAGCCTTTGACTTTTTCAACGTGTCAGGCGGTATCTTTGTCGATCAGGAGTGCGAACCCTCAATCAAGGCCTCTGCGCAGGGATTGTTTATGATGATGACCAACGGTATTGGTGCCACATTCGGTACGCTGGCAGCTGGTGAGATCGTCAATCATTTCTGCAGCTGGGAGGGTGGTTACCTGCAAGGCGACTGGTCAACATGCTGGTTCATCTTTGCGACATTCGCCCTCATTGTGGGTGTCTCCTTTGCGCTGGTGTTCCATCCTGAAAAGAAATCAATTAATTCCTAATGCCATCATGAAGGAATCAAGATATTTTTATGTGCCGGATGCGGCCAATCAGACAGAACTTCCTCCCGATGAGGCCATGCACGCCATGCGTGTGTTAAGGCTGAAAGGTGGCGATGAGCTGTTCCTGATGGACGGTATCGGCAACTACTATCGTGCACAGGTCACGATTGCTGCAACCCACCACTGCTATTATGAGATCCTGGAGCAGATGCCCCAGGAGCGTCAATGGCAGGGACGTATCCATCTGGCTATTGCTCCAACGAAGATGCTGGAACGCATTGAGTGGATGCTGGAGAAGGCTACGGAAGTGGGCTTCGACGAGGTGTCGTTTGTCAACTGTAAGTTCTCGGAGCGTCGTGTGCTGAAGACCACGCGTTTAGAGAAGATCGTCGTATCGGCGATGAAACAAAGTCGTAAGGCCTGGAAACCGATCATCAATGAGATGGTGCCTTACAAGCGTTTCTTCGAGGAGCCCCAGCAGGGCCGTAAGTTCATAGCCCACTGCTATGAGGAGATTCCCCGTACTGACCTCTTCGACGAACTACGTACCATCTACAAGTCATCGGAGCAGGAAGATGTCACGGTGCTGGTAGGGCCTGAGGGCGATTTCTCCATCGACGAGGTCAAGATGGCCCTTGATGCAGGCTATGAATCCGTCCATCTGGGTGAGAGCCGTCTGCGTACGGAGACAGCCGGCTTAGCTGCTGTGATGATGATGCAATTAGCAAGATAATAATAATATCCAAAAACCAAAAGAATATGACTGACGAGAAAATCATGGCTACCATCAAGCCTGACGGTGAATGCTGGCAGCCGGAAATCGAGAAAATGCCGAGAAAGCAACTCGAAGAGTTGCAGGTCAAGAAACTCAAGGACAGCATCAACGTGTGCCTGAAGTCCCCTTTCTACAAGAAGCGTTTAGGGGAGTTGGGTATCACAGCCGATTCCATCAATTCATTAGATGATCTTCGTAAGATACCGTTTACTACGAAACAGGACCTGCGAGACAACTATCCTTACGGACTTGTTGGAGGCAATCTGGACGATGCCGTACGTATCCACTCTACCAGTGGTACGACAGGTAATCCTTGTGTAGTCGTTTATTCCGAGCACGATATCTGCTCATGGGCCAACATGATTGCCCGAAACCTCTATATGGTGGGCTGTCGTAAGAGTGATGTGTTCCAGAACTCCAGCGGCTATGGTATGTTTACCGGTGGTCTCGGCTTCCAGTATGGTGCCGAGTGGTTAGGTGCAATGACGGTTCCTGCTGCAGCTGGTAACTCTAAGCGTCAGATCAAGTTCATCAAGGACTTTGGTACTACTGCTCTCCATGCCATTCCCTCATACGCCATCCGTCTGGCTGAGGTGTTCAAAGAGGAAGGTGTCGATCCTGCAACCACCAAGCTCCGTACCCTCTGCATCGGTGCTGAGCCTCATACCGAGGAGCAGCGTCGCCGTATTGAGAAGATGCTGGGTGTAAAGGCCTACAACTCATTCGGTATGACTGAGATGAATGGTCCTGGTGTTGCCTTCGAGTGCAAGTATCAGGAAGGTATGCACCTCTGGGAGGATAACTATATCGTAGAAATCGTGGATCCTGACACTTTGGAGCCAG
>Ga0310786_10011233_pt1 | contig 11186 bp, 6 predicted proteins | sample AusTroGonzalo_MG_FD_203881 | JGI IMG/M metagenome (GOLD analysis project Ga0310786, IMG submission 203881) | Bovine rumen microbial communities from tropical cattle in Woodstock, Queensland, Australia - Gonzalo_03 (v2) (version 2) | ecosystem: Host-associated > Mammals > Digestive system >...
GAACCTGAGACTACTTATGGTCACTTTACATCGGTAGTAGTTGATGAGACCCTCGTTGATCCTTCAATGTACACGATAGCTAACGGAAGCATCATCGTTACTCTAAGCGAGGAATTCCTGATGACGCTGGCTGACGGAAGGCATCTTATCAGGATCGAGTTTAACGACCCGGGATGCGCAGAAGCATATTTCTTTACAGGAAACATCTCACCTGCTGCACCTGCAAGCGCAACTGATGCAGGAGGAGACGAAGCCGTTCCGACTCCCGGAGGCGACTCCACGATAGCGTCTACAGGTGAAGAAAGAAGCTACGCGCCAATTGTGCTTTTCGCCGCGGGTATGCTGTGTCTGCTGTTGTCGATAAAGAAACGGCGTGAAGCTTCCGAGATAAAGTAAAAGAAAATGCCCACAGAAATGTGGGCATTTTAATATCATTCCGTAAACCGACACCTTCTGCAGTAAACGTCGCTTAACCGACATTCGTAAGAGTTATTGCATATTGGTTCCATTACCTTCCCAAGACATAATCAATACATTAAAAATACTCTTAGGGAGGGTAAGACAATGACAAAGAAAGAATTGACTATGGAAATGCTCGATAAGGCTGCTGGCGGTAATCAGGTTTTCTATCCTGAACAGGAAGGAGCCACTCCGGCTGAGATAAGAGCAAGCTGGGGACCAAACCGTTGGGTCCGTGAGGTTCCTGAGGTGTCTCCACAGGGATACGTCATCGAGCGAATCGAAGATTTCGACAAGTATCAGATCAAGAAAGTATCAGATCTGGGATTGTGAACAAGCACGCTGTCTGCTCTTAAGTTACTTATAAGAGTAAGTCCGTAAGACTTCGCGAATTCGACACTCTCGGTTGAAGGCTGCTGTCTCGAGATGAGTACAGGTATCGAAGCTCGTATGACCTTCCTCACCATATCTATCGGCATGCGGCCTGTCGTAAACAATGCGGTGGTCATGGGATCGATATCATTCATGTAGATATATCCCACGGCCTTATCAACCGCGTTGTGTCTTCCGATGTCTTCGGCTTCGAATATAATCTTGCCGTCTTTAAGAACGAAGCAGGAATGCGAAGAACGCGTTGATCTGTGTATCGGTGTGTCTTCGGAAAGTCTAGCGTTAATTGCAGACGCGAGCTCCTTGATCTGCGCAGGCGTAATGCTGTGCTCAGGAATGCTCTCGAGTGTCGCACCGCCCTTATTCGCTCTTAATAAAGTAGCGTTGTCTGTGCAGCATGTGGGTACCATTTCGCTGTCTGCAGCGGCGAGTGTCCCCACGGCTTCTGGGTCAACGAAGACTTTCGCTTTATTCTGCTGCTCGAGAAGATGAATGGAATCGATGCTGTCAGGCTTGATTCCCATCTCGGTAAGAAGCCTTCCGGTGATGAGTTCAGGAAGAAGCGCAGGAGTACACACGACCTTGCTTGCGAGGCTGTCGTTAATGTAGATGTGAAGAAGATATTCGCTGATAAGCTCCGTGTCCTCAGTAGACACGCTAAGATCATCGAATCTTAATCTCTCTGACTTTACTTTCCCGGTCTCGGCCGCGTTTCCTTTATGCACTTTAACTTCCATGCTCCTAGTATAGCATCAACGCACAATTGGGACTTGCAACTTTGCTCATATGGTGTAATATTACACTATACACAAAGGAGATCAACATGAGGGATAAGATCGGTAGAACTATATTGGCAGCAGTAATCGTAACATCCTGTCTTTGCATGACAGGATGTAAGCCCAAGGGGGCCAACGCACTTATCAGGCAGGCGAAGCGTGAGCACGGCCCCTGCGATGTGGTAAGCCGTGAAACTAATGAAGAAGGTTCTGTAGTTGTATTAAGAGACCAGCTTCAGGGGTTCGAGTACCAGGTCTCAAGTTACATGGCGGATATTAATATCGACGGATCCTCATTCGGTTCACTTCCGAATACCACAGACACATTCGATTGGGCTTTGCACTTCTATGTTCTCGACGAAGCCGCGGATGATCTCGATGCTGTATGTGACGAATATGGTCTTTCCTTAAGTGACGATACCAACCTCTGCGACTGCTACTGGTATCAGGTTGATTCTTCTGTATCTGATGAAGATGCTATTGAAGGTATCGAGAAGATCGCCGAGATCATGCAGGAGTATAATCTCGAGTCCCGTATGGACGGCTGGACTATATACCTCGAGCACGATAGCGAATGGCTATCGGCTTATTACAATGAATTGATGAGCGATCCTGGTCACGATTATTATTCTGATCCCGAATATGAACACCTTCTCTCTCCTGCAGGCGGTGGTCAACTGAAGCACATCGGCAGCGTTAGACTACCCGACACGAGCTTCAGAGATGAAGCCAAAGAGGCTGAGGATTACTACCTCGAGATGGCACAGATGAAGAATGAGGATGCTGTATTCATTAGAAGCGAGCAAAGGCCTTTCTCCGATACAGGAGTAAGCCTTGTATATGTCGTAGAAAGCTATGATCAGTTCTACCCTCATTCTGAAGATGACATGGTTACGTACTACTATTTCGAAGCTGACGGACAGGAATTCTTTATCTGCAACTTCCTGGTAAACAATAACGTTGAATACGGCGAGTGGTACAGCAATTACGACGAGGTCTTTAATTAGCTTTAGTACCGATCACCGCCGCATCTCGTTTGTTACTGACTGAAGGATCCGTATCCTGCTACAGCCTCGTCTATAGTCATCGTACCTGTTCCGACTCCGTAAACAGCCTGTCTCAACTGAATTACAGCATCGTCTGTCAGGCCGATTACTTCAGGTGAGATGATGCGGGATTCCGGTACTTCTCCGAACGCAGCGTACATGCTGTTGAATGACAGGTCGCGCGTCGGCGACATAAGTCCCTTCTGCTGTGCCATGTTATTCAATTCAGTTGAAGTGATGAGGAATCTCATGAACTCATTGGCCATCTCCAGATTCTCGCTGTCCTTGTTAACTGAGAACTGCAGGTTCGACATATCCAGGAATGTAGCGCCATCATCTGACATGGGAATCGGTACAAATGTATATGTGAAAGGATTGGCAGTAAACGCCTCGGAACGGCTCTCACGCTTGCCGGTTCCTGATACTGTATCTCCGGACGCGGTCATCATCGGCACGTCGCCTTCGAAGAAGCGAAGGATTACTGCGTCATAGTTGTTCTCGATCTCATCACACGCTTCAATATCCACTCCGCAATCATTCAGGAATTGCTCTACCTTCTCAAGGGCAGGTCTCATATACTCGCCGGCAGAAGGATCAAGGGCATTAAGCTGCGCTACAGCATCTGCATCCTGTGCCACTGTGCTGCAGAAATAAGGGTATATCGACAGATTGAAAAGCGATGTTGTCTCTTCTCTCGAGAAGCCCATTATAGGACTCTCGTAACCGCTCTCACGTAAAGCGTTGCACACTTCCACCAGCTCCGAGTAAGTCGTGGGAACAGTAAGTCCTTCACTCTCGAAAATATCATTGTTCACGAGCATGCCGTAAGTGTTCGAGAATACCGGCACCATCGGCAGCGTGCCGTCATTTGTATTAAGAATGATATTGGGACGGATGCAGTCGAGATCCAGTCCGAGTGCAGGATTGGACAGATCCTCTGCATGCTCTATGGAAGAGCTGTACTGGTCGCGACCATACATCCATGAATAATTGACATATATATCAGGAGCATCATTTCCGTTAAGGACCGTGCCGATCATGTTGTTATAGTCGTCGATCTTCGTGTATGTCAGTTCCACGTTGGGATAGTACTCATTAAAGCGGTCAAATTCTGACTCCAACGCCTCGAAATTATCGTAGCCTCCGACAACGCTGATCTGGCAGCTTGTTGAAGTATCGAGCGCAGGCTGAAAGCCTTCTTCAACCGCCGTTTCCTGTACAGCTGTACTGCATGCACTTAGTTCTAGGACCATCAGTGCAGATAGAAAAATACAAGTTAACTTTTTCATGATCATTTCCTTTCTTCCCGAATCCTTCGGATCTCTTTAATTACCAGTTTTATGTCTATAGGTTTTGCTATATGTCCATTCATTCCGGCGTTGAGACATTCTGAGACATTCTCCGAGAATGCATCTGCCGTAACAGCAATGATCGGTATAGATGAAGCCCAGTGATCAGGTAAACTGCGGATTGCTTTTGTTGCATCGAGACCATTCATCTGCGGCATCTGTACATCCATTAAGATCATCTCATAACTGCCTTCTTCAGCAGCACTCATCTTATCCACACAGACGCGTCCGTTCTCTGCACGCTCAGAAGTGATACCAAACATGTTGAGCATGGCCGAGACGATTTCCCAGTTGATATCGTTATCCTCAGCTACCAGGATCTTCATTCCCTGCAGATCGGAATAATCCTCCTCCGGCTCAACCGAGCTTGACTTCTTACCGATGAGGGCATTGATCTTATCGTAGAGTGTGGAGCGGAAAAGCGGTTTGCTGACGAATCCGTTAGCACCTGCAGCCTTGGCTTTCTCCTCGATGTCCGACCAATCATAGGAAGAGACAAGCAGGATCGGTGTCTTGGAGTCTACGTCTGAACGGATACGGCTGATAGTCTCGATACCGTCACTCTCAGGCATTTTCCAGTCAACAATGATCACATCGTAATCGCGTCCCGAATGATGCCTGTGTTCGATCATACCGAGTGCTTCCAAACCGCTTCGTGCAACCTCGGTTGAAGCTCCCAGAGATTCGAGAGTATCGACGGCTGTCTCAAGCATGACCTCATCGTCATCAACGACCAGAACATCTATAGGATCGAGCATCATCTCTTCACGCTGTCTCTCGGCCTTGGGGATATCCAGTACAACAGTGAATGTTGTTCCCTTACCGACTTCGCTCTCACATTCGATCGTACCTCCCATCAGGTCGACCATCTGTTTTGTAATGGCCAGGCCCAGACCGGTTCCCTGTATGCTGTTGACGCGGCTGTCTACCTGGCGGGAGAAAGGCTGATACATAGTCTCGATGAATTCCGGACTCATTCCGATACCTGTATCAGCAACGGCATAGACCAGACGCACACAACCTGAAACGGGGCTTCCTTCCTCTCTCATATCAATACAGACTCGTCCGCCGGGTTCTGTGTACTTGATCGCATTGGAGAGAATATTGATATATATCTGGTTCAGGCGGAGCTGATCAGCATATAGGTATTCAGTCTTCATCTTGTTGATATGGAAGGTGAATTCCAGATTCTTCTCCTTGATCATTGGCTGCGAGATATTTACAAGGTTCTCGACCGTTTCCACGATAGAGAATGTCAACGGACAAAGATTCAGTCTTCCGCTCTCCACCTTCGATATATCCAGAATATCGTTGATCAGAGTCAGCAAATGATTACCGGCAAGACTGATCTTACGCAGACTCTCTCCGGTAGACTCCACATCTCCCAGATTCTTCTCGGCAATAGTCGTAAGTCCTATGATCGCATTCATAGGAGTTCTGATATCGTGAGACATAGTTGAAAGAAAATCTGTCTTTGCCTTATTGGCATATTCAGCTTCCCGGGCCGTAATCTGCAGCCTCTTGTTAAGTGAAAGCATATAGAGAAGATCGATGACAAACAGGACCAGCAAGCCGACAGAAACAACTCCGAACAAAGGCCAGTCTTCTTTATCAACACTAAGATCATTCGCAGGAACGATACTCAACATCGTCCACCCCGAGACATCATCTACGGGAGTGTAAGCAAGAATACACTCTTGTCCGTGCGAATCGATAATAGATATAGAACCTGTCGATGAAGTGATCGTCTCGAACAACTGCATCGCCAATTCGCGGTCCGTCTGATTATAGGAATTGTAGAATTCGAAGAAGTTGGAATTCTTAAAGCTCGATCCCTTAATAATGTAATCTCCGTCAGCATCGATCATAGCCAGTTCGGCGTTCACAAGTTCTGACTCCGGGAAGATCCATTTCTGTTCAAGTTCCGAGATTGGGACTATTCGCATAAGAACAGCTTCTCTGGGAGCCCCGCTCTCCTGATCGTAAAGAGTAACCGCATTGCAGAAAGCCAGAGATTGCTCTCCGTTAATAGGGTTAGTATATGCACGGGTAATCCTAATCGAAGAACCGATCTCATCCTCCAGATTTATACCGCCCAGTATGTTCACTCTTGCGTATGAAACATCATAATCATCTGTCGTACCCTGTCTAGGGCGGGTGGAAAGACCTGTAAGCGTATCACGGAAAACCAGGTGCGCCGAAGTATTCACGAGCACATGCGAAGAGCGTATATATCCGACCGCTTCTTCCATCGTCATGTTCTGATTGTTGATATACTGCGCCCATACATCGCATATGCGTTGCTCACCTTCCAGATAGTTCTGAGTAACCTGCTCCATGGTGAACGTCGTGGTCTCGAAGTGTTCTATCTGTCTTCGGTAAGATTCACTGTTTATGAAACCTGTATATAGAACTACGAAGCTTAATATCGCAGCCATTATTAGAATATTGACGATGATAATAAAAGTCTTCTTCATAGTCCCTGCATGTCTTATACGGTAATGTTCTCCTCCGACTCGTAGACCATCTCGCCCAGGACACGTATCAGCGTCTCGGCTTCAACAGGCTTACACAGGTGAGCATTCATTCCGGCCTGCAACGAAAGCTTTACATCTTCATCGAAGGTGTTGGCCGTCAAAGCTACGATAGGAATTCTCTTAGCATCGGGTCTGTCCATGTCACGGATGATCCTCGCTGCCTCAAGGCCGTCCATAATAGGCATACGCACATCCATAAGGATAGCGGCATAAATACCATCCGTACTCCTCTCGAAAAGCTCCACCGCGACCTTACCGTTCTCGGCACGATCCACCTTAATATTCTCAAGCTCGAGCATATTCGTCAGGATCTCTGCATTGATCTCCACATCCTCTGCCAGGAGGACACGGCGACCGCTGAGCCTTGCTATACTCTTTTCCTTGAAGATATTAAGTTTGCTTCTGCGGGCAATCTGTTCGAGATTCTCGATTATATTCATGGAGTAAAGCGGTTTCTCCATATAGTTCTCAACTCCGGCCTGAAGAGCTTCATCCCGGATCTCATCCCAGTTATATGCAGACATGGCGGCTATGATCGTCTCATCCGCATATCGCTTCATGAACTCGGATGCAACATCCTTACCCTGCATGCCCGGCATATCCCAATCCAGAAGTACTATGTTGTACGGTTCCTTCTTAGCGCGCTGAACCTCGATCTTGTCCAAAGCTTCCTTACCGCTGGTACATATATCCGTGCGGATGCCAACATCCTCCAATATCATCTGTGCATGTTCAGCCTCGATGATGTTGTCATCTACAACAAGCATATACATAGCCTTAACATCGATCTCACCGCCGCTCGCGACTTCTCTCTTGTCAGTCTTACGCATCGGAAGGATTACGGTGAATGAGCTTCCGACTTCTTTCTCTGATTCGACACTGATGATACCGTTCATCTTCTCGACGAGTTTCTTCGTAATTACCATGCCGATACCCTTGGATCCTGGATGGACAGCCTTAGGATCAAACAGGTCTGAATCGAATAGAGTCTGTACTGTTTCCTCATCCATACCCACTCCCGTATCCTCAATACAGAAACGGATGGTATCCATATCTTTGTACTCTGATATCTTCTCAACACTCATGTTGATATGACCGGATTTCTCAGTGTACTTAACAGCATTATTCAGAATATTGAGAAGCACTTCACGGATCTTCATAAAGTCGCCGATATAAAAATCATCCGTATGGTTAACAACAGTGAAACCGTAATAAATACCCTTCTCGGTACACTTCGCCATGATCTGTGAATTAACTTGCTCCATCATTGTGGTAAAGGAGAACTCCACATTGTTAAGAACACCCTTGCCGGACTCTATCAGACTTAAGTTAATGATATCGTTGAGCAAAGCAAGAAGATCCTGAGCGCTGTCTCCTATCTTCTCAAGATAATCCTTTGTCTGCTCATCCATTGTCGTATTACGACGAGCAAGCGCATCAAGTCCGATGATCGCATTTAACGGTGTACGGATCTCATGACTCATACCGGATAGGAATGCGTTTCTTGCCCTGTTGGATTCCTCAACAGATACAAGAGCATCGGACAACTCTTCATTCCTTGTTATCGCTTCATGCATCTCTTCATTAACATCGACGAATCCGATGATTATGTGATTCTCATCATCCGTCATACGCGAGGCCTTCATGCTTATATAAACAGGCTTGTCATCGATCATCCTTCTGAATGAAGTGACATACGTATCCCTGGTGCTTAATGTCTGCATAAGCGCCTTACGGTTCATAGCATCCAGGAATTCATCAAGATCTTCAGGGTAAACGCTCTCGCTTAATTCCGCCTTGCAGTCACTGAAGAAGTGCCAGCCGCTTCTTTGCTCTAATATTCTTCCGTCATCGCCCCTTCTGTATTCAGTGAACTCCTCCGTATCGGTATTAACGTAGAACAGCTCAGAATAATCACGGGCCAGAGTCTGCGCGATATGCGTATACATAATACTGGTGTCAACTGCCTTCTCATATGCTTCCTGAGTCATAGCGTGTTCGTGCTGAACGACAACCAGATCCGTTATATCCTGACACATACCGAGGACACAAAGACGGCCAGCAGTATCCACATATTTGATCTTCGTAGTCTGATAGTGACGCAGGTTACCGGAACCGTCGTTAACATCCTCTGTGTAAATGAGCGGTTTGCCCATCGATAATGCCAGTTGGTCAGTATCACGGAAATGAGCTGCTGTCTCGGCATCAAAGATCTCTGCATCAGTAAGGCCTACAACATCCTCGGATGTTTCCTTATTGGCATAATTGACGAATTCCTGGTTACAATCCAGATAAATACCTGTCACTGACTCCTTAGTGAAAGCCATACCCGGCATGTTATCAAGAAGCGATTTGAACCTGTCCTTGAGGTCTTTGACCTTAGCAGATTCCTTGGTTTCCTTCATATATTCTTCCTTGATGTCATTAACCACGAATGTATGCAGCAGGCAGGTTCCCAGCATATATCCTATAGAATACAGAGGAAGGTACGGGAAAAACAGCTGTATAAAGAGGCATACAGCCATGATACTTCCGAATGCTGCCATGATATTGTAGTGTGCACGATTTCTTGCATGGATCATGAGAGCAAGGGCCCGAAGCGATATAAGCACCAGCAACCCGATCTGAACGGCAAGCATAACATAGCGCGCCGGCAGTGCCGTATAGACACAGTTGCTGTCTACCGTGAAGAACACAGGAATAAAGATATTAAAGATCGTCGTAAATATGATAGCGCCTGCAATACCTCGCGCCACATGAGTAAGGAAGCCTCCGAATGCGCTCTCATCATTAAGGTAGATTACGGTAAACTCAGCCCAGAAAGCTATGCATACCGACATGGCAACAAAGTGTACTGTGGTGACAGCGAAAAGCACAGTACTCAACTTCAGCTGCTCTATCAAACCCCATACGACATCGGTACAGCAATAGAACAGGATAGCTGTAAGAAGCCTTCTGTACACGTTCCACACAGGCTTATCAAAGAAAGCGTAACCTCGCAGAATGTCCCAGTTAACAATTAGCAGGACTAATATCGTCAGCAGACCGATGGCAGAATAATACATGTCTTCTTATCCTTTCAGTCTCTTCTTTTCCTTGAGGTTCTTCTTGTTCTCATACATTATCGAATCGGCACGTTCATAAACCGGTGCAACCTTCTCGTCATGCTCGTAACGCGACATACCCAAGGCGATGACGATTCCGCCATTCTCGATCGCGTCATCGTTATGAGCATTCATCTGTTCCACCAGTTCGTCCAGTCTGCCGTAATCATCGCCCTGCGCCAATACTGCGAACTCGTCTCCGCCGACACGGAATACAGGGCTTCGCTTGAACGTAGTACAGATGATCTTGCAAGCATCTCTGAGGAACTGGTCTCCTGCCTTATGTCCTTCAGTATCGTTAACCTTCTTAAGGTCGTTAACGTCCAGAATGACAAGGGCGAATTCAGGAGCACGGTCTATCTCGATCTGAGCATTAAGTCTTTCCTCATAGATACGGTATGCATTCCTGTTCTTAACTCCTGTCAGTGAATCGATATTGGCCTCGATCCTTGCCTGTGCAAGACGTCTGCCGTATTCTTCCTCCTGACGGACCTGAGCATCGATATCGTTAACGCCGACAACAAGACGTCTGCCGTCCTTCTCATAAACGATCGCCGCCTTCATCTGTACATAGCGGGGATCATCGTTCTCAATAAGGAGGCGGTAACTCAATGTGAAGATTCCGTTCCTTCCGACTTCTTCAAGAACATTATTCATGCTAAGCGCTGTGAATACTCTGTTCTGATCTTCGGGATAAACAAGCTTAATTGAGTTCTCTCTGAACTCTGAGAAGAAATTATCTCCCTCCTCAGGCATCGAGAATGCATCAAATCCTGCAGTGGAAGTATATTCACGGTACTTGCCCGTATCAGGCTCGACTACATAGATGCACAGGTAATCTCCGGCCAGTGCACTGATTCGGCCATAGGAGATCTGCTCCTCCTGCATCTGCTGTGCAGCCTTATAATGCTTCATCTGCTCATCGACATCCGTTATGGTGAAGATAAGGAAACGATCGTCATCGAGCATTCTCGAGATATCCAAGCTGACATACTTCGGATCTCCTTCGAGATATGCTCTGAATGTCATCTTAAAGGGCATACCGCTCTCGAGAGCAGCTTCCAGCGTTTTACGGTCCAATGCATTGGATACACTCTCAAGATCTTCAGAGTAAACATATTCTTCTGCGATATCCTGACATTCTTCGAAGAAATGCCAGCCTCTTCTTGACTCCGAGAGTCCGCCGTTCTCATCAGTACGATACTCGATAAACTCCTCCGTATTGATGTCAACGTAAAGCAACATCTTATATCCGTGTGCCAAAGCCTGTGCTATGTGAGTGAAGATAATACCATTACTTCTAGCCTTCTCGTAGTCTTCCTTCGTCTCTACTCCTTTTCTGAATACATGCATATTCTCAGAAGCATCAACGAAGACTCCAAGCAAGCAGGTCATACCATTGGAATCCTTGTATTTTTGCTTGGTGATCTTAACGTTTCTCATGACACCGTTAACATCTTTTCTTTGATCATAGTAGGTCAGCGGTTCATCCATGGACAAAGCCAGCTCATCGTCCTTCGAGAAA
>Ga0310786_10011234_pt1 | contig 11186 bp, 5 predicted proteins | sample AusTroGonzalo_MG_FD_203881 | JGI IMG/M metagenome (GOLD analysis project Ga0310786, IMG submission 203881) | Bovine rumen microbial communities from tropical cattle in Woodstock, Queensland, Australia - Gonzalo_03 (v2) (version 2) | ecosystem: Host-associated > Mammals > Digestive system >...
TTCACTCTTACGGTCTTGATAGGTAGAGATGAGATCGTCCAGCCGTTTCTCACGACTCTCGGCAGTGGCGAGGGCTCCGATCTCAATGCTATGGTCAGCATGGATACGCACACCACTGCCGGCGACTGGCTCGGTAACGGCAGAGAAGGCTCCCTCGGCGTCATCACTCTGAATGATGATGTTACGGGCCTGACTGACCACCTGCGACATGCCAGTGACGACATGCTCCAGTCCGTCGATGCCCGGGTCTTCGGCTGTCTGGCGGATGCTGGATGCACGTGTATCCACTTCTCCGCCTTCTCCGACACCCTGCAGAGATACCTCCGTACCACGGATGACCACTGCGGAGGCCGAACCGCTGTATAGCAGACCATTAGGGTCGAGATTGCCGATAATCACTTCCGGGGCGGAGAGGATCAGCCGTTGGTCGTCGCGGATGTACTGCCCTTTCTCCATCTGGTTGGTTAGTTCAGCCTTCAGTTGCTGGATCTCCTCCTTGCACTGGCGGATATCTTCCAGTTTCTTCTCTACACTGTCTTCAAAGGCTGACAGCTTCTTTTCCCATTCTTTGAATATATAGTCCATACGATAATCTGTTGGTTACATGACTCTTAATAGATACTCTGTGAGGTACTTCCAGTTACCACGGTTCTCGGTACGTGAGCCCTTCCACTTTCCGCTCTCGAAGGCCTTGGTTATATCCTTGCGGTCGGAGAGCAGGATGAGGCCGTCGGGACGGTCGTTCCATACCTGACGGTCTTTGATCTGCTGCCAGGTGTTCTTATAGACCTTATCACTGTGGTTGGTCAGTTCCTGGTTCAGTTGCAGGGCTGTCTGTAGCGGGGTCATGAAGGCGTTAGCAGCGGCACGTCCTATCCAGGTGTTGAACTTGCGCATGTTGCCTATGAACTGCTGCCACTGGTAGGGTGACTCCATGCGCTCTTCCTTCAGATCCTCCTTTTCGAAGTGTATCTTCAGGTACCTGCCCCTGCCGCCCATCTTCGCAAATGGGTCTGCAATGGTAGCGAGGGCCCCAAGATTCGGCATGGTGTATTTCTCGTTGGAAGCCACATCGGCAATGAAGTAGGCGGCCAGATAGCGTTTGTAGCCTTTCATCTTGCTGACGAACGGGTCGTTTTCGATTTCCTTGATCTCGGCACGGAGGAAATCTTTGTTAGGGTTGTTGCCGTTGAAATAAGCCTCCGTCCACTTATCACTTCTGAGTGCCTTGGTTTCATCGAAGGCATTTCTTAGAATTTCAGCCATGGTGTCGTTCTCTGGATTATTAATTTGCCCGTCGAAGAGATGGAGGAAACTGTCGTAACAGCGGTGTATCTTATAAACGGTTAAGGCATAGGCATTAGCACACCCTACGAGTTTCTTCTTCTTCCTATCTATGTCATCATATATCATACCGCCTTCGACCGTGATCTGACCTTCTTTGATGATATTATTAAAATCATTGTCTGTAAAGACATTATCCCAATCTTCTTGGGAATCAGCCTCCCATCCTCGGGCCTTCGGGTCGATGTCATTCCTATTATCCTCCTTAATAAGTACCTGTATGCTCTCCCAGAACTTCTTTGTTTCAAAGGCTAAATCCCATACATGCTTATATTTTGTGACGAAATTGTCGCAACGATTATTGATGGCTTCCACGTAGTTCATGAGATCGTTGAAGAAAACCTGTTCCTCTTTGATGTTGTCTTTCTCTTTTACGGAATAGCGCTCCTGTGGAATATGAGCCTTACCCTTGCCGGCCTCAAGCATGAGGTAGCGCTTCGACTTGATGCACCCCGTGCCTTCGATGGGGCGTAGGAACACTTCGGCCATCGTACGGGCAAAGGTCAGGTCAACATATTGTGTTATTTCTTTTATACCAGATGCAATGATGCCTACAGCAGCACTCTTGATGCCGTTATAGACTTTGTATTTCACTCTCGGATGGCCATGTACGGGATACTGGATGTTGTTACCGGCGGTAATCTCGATGTTGTTGCCGGCCTCAATACTCACGTTCTTGCCCACAATCTTCACATTGCCGTTGGGGGCGGTGAGAGTGATACCAGAGAAGGCGTCGATGCTGACGTCGCCCATGGGTGAACTGATGGTAATCTTGCGGTCATGCGACGACATGGCCAATTCGTAGATTCCGAAGCGGTCGCCGATATGGATGCCGCCAGTACAGTCCTTGCCCCACTCGTTACCAGAAAGGGTGTTGACCAATGATGACACTTCCCCCAATCCAGCCTGTATCCCATTGATAAAAGCAGAGCCATCGGTGGGATCCTTGAATGCGATATGATGGCCGTTAGGCGACATGATGGTGGTGGTAGCGCCTTTCAGCAGGCCGCTCTTGGTTGCCTCGACGTTGAGGAACTCGTCAGGATCGGGAACGTTCTTCGAGAACAGGCTTCCTACGACGTAGGGCCGCTCGATATTGTCGTTGTCGTAGTTCACCAGCACCTCGTCGCCCACCTGTGGCTTGAAGTAGGCACCGCCTCCCTTGGTGGCCATAGGTGAAGCCACACGTATCCAGGGCGAGGCCATATCCTTTAGGTTGCCGGTCCATTCTTCGGCCTGACTATCTACTTCTTTCTGCTTTTCATCAAGATTCTTCTCAGCCTTCACCTTGGCAGCGCTTGCTTCTTGCAGTAACTGATCGTTGGCCGTCACGATTTTTGATTCTAACTTATTGATTTCAGCCGTCACATCGACATCCTCACCTTCCAGCATTTTCTTCGCGGTCTCGAGCACATCCTTTCTCAATTGAAGACGTTTGAGTTTCGCCTGCTGGGTAATCCGTTTCGCATATTCCAAAGCAGAGATGGAGGTGGTGGTATCTGCGGGCAGTGTCAGTTCTGAAATCTGGGTCTCGAGTCCTTGGATATCCTTTTCCAGATCGGCGATCTTCGCATTCTTTTCGTCGTCACTCAGTTCTTTCAGATTGTCGAGGGTTTCTTTCTCCGTCAACAGTTTTTTCAGCAGTTCTCTCAGTTCCGTGATCCTGTTGTTTGCTGCAGCAACGGATTTCTCTGCCAGTGCCAACGCCTCTTCAGCCTGAGCGAGATCCATTCGTTTGGCTGCCTTGGTGGTCTGCCAAGGGTAGGCGATACGTACGCGGCCCTGATGCTTGGGATCTTTGTTATCCACGACGAAGGCAGTCTGCGGACCGGTCTTCCTGACGATGCTCACCGGCATGACGGGCGGCATGGCTGCTTCCTTGTCGTTTTTGTCCGTATAGGTGGGAATGGCGTAGATGATCTGCGACTGTCTGTCGGAATAGAAGTCGGAAGAGGTGTCTGAGGGGTCGAACTTCTTGTAGTCGTGTGTCCACATCAGGTTGGAAATCTGCCTGATCTCGATAACCACGTAGTTGCCAGGAAGTCCTTCCACCTGGATGGTCTCGCCTAACTTCACATCGACATAACTGGTGCCCATGTCGATGCAGATGATCTTGCGCTGCTGCTGTTCCTGATACTTTCGTATGTCGGTATAGTAGTTCAGCGATGTCCATCCTTCTTCTTTGAGCGGAGCGAAATGTACGCAGTGGCGGCTGTCGGCTTGTTCGCTCTCTTTCCTGTACGCCCTGAAGTAGTCCTTGTCCTTTTTCCAGTTGGTGGATAGGAGATCCCAACTGGAGAAGAATACGAGCGATCCCCATTCTGAGCCCACGGCTACTGCGAAATCGATGAGATTGGCGATACCGTGAGTCTTCGTGTTCTGCAACTCGGCCTTTAGCAACGAGAAGATGGCTGCGATGGGCATGTCGCTCACGTGCTCGAAGCCCATCTCGTGGCGCAGATTCGTCCATCTATAGCGAAACAGGGGATAGATGTATTCGTCCTGTGCCAGTTCTGAATTGTACTTCAGGTCGTCGGTAAAAGCATCCTTAGGGAAACCCGAACGGTCTGTCCTGATGACTCCTGTGTTCAACTTCATCAACTTCAGGTCACCGTTGCCCTCCTTCATGCTGTCGCGGGTGTAAGGCTTGATGTCGAGCGGGTGCTTCGAGAAATTCTGGAAGGTCACACTGTGGTAGGTGGGTATGCTCTTGATCTTGTCTGTCACGGGCAGTCCCAGATAGAGCGTGCCGTCTTCAAACAGCAGGAACTCACCACAACGGTTGGCGGTGCGCACGATGAAGTCGTAGAAGGTTTCATTATACTGCACCAGATACGGCTGGATGAACTCCAGGCTGGTTTCCAGTTCCATACTGTTGTCGGCCAAGTCCTTCACCTCTCCTGAGATAGGGTATTTCAGGTTGCGCAGATAGTTGTGGTTGGTGGTGAACATGACCTTCTTGAACCCGAAGGTCTTGCTCTCGTAGTCGAGGATTTCGCCGAGTTTCCGGGCCGTAAACACCTGACTGTATTTGTCGAGTGCCATCAGTTTGTCCATGCTGTGGATGGTCAGTTTGACGAACATCGAGGGACGCCCGTTATTCATCACAATCTGCGGGTTGACCATATAGACAAAGTAGTTCTTGGCAATCGTCTTCTCTATCTCCTTCTTTTCGTCCTCCGTTGCTTCGGTAGAGTTGTCGATGATGGAGAGTTTAGCCGTTCGCATGTTGAAGAAAGCGTTGACATCCTCCACAGCCAATACGGGCAAGATGTTCACCTCTGCTTCAATGAGGCCCGGCTCATAGATCTTGCGGGTGAACTTCACTCCTTGCAGCGTAACGACAGCGTCTGTCTCGCCGATAATAACTTTACAGATCTTATCCGGAGTTAAGGACAGGCGAGTTACAGACTTATCCGGGTCTGCAATGTTGACACCTAATTCAAGCTTGTAATCATACGCGCTGATTGCTCTTTTCTTGTTCGTTGTGGTTTCTGACATAGGGTTTTTATGTTGATGGTAACAGGTAGAATGTTATTCTTCTTTGACAGTCCATCCTTGCGGGATGCCGCTTTCGCCCTCCGGCCATACGGCGTCGGATGCCTTGACGAAAGTGCCCTTGCGGGCGGTGCCTCTCAGCCAGTTGTTGGTGCAACCGCTGGCAGAGAAGTCGGTGGCTAAGCACTTGACATAGTTGAAACTGGTGCATCCGCTGAACATCTGGTAGTAACAGTTCTTGCGCAGTTCCGTGGCGGGCAGCACCAGGTCTTTGCCATCAGCATGGCAAAGGCCCACATTGTCCTTGAACAGGTCGGCGAAGGTGCTGGCGTAGGGCAGTTCGGTCATCGTGGCGAAATCCGTCTTGCTGAGCAGACTCATGATGTTGCCGTAGATATAGCATGTGCCGCTAACCAGGAAGTGGGTGCGGGAACTTGCGCCAGTGTCTTTGGTTGACCATGTGCCGCGGAAACTGACTTTGTCGCCTATATTGTTGAGCGAGATGCGCGTGCTGGCGTTGTAGGGTTTCCATTCGGCACCGTTGCGGCTGTACTCGAGGTCGCTGGCGTCGGTTATGGTGATGCGGCAGCCTTGATCGTCGTAGCACTCTAAGGTGAGCGGCTCGGAATAAGGCACGGGCTGAGGCTTCAGCCTGACGGTGACGGGGTAGAACCTGCCGTTAGTGAATCGCTTGGCTGCGGTGGTGGTGTATGTATAGGTCCGGTCGCCGACGGAGGCGCTGAGTTTGACGATGCCATTGAGTCCGCTGAGGGCGGTATATAGTTCGTCGGTGGCAGCGGTAGGGGTGATGGTCAGAGAGCCTGTGGTTGTGGCGTTCTGCAACAGCCCGTCGGCAGAGATAATCAGGTTGGAAACGCTGACGGGACGGGATTTGTTGTCAGTGAATTTGAATTTGACGATGGCTTGTTGAGAGGCGAACAGGGCATCGGTCGTTGAGACAAACGAGTCATCGGCATACTTGACATCCACCGATGCTGTGGCATAATCGTAGTTAGTGGCAATGTCGGTTAAGGTACCCTTCTGTCCTGTGTAGTCTTGCCCGGTGCGTGGGAAGACGAGGTTTAACCGGTCGCCAGCGTTGACGTGGACAGAACGGTCGAGCGTGGTTTTGAGTTTGGCTTTGTTCCCGTCTATCTGTACGGGTGCCATGATGCCAATCACAGCGTTGTTGGCATTCAGGACGGTTACACGGTCGTCCTTACTCCAGGTAACGGCAATGCGGTTGCCGTCAGGAGCGAGCGCCCGGGTGCCGGAGTCTTGGCTTTTGGTAGCACTGACAGTCAGCGTGCAGCCCTGATCCGGGATGTCCTCCCGGATCAGGTCGTTGCTGCATGCAGACCATACAAGGGCGGCAACTGCCAGCAGGAGCCTACTTCCACTCCTCCTCGCCGTCTTCATTGTAATAGGCATCGCGCTCGGTATAGGTGTCGTCGTAGTACTTCATCCAGACCTTCACCTTTTTATAATTACCCCTTTCGAGGGTGATGTTCGACCGGGTGTAGGTGTAGATCTTGCCATCCACGTTGGCGGTCAGGGTATATTGGTCGGGACCCTGGTTCTCGTTACGGATGGCTACATAGAACACGTTGGTGGGCGAAGAAGGTTTGATGATGAGGGCACCGCCCTTTTCCGTTGCAGTACCGTTGAGATTGCATGCCTTCACAATCTGATTGCCGGCTGCGGTGATAGACAGTTCGGGTACGGCCAGAGCCTGGTCGGAGGCATTGAGAAGGGTGAACCTGACAATTGACTGCTGGGCCTTCCCGAACAGGGCTGTCGTGGAATAGACGGGGTTCTGGGCGTCGGCGGCATCGATATAGACGACATTGATGTTGGTCGTGATATAGTCGTAATTCTTGGAGATATCCTCGATGGTGCCCTTCTGGCCTGTATAATTCCATTCGGTACGGGGATAGATGAGATTCAGGGCATCGCCCGGCTTCAGGTTGTTGTAGGTGATATAGCCTTCGAGTTTGGTTCTCTGGGGAGAGGAGCCTGCAGGCACTTTCTCGGGATGCGGGTTGAGTTCGCCGATCTTCGACTGCCAGTTGTCCTTGAACACCGTGACGACGTCGGTTGTCAGCCAGGTGGTGTTGATGGACTTCTCATCGCTGGAGAGGGAGATGGCACGCGTGTTGGTCTCGTCTGGGTCGAGATAGTCTGTCTTGTCAGCATCGAGGATCAACATGGAAGTAGTGGTCTCTTCCTTCTGCTCGTCGTCAGACGAACAAGCCGTGAATGTGGCTGTCATGGCGATCACGGCCGCCACGGCAGAGATACTAAACAAAATCTTTTTCATAATGAGAATAGTTTTTGGGGTTATTAATCAATGAATTTTAAAATTTCATGCTCTGGGTCACGTCGTAACCGGAATTGCCCTCAGCGACTTGTTGGCCTGACTGACGGTCCAGGTAGCGTAGATAGCCTTCCTCGATCTCATGCAGTTTGTCGTCGCGGGAGTCGCGGATGCTCTGCAGCGATTTGTCGTATATATCGTCCAGCGCCGCGTTCACTTCCCTGAGTTGGGTGGAATTGTTTTCCAGATACGCCGCAAATCCGGCCTGCTCTTCATGATAGGCAGTGTCGATCTTGAGTTTGGCCTCGTCGAAGAGACTCTTCACGGCCTTGTTCAGGAAATCGCGACGGTTCTTGTCCACCTCGGGCATCTCATATTCCATGTATGGCTTGTCTTTGCCCGATACCCTGACGGTCTTCATATTAAGTTTGAACTCAGGGTGGGAGAATGTGACCCCGTGGATAACCTCTTCGCGGAATTCATCATCCTTCGGGATGACCGCCAGATGGTATTCGTCGGGGATGGCAACATCTGCCACTTCCTCAATGTTCTTCTGATCCCCGAGGACGATGACGTTGACAGGAAGGAGCGACGCAGCCTCGGCCTTGACACAGAGGTTCAAATAGCGGAAATGCAGCAGCATCATATAGGCTGTCATTTTCTTCTCCAGTTCGTTCAGTTGTGTTCTTAATACCAAATCCATATTCTTTCTTGTATTGATTGTTTATTGTTTCTTTTCTTCACCGGGCTTCTTATAGCCTACCTTCAGTGCGATGCCGAGCGCGTTGTTGAGCACGCCGGCGGCCATGTTGCCTAAGGCGTCGCCCTGGTTCTTCTCCGTAGCAGCGCCTCCGTCGAGGGCCTCCTTGTTCACGTCGGCCGACTCCTTCTTGATCTCGATCTTCGAACTGCCGGGCGATGTGTCCTTGGTGGCCACAAACATGCCGTCCTGGATGTTCGGTGTCTTGAGGGCACTCTTCACCTCGAGTTTATCTGCCGAGACGAGTGGCGACGTGAGGGCCTTGACGGTCGTGTCGCCAGAGACGGTGACCTTGCCGCCCGAGAGGTCGGTATTGCCGCCGCTGAGCGTCAGCAGGTTCTTGCTGTCCTGCTTCACCTCCGTCGTCTCCTGGCCGTTCACCAGCAGTTTCTTCGTACTCGTGAACTGTGCGTTCTCCTCTCCGTGTACGGCGAGGTCTTTCTTGGCCACCAGCGTCTCCTTCTCCGCATAGACCTCTATGCTGCCGCCCTGGGCCACCTCCTTGAACTTCTTCGTCTTCGGATCGACATTCATGGCCGATACCGTCACCTGCTTGGCGTTGATGGTGGCCTGACCTGAGGCCTTGCCCTCATGGTCGGCTGCCGAGAGGCTCATCTTCTCAGCCCTTACGGAGAAGATGCTGTCCTTGGCCAGAGCGGTCTCTTCCACCTTGTCGCCGTTGAGTTTCGACTCCATGCTGCTGATCTGCACATTCTTCGAGAAGAGCAGGATCTCGCCCTCGGGCTTGTAGGTAGCCTTCGTCACCTTGCCCTTGTCGTCGGCCTCCACGTCGGTGGTGTTCACGTTCGACAGTCCGATGCTCTTCGACCTGATGGTGATGCTGCCGCCGTCCACGAGGCCCGTGTCCTTGTATTTCTTGTCGGCCACCTCGGCATTGATGGTCTGCATGGTGATGTTCTTCGAGGTGATGATGACGTCGCCCTCTGCCGGCAGTTTGGCAGTCTTCAGGGTGCCGTCCTTTTCTTCCTGCTCCACACCCGACCGTCCTGCGGTGCTCAACTCCACGGTCTTCATGTTGACGGTAAAGCGGTTGTTCTTGTCGAGCGAGCCCTTGTCGTCGAACACACCCTCTACGCTCATCCGGTTAGAACGGATGTTGACACCCGAGGCTTCGTCAGTCCTGAGGTTGCCGTCGCCGTCGATAGAGGCCATGCTCAGTTTCTCTGTCTGTATGGATATCGCACTCTTGACGGGCTTCTTCTTGAAGTCGTCGTCAGAGATCTTGCCGACCTCATCCTTCATCTTCGTGAAGAACTTCTCCTGCCGGTTCAGTTCAGCCAGTTTAGACGTGTTTGCCGACTGGCGGTAAACCTCATCGGCCAACTGAGGCGAAAGTTCGTCGATGATCCGATTCAGATCGTCGATGTCGTGATACTTTGATGTCAGTTCGTCCTCGTCGATCAGCCTCAGTTTGTCCCTTTCGTCGTTGATCTCTGACAGCTCCTTGACCTGCTCCTTGAACTTGTCCAAGTCGTCCTTGGCTTCCTTCTTCAGGGCTTCCTTCGCGCTCTTCAGACCCTTGATCTTGTCTTCCAGACGGTTGGTGACGCTCTTTTTCGACGACACGGACTGCATGTCTATCCGCTTATCGGCGTAGAGGGCTATGCCGCTGCCTCCGCTTACCGTTCTGGCATCGAGGAAGGCGCCGCCCGATGGCATGTCGCTGGTATCGACAGCCACCTCCCGGCCCTGGATGATCACCTTCGACACGCTCTCTACGGTGTGCTCTGTGCCGTCGATACCCGGGTTCTCTGCCGTCTGGGTGATGATCGGGGCCCTCGTCTCCACGCTGCCCGTGCTGCCCACACCCTCTACGGCCACCTGGTTGCCTCGGATGATGATGGTGCATCCTCCGGCGGGGTCGAGCATACCGCCCATGTTCACGTTGCCGATCACAATTTCCGGTGCTGAGAGTATCAGCCGCCGGTCGTCGTGTATCACCCGGCCCTCAATGGCGCTCATTCTGTCGGTGTTCAGGCTGAAGAGGGCTTCTTTCTGTGCCCTGACTTCCGCCAACTCTTTCTCTACACTGTCAAGCAGGCTTTTCAACTTTGCCTCCCAGTCATGATATATTCTGTCTGCCATACGATTCTTATTTTTTTGTGATAATATTATTTGATGCCCTTGATCGTATCCTTGAGCATGTCTTTAGTGGTCCAGGTGGTGATATCCAGTGTCTTGATGGCCCCCGTTTTCTTTTCAATTTCATATGTCTTTCCCTTTTCACTGGAGATGAGGATATTGCCGTTCGTTTCGTTCCATACCTGGTGCGCCCAACCACCGTAGGGGGCATCCTTATTGTAGAATGGTTTGGCGCATTCCTTCAAGTGGTCGAGAAGGGCACTTCCCGCCTTCATGGCCATTGCCGCTGCATTAGCTAAGAATCCTTTCGGCTTGGCGGCTTCTTCAGGTGCTTGAGCTTCGAGATACGCCACGTCTTTCCATTTGTCCTTCATATTAGCATCAGTAATCCAATCATCTTTATAACATACTGTAAAGAACTTTCCTGGGGCTTCTTCCCCCGCTTGCACTTGAACATTTTCGACTTTGTTAGCGTTATTATTCTTTAGATTGAGCAGAAACTTTGCAATCATTTTGCGTTTGTGAATCAACATTTTATGGAAGGGATCAGGATTCGCTTGCGTACCACCTGTCTTATAATCTTCACTCATAAAATCACCTGTAGGTTTACCTTGGCCATCTTGATAATTATCAATCCATATCTTTAATGTCTTTTTTAAAATATTAGCATTTTCATCACCAGTAATGAAAAGCGCTTTAAAAACATCATCAATCCATGCTGTATCGTCATCGTTAACGCCAAAAATAAACTGGTTGGCGTCCGTTATGTCATCTTCTTTAAATAATTTCTCGAAAGATAGTGCATGCTTGTGCAAATCGACGATGGCTTCTCCATAAGCCTCGGCACTGGGTGTGAGATAGGCTTTTACTTGGTCCAGATTTGGAGCAGGTCCCTCCAAAAAACCTTCTTTAAGATTCCCAGCTTTGACATCGTCCATCGTCTGTTTAAGCGTTCCTTGATCTCCATTAATTTTAACGAAATTGTTATTGTCTTTTATACCCCAGACGGCCTCGATGATGTTGGGTTTAGGTTCACCTGATTTCCAAATCATATTTACAGTATCGTCAAATGGCACTTTCTTCGCAAATGCCACTGCCTTCTTTTTGTTATAATCGGCAGAGAAGTTGTTTACTTTCTTGTCTATCAGTTTGATATAGTAAACG
>Ga0310786_10011235_pt1 | contig 11186 bp, 9 predicted proteins | sample AusTroGonzalo_MG_FD_203881 | JGI IMG/M metagenome (GOLD analysis project Ga0310786, IMG submission 203881) | Bovine rumen microbial communities from tropical cattle in Woodstock, Queensland, Australia - Gonzalo_03 (v2) (version 2) | ecosystem: Host-associated > Mammals > Digestive system >...
AGGGAGCCCGCGCGCGAGGGGAAGATGCGATAGGATGATGCGAGAAGAGGATGCGATGGAGGATATGAAGTTATTCGAGGCGGCGGAATTCGCAGGTGAAGTGGCGCATGATGTTGGCTTCTTTTGTAATTTCGAGTCCTCTGTGGATGGAATCGCGTCGGTCATAGACGTTTTTAAGTGCGACGGCAATGACATCCATGTGGTTGTTGGTGTAAGTACGGCGCGGGATGCAGAGTCGCACGAGGTCGAGTCCGTTGAAGCGATTTTCGCGTGTAATCGGATCTCTGTCAGCGAGTACGTAGCCTATTTCGCACGAACGTATACCAGCTTCGAGGTAGAGTTCACAAGTGAGCGTCTGAGCGGGGAACTCCTCTTTGGGTACGTTGGTGAGGATTTTGTCTGCGTCAATGAAGATGGCGTGGCCTCCTGCAGGTCTCTGATACGGGATACCGTATTCGTCGAGTTTAGCTGCGAGGTACTGGACTTGACGAATGCGCGTTTCGACCATTTCGAACTGGCAGTTTTCCTTGAGTCCGACTGCGAGAGCGTCCATGTCTCGTCCGTTCATGCCGCCGTAAGTGAGGAAACCTTCGAAGACGATGCAATAGTTTTTAGCACCTTCGTACCAGTCCTGACGGTTGGTAGCGATGAAACCTCCCATGTTGACGAGGGCGTCTTTTTTGGCGCTCATGGTCATGCAGTCGGCATAGGAGAATATTTCCCGGACGATTTCGGTGATGGTTTTGTCAGCGTAGCCTTGCTCGCGGGTTTTGATGAAGTAGGCGTTCTCGACGAATCGTGCGCTGTCAATGACCACGGGAACGTTGTATTGGTGGCAGAGCGCGCATGTTTCGCGTATGTTTTGCATAGAGACCGGCTGTCCGCCGACGGTATTGTTGGTGATGGTGAGGACGAAGAAGGGGACGTTTCCGGGGTTGTCTTTGAGTACTTTTTCGAGTAATTCGAGGCTGACGTTTCCTTTGAAGGGAAGTTCGCGTTGGGTGTCTTTTGCTTCGGGAACAGTCACATCAACGGCGAAGGCTTTGCGGCTTTCGATATGCCCTTTGGTGGTGTCGAAATGTGCGTTTCCGGGGATAACATTGCCGGGCTTGACGAGGTAAGAGAAGAGCACGTTTTCTGCTGCTCGGCCTTGGTGAGTAGGAATAACATGCTGAAAACCGGTAAGTTCTGTGATTGTATCTTTCATGCGATAGAAAGAACTCGCACCTCCGTAGCTCTCGTCGCCGGTCATCATGGCAGCCCATTGGCGGTCACTCATTGCGCCTGTCCCGGAGTCGGTGAGGAGGTCAATGTACACTTGCTCGCTTTTGAGCATGAAAATGTTGTTTTTGGCTTGTTTGAGCCATACTTCGCGCTCTTGTCGCGTTGACTTGTGGATGGGTTCAACCATCTTGATTTTCCAAGCTTCTGCAAAGGGTAGTTCCATATTTTGTTTTCGTTTTATTAGATTTGGGAGTGCAAAGTTACTGCTTTTTTTTGAATTATGCAAGGATTTGGAGAGATTTTTTTGATTTGGGTGTAATTTTCGTTGCATGGATGGTCAGTTTTTCGCTGCGAGGCGTTACGGAGCCCGTTCGGAGCCCGTCTTATGGGCGTGGCGAAAGATTCGTCGCAGAAATGGGGAAATTTTCAATGCAGAGCAGACCCTGAATTGCGCTTTCGCGCAAGTCCCTCTTGGATTATTCCGAGGGCTGTTTCGAAAACACTCAATCAAAGATTGCACGATGTTTGTCGAAACACCCTCTTCACCATCGCCTTGTGGCGATAAGAGGGACAGAAATTGACAGAGGCTGAGTGAAAGGAGAAACGCGGCGATAGAGGGATAAAGAGGAGACAGAACTCTGCTATTGAGAACAGATGCCCAAATAGGATTTGGGCGCAATGGACAAAGAAAGCCCAGACTGACAGTCGGGAAAACTACCAAGAAATCATCTTGTCCAAGAAATACAATTGAGGCCGCCGCCGCGACGAAGGAGAGTTGAGATATTGACCATGCGAATGTTGGCAGGTGGAATCTCGTAATACTCGGAGATTTGTGTACGGGCTTGCTCGTCTTCAGGCGTGTAGAGGCGCGGGAGGATAAACTTGTCGTCGACCTGGAGGAAATTGATATATGCCCAGTTGTGTTTGTGAGGATGTGGGACGGAGAAATGGAGTTCGAAGACTTCGAAATGCGGTTTGAGAGCGTTGAGCAGTCGCTTACGGAATGACGGGTTGAAGTCGCAGTAATTGGTCAGGAGAATCTGACCTTGGCCAATGTATCGCACCATTCCATCGGCGTGGCCATAGGGCTCGGAACGATCCCAGAGAATGATGACGGGCTCAGCTTGAAAAGCTGATTCTATATGGCAAAGAATCTCAGCGCGAGACATGCGAGGGTTTTCGCTGAAGATTTTGTCCGTTAAGATTACTTTTGTGTCGCAAAGGATGATGTTTCCGCCATCTAAGATAAGGTCGGCGTTGACATGTGGAAAAGTAGGCGAGAGGACGTCCTTCCAATTGGTGATGAATTGCGGTTGGTTTCGGAGGTAGTCGGGCGCGTACGTGTACGATATGTAATGTCCCTGCTGAGAGACGACGGGCATGAAATCGCGCACCCAGATATCACAGGTGTTGGGGAGGAAATTGTAGTTAATCTGCAGGCTGTTGAGTGCTGCGGACAGTTCCAGCCAGCATTTGTATGCGGTCAGGTGTTTGGAGAAATAGACGTTAGTCATTGTTTATAAATAGATCGAATTATTGGTTGCATACGAATTTCCAGTTCTTGAGAAGATTTAGAAGTGGCAAAGATATGAATTGCCTCTATGCGCAAAGCGTTGACAGGGTGCTCGTTGCCAATCCAACATTCCGGCAGAAACATCTCGACAATGCGGCGATTCGCCTCGAGAAACAGTGTCGTTGGGACGCCGAACTTATGTTGGTCAAGACCACCATAGACCTTGTATTGACAAGATATATATGCCTCAAGACTACCACAAGCCAGATAGCCGTAGCGGTCTGCTTCTAATTCGGTTAGAAGTGCAAATACGTGATATAAGTAGTCCAGTTCTGGAGTCGGATCTTTATCATAGGTTTTATAGTAATATTTCACTAACCCCGAATGCATAATTATATGGCCGAGTTCGTGGCCGACAATAAAGTCTAATTCGCCGTCATTCAATGTATTCACAGCTCCCGAAGAAAGGGACACGATACTTGGAAATTGTTTGTGTTCAGAGGATATGCTACTTGCACCTATGTGAACGCGATTGTCAACGCAGAAAAACACGTCTTCATGCATACGTAAGCGTTCCTTAACAGAATTAAAATGGTGAAAAAGAACAGGAGTTGTATACCTATCTATCGGCAAGCTATAGCCAAGCTCTTGGAGATAAGCTCGTTTCATGTCATTTTCTCCAAAATAGTTATGAACATGGTCGGGCTGAACCAGTTTCCATAGCTTTTGTTGTAATTGTCTTCTTTGAATAATAGTTGGATTCATATTTTATCTTTTTTTTGCCGCAAAGGTAAAGAAAAATCCTGAGAGCGCCAATTATTTAACGTTAAAACGGGTTAAAAGTTCCGAAAGAGTTATTTACAAAAAAAATGAGACCCGAAGGTCTCAAATTTTTTATATTAATTATCTTTACACTTATGTGCATTTATAGCCACTTTGTCAATCTATTTTTATAGTACGAGGATCTTGCATTATTCCATAATTTCTCGTTGATTGCTTTATCAAAATATGCCAACTTAAGATCACCGTCCTTATTCCCATTCATTATTTTACCAAAATCGGTTTCTCCAAGGAATCGATATGTACTTTGAGGGTCGTCAATGTTCTTTCGCTTCTGGAATGCCACAATCTTAGGCATTTGCCCATTATCGCATGCATTTAGCATTGTGTTAACGCACGTCAACGGGCCAACTATGACTCTGCTTCCATTTTGGGTCTCTTCGTAAAGGCTTCTAATCAATATTCCTCCACCTCTACCCTTTTTCCTTTTGCCACATTTAGTAAGACAACTATCAAAACAAATGTCTACTCCACTTAAATGATAGAAGAAATCTCCTGCTTTATAGTTTTCTCTACAATATGTGACATCATTCCAGGGTTTATCCAATTCACCTTCCTTATAATAATAGAACTCAATTTCTGCTAACAAAAACTTTTTGCCACCACATTGAATGCAGTATCCGCTAAATAGTTCTTTAGCAATGGAATCAAATGTTGACTGAATGTTATTTTCATTCAACTGGTTTATTGATTTTTGTATAGTATTAAACATATTCATGGTATGGTTGATTATTTTACACTATCAAAAGCATCGGCGTTGGTGAGGTGTATGACGACGATGTCGAAGAGAGGGCGGTCGAGGTATTCAATGGCCATGGTGACATTTTCGGGGAAGTCGTTAGGCATTTCGAGGACGAGTTTGGTGCCGCGTTTCAGCCATTTGGTCTTGGCATCATGGTCGCCGTGCTCCTTGAGGTTGAACACACCGAACACTTCACTTGCCTCGTCGTTCTCACCTAACACAACCACCACTCGGCAAGTAAAATCGGTTTCTGAAGTCTCGTTAACGACACGAATCTGGTTGTAGGTTTCTTCAGGACCTGCCACCGTGAAGCTCATTTTTTGAGCTTTAATTCCACTAACTCCTGCCAACAGGAGCATAATTATAAAAGTCAGTTTTCGCATATCTTGTAAGTTTTTGGACCGCAAAGGTAATGCTTTTTTCTGACATATGCAAGAAAAAACGCAAAAAAACGCGCCAACTCTTGCATAATTCGAAAAAAAGCAGTAATTTTGCACTCGGAAAACAAAATCAACACACATATGAAACAGAAACTATCGGTATTATTATTGGTCGTGGCAACGGTATTCTGCGGTTGCACGGTTTTGAAGCAAGCATTGGCGCTGAAGGACTGCAAGTACACGTACAGCAGGATGACGGATGTCACGTTTATGGACATGACCACACAGGAGTTGGCGACGTTCGCTGGCGCGGCGAAACTGGCGATGGGCTTGATGGGCAACCAACCCGCACCGCTTGGTTTTACGGTTCATTTGGACGTAGAGAACCCGAACCAAACGACGGCGGCCATGGAGAGTTTGTACTACAAAGTGAGTCTGGACAGCGTGGAAGTGGCAGACGGTGCGAGCATGGATCCGTTCATGGTTCCGGCAGGCGCTCATGCGGACCTGCCCCTGAGAATCAGCACAGATATGAAGACATTGTTGCAATCGGACAAGCGTGCGACGATGACCAAAGTGATTCGCAATCTTGTAGGCGTGAGCAACGAGCCGACAGACGTAACAGTGCAAATCAAGCCGACGGTTCGTATCGGGAACACACCTGTCACGTCGCCGGTGTATTTCCCCATCAAGTTTGTCTATAGTGGCAAAAAAGGCAGTTCCTCCGCGACACAGACTGCCACATACTGACAAAATGGCAGAGAGTGGCGGTTTGGCACGAGGTTTGAGTTAAAACATTTGGGCGAGCCCCTCTAATGAAAGTTTAGGGATAATTCTTTAGAACCCTCGCTACGCTCGCCCCCCCGCCCCACTGAAGTGGGAGGCATGGTTCTAAAGAACAACCCCTAAACCATAGCATCGACTGTGTCGATAGAGGGGCAAAAAAATGAGACTAACAAAAAACAAGAAATATGCAAAAGATTCAACCATTGGCTGACCGCGTTTTGGTGAAACCGGCAGCCGCAGAAGAGAAAACGCTCGGCGGAATCATCATCCCCGACAGTGCAAAAGAAAAGCCGTTGCGCGGTGAAATTGTAGCCGCAGGCAAAGGCACGAAAGACGAAGAAATGGTGCTGAAAGCAGGCGACGTAGTGCTTTACGGCAAATATTCCGGCACCGAACTCGAGCTGGACGGCGAGAAGTTCCTGATTATGCGTCAGAGCGACGTATTGGCAATCATCGGCTGATTGCTCAATTTCTTTACTCGGCGGAGCCTCATACGATCGGCAAAGCCGTGGTAAATTAAAAATTTATAAATGAAGAATTATCATGGCAAAGGAAATTACATTCAATATTGAGGCGCGTGAGAGTCTCAAACAAGGCGTTGACAAACTGGCCAACGCAGTCAAAGTGACACTCGGTCCGAAGGGCCGTAACGTGATTATCGAGAAGAAATACGGTGCTCCGCAGATTACCAAGGACGGCGTAACTGTTGCCAAGGAAGTGGAACTTGAAGAAGCCAGCGAGAACTTGGGTGCACAGCTCGTGAAAGAAGTAGCGAGCAAGACCGGTGACCAAGCCGGTGACGGCACGACGACGGCTACCGTTTTGGCTCAGTCGATTATCGGCGTGGGTTTGAAGAACGTGACTGCCGGTGCCAATCCTATGGATCTGAAGCGCGGTATCGACAAAGCCGTGGCAGCAGTGGTTGGTAACATCAAGGAGCAGGCAGAGGTTGTCGGCGACGACTATGATAAAATCGAGCAGGTGGCAACCGTTTCTGCGAACAACGACGCAACCATCGGCAAACTCATTGCTGACGCGATGAAGAAAGTGACCAAGAATGGCGTCATCACGATTGAAGAGGCCAAAGGCACGGACACGACTATCGATGTTGTCGAGGGTATGCAGTTCGACCGCGGCTACATTTCGCCGTACTTCGTGACCAACACGGAGACGATGGAAGTGGAGATGGACAAACCGTACATTCTCATCCACGACAAGAAAATCAGTAACCTGAAGGAGTTGTTGCCTGTTTTGGAACCCGCCGTACAGAGTGGTCGTCCGTTGCTTATCATCGCCGAGGACGTCGATTCAGAAGCACTCACAACATTGGTTGTCAACCGTCTGCGTGCACAACTGAAGATTTGTGCCGTGAAGGCCCCTGGCTTTGGTGACCGCAGAAAAGAGATGCTTGAAGACATTGCTATCCTGACCGGCGGAACCGTTATCAGCGAAGAGCGTGGCATCAAACTGGAGCAGGCTACTCTCGAAATGCTTGGTACTGCTGAGAAGGTGACCGTCAACAAAGACAACACCATCATCGTCAACGGCGCAGGCGACAAAGAGGCGATTGCTCAGCGTTCTGCTCAAATAAAGGCTCAGATTGCCGCAACCAAGAGTCAGTACGACAAAGAGAAACTGCAGGAGCGTCTGGCCAAGTTGTCCGGCGGTGTAGCAGTGCTCTATGTAGGTGCTGCTTCCGAGGTCGAGATGAAGGAAAAGAAAGACCGTGTGGACGATGCACTCAGTGCTACGCGCGCGGCTATAGAAGAAGGTATTGTGCCCGGCGGCGGCGTGGCTTACATCCGCGCACAGGCTGCTCTCGATGCAGTGAAAGCCGAGAACGAAGATGAGAAGACCGGTGTGGAAATTATCCGTCGTGCCATTGAGGAGCCGCTTCGTCAGATTGTCTTCAACGCAGGCAAAGAAGGTGCAGTGGTTGTACAGAAAGTTCGCGAAGGCAAGGGTGATTTCGGCTACAACGCACGTAAGGACGAATACGAGAACCTGCTTGCAGCGGGCGTGGTAGATCCTGCGAAAGTTGCTCGTGTTGCGCTTGAAAATGCGGCTTCCATTGCCGGTATGTTCCTCACCACCGAGTGCGTCATCACCGAGAAGAAAGAGGAGCATCCGATGCCCGCAATGCCCGCAGGCGGCATGGGTGGCGGCATGATGTAATTCGCCTGGAATAATACTTTGGCACAGTTCTTGTTCGTTGTTTTGCGAACAATAACAATAACAGCGTTTTATGACGAACAAGAATTTGCTACTGACATTGTTTGGACTGTTGTTGGCGTTCGCGCCGATAGCAGCCCAAACTCATACTATACAAGGTCGCGTGGTCAATCTGGCTAATGGTGAATTACTGGAAATGGCGACTATTCGCCTTTTTACTTACTCCAACGATGGAAAGGACTCGACATTGGTGCATGGCGTACAAACCGATATGAACGGCGCATTTTTCCTGAAAGCGCCAAACGGCAATTACACGCTCATCATTTCTAACGTAGGATACTTCCCGAAGAAACTGCCGGTGCATGTAGCTGGAAAGGACGTGAACTTGAAGAGCATTGCACTCAAAGAAGATGTTCAGGCATTAGGCGAAGTGCAAGTGCGCGGAACAGCGGCAGAAATGACCGTTCGAGGTGACACACTCGAGTACAACGCCGCCGCATATAAAGTCAATGAGAACGCCATGGTCGAGGACTTGTTAAAGAAAATGTCGGGTGTGGAAATTGATGCAGACGGCAAGGTGACAATCAACGGCGAGGAGGTGAAAGGCGTGCGCATTGACGGCAAGAAATTCTTCGGTAACGATGTCCAGATGGCTACAAAGAACATCCCTGCGGACATGGTCGATAAGGTGCAAGTCATTGATGAGAAATCCGATATGGCCAAACTGACCGGTATAGAAGACGACGACACAGAGCGCATCATCAACCTCACACTCAAAGCCAACAAGAAGAAAGGCATGTTCGGCAATTTCAGCGGCGCGCTGGGTGCCGATGCTTTAGGCGACGACCAGAAGAAACTGTTCCATTACAACTATCAAGGCACACCGGCTGAGAAGACGGCTCAGTTCTTCAACGAGGACTTCCGCTACAACGCCAATGCTTTCATGAACCTGATGCTCGGTGAGAGCCAGACGACCATTATCGCCGGCGCGAACAACACAAACGAACTCAGAACCGGTCGTGGACGCGGCTTCCGGATGGGAAACAATTCAGGCATTACATGGGGTGAAAACCTTGGTGTGAACACCAATATCGTCTTCTCTCCGACATGGACTTTTGGTGGCGACGCCGCACTCAATCACAGTCGTAATTACACGCTAACCGATTCAGAGAAAGAGGAATACGCAGACGGTTGGACTTACAACAACGCCGATTCTACCATTAAAAACGGCAAGTCGTGGGACACGTCTATGCGTCTTGAGTTTGAATGGAAGCCCGACACACTGAACACCATGCTCATCAAGCCGAATTTGAGTTACACACACTCGTGGAGCGACCAGTTAAACGACTTTACATACCTCGCGCTTGACACGCTTATTCCAGACAAATACGACACGCTTTCTTACGGTACGCAGAGGAACGAAAACTTGTCAAAAGAAATAAATGCCAGCTTGCAACTGATTTACAGTCACAAGTTTGCGAGCAAACGCGGACGAAGTATTTCTGTAGATGCTCGCGGGGGGCTGACAGACACAGACAATGGTTCGTACAACATTGCATCGGGTAGCATTGACCCTGTCAACCAGCATCAAACGAAACTATCAAACTCATATAATTATAGTCTAAAATTCACGTATATAGAGCCGATTGTCAACCTGCACAATTACCTCGAGACGAACGTGTATTTCGGTCAGACCTACCGCACAAGCGACAAGCGTCAGTATGATTACGACCCGATTGCAGGCAACTACTCCACCCTGCTTGACACGACCTACTCGAATACGTTCCGCAACAATTTCTTCAACGAATACCTGGAGCTGAATTATCGTTTTTTGAAGGACAAATACGATTTGACGGTCGGTGTTCGTGCCAACCCGTCGCAAACACAAAGCACGACAATCTACGGAGATGGATACGTCTTCGACACGCTCAACACCGTATGGAATTTTGCTCCGCGCATGACGTTCAAGTACAAGTTCGGCAAGAAAGAGTTTGCTCGCATCATATACCGCGGTTTCTCGCAACAACCATCCGTAAGTCAAATGGAGCCTGTTCGAGACAACTCCAATGCGATGTCTGAGACAGTTGGTAATCTGGGACTTAACCCTGCTTTCCGCAACATTGTTCGCGCCATGTATTCTCGCTATAATCAGGACAAGTTGTCCTCGTTGACGACCGGTGTACGTGCCAATTTTACCAAGGATGCTCTTGTCTATAACACCATTTACGACAAAACCGGCAAAGCATACCGTCAAACGGTAAATGCCAAGACGACGCCCTACGATATTACTGCCGATTTTATGTACAACACACCTGTCATCAAGAATCGTCTTCATTTCTTCACTCGTACGGAAGCAGGTTTCAATCAACGCGTTGCGTATGTAAGCCACGCTCAAGAGGAAGTAGATTCATACAATTTGCCGGTGGGAGAAGAGTCAAAAACTGGCAACTGGCGAGTCAGCGAGAATTTGAGTCTGCGTCTATCACATGACATCGTGGATTTCGGCATGCGAGGCAACATCTTGTACTCTCGCACGCGAAACAGTCAAACGGACAATATTACCAACACTATTGACTGGGGCGTCACGGCCGATTTCACATTCCATTTGCCGTATAACTGGTCAATCTCTACGGATATCGGCTACAACGACAAATGGGGTTACAACTTGAGCGGTTCGCTCTCGGAAATCATGTGGAACGCAACTATTGAGAAAACTTGGACAAACGCCACTCTCTCGCTCAACATGAAGGATATTCTCAACCAAAAGAAGAACGTGATTGAAACGGTTGGAGAGAACTACGTTCAATACCAACGCTTTAACACCTTGCCGACCTATTTCACACTATCGTTCACGTACAAACTGAATAAAATGGGCGATCTGAAAGCCACGGGTAAAGGCGCTTTCATGCAGGAGATGATTGAGAACGGCGGTAAATTCAAACCGGGAAGCGGTCCCATGGGGCCACCTCCCGGATTAAGAAACTGATTTTCAACGCGTCTTACATATCGTAAGGCGCGTTTTTGTTTGTACTATTTCATCATCGCGTCAGCCAACGCTTCCATCGCCGGCATGTCGCAGTCATGGAGCGAGCTCTTAATAGTGACAATCGGTTCAACGATGGTGATGTCTTTCATCTGCTCCAGATGGCCTTTGATAATGCGTCCGGCCTGCGGCGCCCACGAACCGTTCTCAAGAATGCCCACTTTGCGGTTCTGATATAGCTTCTGACCCAGTTCGTGCAAGAACAAATGCATTGGCGGGAAAATGTCCATGTCGTATGTGGCGCAGCAAAGAATCATTTTGTTCATGCGGAACGCATCTTCAATGGCCTCAGCCATATCATCACGAGTAAGGTCAGTGATTGCCACTTTCGGACAACCGCGTTTTTTCAACATTTCTGCCAGCGTTTCAGCTGCATGACGGGTGTTACCGTGAATGGAAGCATAAGCGACCAACACGCCTTCGGTCTCCACATCATAGCGGCACCAGATATTGTACAGACGAACGGCTTCCGCAAGTTTCTCCCCA
>Ga0310786_10011240_pt1 | contig 11183 bp, 8 predicted proteins | sample AusTroGonzalo_MG_FD_203881 | JGI IMG/M metagenome (GOLD analysis project Ga0310786, IMG submission 203881) | Bovine rumen microbial communities from tropical cattle in Woodstock, Queensland, Australia - Gonzalo_03 (v2) (version 2) | ecosystem: Host-associated > Mammals > Digestive system >...
CAAAGATAATTTTTTTATAAATATGACTCTCTTTCAAAAAATAATCGCTCCCTACTCAATAAAATCGTATTTTTGCCGTTTGATTCAAAACGTAAAAAAGATGAAAAAGATTATTGTATTTGGCATTTTGCTTTTAGGTTCAGTATTGGTGTTTTCAGCGTGCGATACTCAGAAACGTTGCGCTGCATACGGCCACTATTCATACGTCATGCCGTCTGAAAACCCGGACAACATCAACTAAGCCACGCATTTATGCGGGAACCGGGGGCAAGACGGGTGTTCACCAAAAAAGTGCTGCTGACAATGTTGTTGGCAGGCGCTTTTTTTGTGTCTTTTGCCCAAAACGTAGGTGAGTATCACCACGACGTGACGGTCAAGGAGTGGAACATGCAGATATTCGCGCACACGGCCGGATTCGGAATCGGTTTCCAACACGGCCGCACCCCCGACCTTTACAACAAGCACTTCTGGGAGGTGCAGCTGATGTACAACAAACATCCCAAATCAGTGCGTTCTGTCAACGCCCTGTACTCTAACGTGCGCCCCATCCGGTACGGCCAACTCTACACGACCTTTTTTCTGCAAGGCGGCTATGGCTACCAGCGCACCCTGCACCTGAAACCCTACTGGGGCGGTGTGCAAATCAACTACACCCTGTCTGCAGGACCGGCACTGTGCATCGCTATCCCCAACTACGTGGAAGTCCTCAACTACAACACCGGATTCTCCGAAATCGTGCGCTACAATCCCGACATCCACAACCTTAACAACATCCTCGGCGGCGCCCGGTTGTTCACTGGCATCGGGGAAACCACCTTCCGCCCGGGATTCTACGCCAAAACGGGGCTGACCTTCGATTTCGCCAAAAGCGACTACCGACTGAGATCTCTCGAAGTCGGCGCTCAAATCCAGATGTTCTTCCCCTTCATCCAACAAATGGCCTTCAACGAGGCAAAAAAATTCTTCCTTACCGGCTACCTGTCTTTCAATTTCGGCAAGAAAATCGGCAGGATCGGTTAACAAACCAATCATTGACATGAGAAAATCAGCTATATATATCCTTTGCATCTTGTTTATCGGGCTTTCCAACCGCATTTCCGCCCAAAATGATTTCGAAATCGTCAAAAATGTGGACATCTTCATCAGCATCCTTAACGAGCTGAACGACAAATACGCAGACGAGATTTCCCCCGGCGAGCTCACCCAAACCGCCATCAAGGCCATGCTCAACAGCCTAGATCCCTATACCGTCTATTTCCCGGAATCGGATGTGGAGAATTACCGCATGCTGATGACAGGCGACCACAGCGATGTGGATGTCGTCATCCAACTCGTGAACGGCAAAATGGTGATTACCGAAATCACGGAAGACAGTCCGTCGGCAAAGGCGGGTTTGCGCGTGGGCGACCAAATCCTGAGAGTGAACACCCAAAGCGCCGACAACAGCACTGTGGAGGGCATCCAAATCGCCATGCGCGGACAACCGGGCTCCTCCTACAACATTGACGTTTTCCGCCCGACAGACAATAAAAACCTGAGTTTCAAAATCAAACGGGAAAAAATCACCCCTCCGAATATCCCCTACTCCGGCATCATCGGTGACAAAGTGGGTTACATCAAACTCAACCAGTTCCTTGAAAATGCCGGCCGCGAAATATATGAATCCTTCACCAAACTCAAAGAACAAGGAATAGAATACCTCATCATCGACCTCCGCGACAACGGTGGCGGTCTGCTTGGCGAGGCCATCAACATCATCGATCTCTTTGTGGGACAGGATATTGCTGTCGTGGAAACGAAAGGCAAGATTGAAGAGATGAACCGTATTTACAAGACCCGCAATCCTGCTACAGATGCCAAAATCCCCATTGTGGTGCTGGTGAACGAACATAGCGCTTCTGCCTCCGAAATCGTATCCGGCACACTGCAGGACCTCGACCGCGCCGTTATCGTCGGCAAAAAGTCTTTCGGCAAAGGATTGGTTCAGAAAGTCTATTCTATGGACTACAACGCCAGCATGAAAATCACCGTGTCGAAATACTACATCCCCAGCGGCCGTTGTGTGCAAAACATCGAATACTTCGACCACGACACGACCAAAGGTGGATACAAAATCCCTGATTCTCTGGCGGTTGCCTACAAAACCAAAAACGGCAGAACCGTCTATGACAAGGGCGGTGTGGAACCCGACGTGCCCGTACCCGATGAAGTGATGCCCGACATCTTGAACGCCTTGGTAGAAGCTCGCGCCATCTTCGATTTCGCCAACGACTACCGCGCCAAACACGAGTCCATCGCCGAAGCTGACAAGTTCATCGTTGACGATGCCATTTACAACGAATTCCTGCAATTCCTCAAAACAAAAAAATACGATTACACCTCCTCTTTGGAGAACATCTTGAAAGAACTGAAGGAAAAAGCTGACAATGAGAATTCTTTTTCCAGCATCCAAAATGCTTATAACCAACTCCAAACACAGTTAGAAAATCTCAAAACGCAAGATCTGACGACCCACAAGGCTGAAATCAGCCGCGCTTTGACACAAGAAATCGTGTCACGGTATTATTACAGCACTGGTAAACTCGTCAACAGCCTCCACCACGACGCTTACATCGATGCAGCCAAAAGCGTGCTGCTCAATCCAAGCCGTTACCAATCCATCCTGTCGCCGAAAAAATAGGGCATGACTCGAAAATCATTCCATCAGACGTTCTATCTGCTCGGCACCATCGCGGTGACCGTGGCCATGCCTTTGTCGCATTTCCTGATGGGATTGGCTTGTTTCCTGCTGTTCCTCAACTGGTTGGCAGAATGGAACTGGCAAGAAAAGCGGAGATGGCTCATGCGAAACCGACAAGGTCTTTGGTTTGCCGCCTTCTACATCGTCTTTGCTATCGGATTGATAAACGTCACCGATTGGGGCGCCGCCGGTAAAGAAATGCTCACCAAACTGCCATTTCTCCTCGCCCCCATCATTGTCATAACCTCAAAGCCATTCAGGAACAGACAATTAAAACTCATATTCTCCTCTTTTATCCTGGCCACTCTCTTCGGATGTATCTGGAATTTCTCTTACGCACAGACCCACTTGCTCGAGAATTTCCGCGAAATGTCACGTTTCATCGACCACATCCGTTTCAGCCTCTGTGTGGTCTTGTCCATCGTTTTCTGCATCCATTATACCCTCCATCCTGCGGACGAAAAACCGCTATTCACATATATCTATCCTATAATCTGCATTTTACTTCTTCTTTATCTCTTTTATTCCCAAACCCTGTCCGGCATTCTCATTTTGATGGTAATCGCCTTGTGCTTTATCATATATCTCATTATCAATCAAGAAAATAAGGCTGTAAAATGGAGCTTGGGAGGTATCTTGGCACTATTTCTGATTTGCCTATCGGCTTATACCATATATATATCATATGATTATTTTCATGTGAAAGACCCCTTGCCTGACCGCACCGCCCTGACGGCTTCGGGCAATCCGTACCGTTTCGAGGAGCACCCCATGATTGAAAACGGACATTATATCGGTAATTACATCTGTGACAGTGAATTACAATCAGCTTGGTCCATGCGTTCCGATTCCGTTTACGATGAATTGACCGCTGCTACGCTCATCCGCTACCTCAACTCCCTAGGACTGCGCAAAGACTCCGCCGCGGTGATGCAACTCAGCGACGATGACATCCGACATATTGAAAACAAGACGGCCAATGCCTACTATGTGCGAAAAGGCAATATTCGAAGAGCTATCTATGAAACCTTTTTTGGCTTCACACTATATGAAAAATATGGAGTCATCAACGAATCCTCCATGCTTGAGCGCGTGGAACTGTGGCGTGCATCGTGGCGTATCATTCAGGAGAACTGGCTATTCGGAGTCGGTATCGGACAGCAGCGCACGGCTTTGGACCAACAGTTAGTGGCTCAGCACTCCCCTATTGCAGACAAAAAGAAACAGCGAGGCAGTCACAATCAATTCCTCACCTTCTGGATGGCGGCCGGAATCATCCCATTGCTCTATTTCTGCTTCCTGCTGGTATTCCCTTTCGTGGCCATGCGCCCGCGCATCACGTTCCTCTACTTCGCACTTATCCTGTTGCTATTCCTCTCCATGTTGGTAGAAGACACACTCAACGCGCAGACCGGCAGAATGTTATACACTATCTTCATACCACTGCTACTCTTTGGCGACAGCCAACGTTAATCACTGAAAACCAATATTTTAACTATTTAAAAAACATTATAAACAAAATTTGTTAATAAAAAAACAGCTATTTTTTCCCGTTTTTTTCAGAAAAAAAATATTTTTGCACCCCGTTAGAGTCAGACGTCTTCTGACAGTTATCTTATTATTAATCAATTAAAAAATTTCAAACCTATGGGTGGCTTTTTCGGTATTGTATCAAACAAACCTTGCATTGCAGATTTATTTTACGGGGTGGACTATCACTCTCATCTCGGAACAAGACGCGGCGGAATAGTAACGTATCAACAAGATGCTAAACTTTTCCGCCGCTCTATTCATAATATAGAGAATACCTATTTCCGGAGCAAGTTCGGCGACGAATTAGGAAAATTCCAAGGCAATTCCGGGATTGGTGTAATCAGCGACACCGACGCGCAACCCATCGTGGTGAACTCACACCTTGGCCGCTTCGCCATCACCACCGTAGCAAAAATCAACAATATCCCGGAACTGGAAAAAGAATGTCTGGATGCCAACCAGCAATTCACTGAACTGAGCTCCGGCGCTACCAACCCCACCGAACTCATCGCGCTGATGATTACCCGCAAACACGACTTTGTGGAAGGTATTCAATATGTCTACAGCAAGGTGAAAGGTTCCTGCTCTATCCTGATTCTGACGGAAGACGGCATCATCGCCGCCCGCGACTACTACGGCCGCACCCCCATCGTCATCGGCAAGAAAGACACTGGATATGTCGTTGCCTCCGAAAACCATAGTTTCGCCAACTTGGACTACCAGACTGAGTATTTCGTGGGTCCCGGCGAAATCGTGAAGGTGAAGGCCGACGGTTTCCAACAACTGCTCGCCCCGAACGAAAAAATGCAAATTTGTTCATTCCTGTGGATTTACTACGGTTATCCTTCAGTGAATTATGAAAACATAAACGTGGAAAGTGCACGTTACCGTCTCGGCTACGCCATGGGCAAAACCGACGATACAGAAGTCGATTTAGTGGCTCCCATCCCCGACTCCGGCATCGGCATGGCCATCGGCTACTCCAACGGCAAGCAAATCCCTTACCAACGCGCCATCGTCAAATACACGCCCACATGGTCTCGCAGCTTCATGCCCTCCAATCAGGAGATGCGCGAACACGTTGCCAAAATGAAATTGCTGCCTAACAAAGACTTGCTCAAAGGCAAACGCGTGGTCTTCTGCGATGACTCCATCGTGCGCGGCACCCAACTTCGCGACAATGTGAAGATGATGTACGAATACGGCGCTAAGGAAGTGCATATCCGAATCAGCTGCCCGCCGCTGCTCTACGGCTGCGAATTCCTCAACTTCTCCGCTTCCAAAAACGTGCTGGAGCTCATCACCCGCCGTGTCATCAAAGAGCTCGAAGGCGATGACAACAAAAACCTGCAACGCTACATGGACAGCACCACCAAGGAATACGCCAACATGGTGGAAATCATCCGTAAACACCTCGGAGTTGACACCCTAAAGTTCAACACGCTGGACACCATCACCAACTCTATCGGGCTGCCGAAGGACCACATCTGCACCCATTGTTTCGACGGATCTTCCTTCGGATTCTAACAATGCTTCTTCCAAACGAATATCCACAAATATTATAATGTACCCTGTAGAGACGCGATTCATCGCGTCTCTACAATTTATAAACAACACAAATTATGGCCACAGACAATTTCCTCCTTCTCGGACAAAAGAATCGGATGATCGATCAACTACGGGAAAAAGGCATCTCCGATGAGAACGTGCTTCAAGCTTTCGACAAAATGGAACGCCACCGTTTTCTGGAATCCATTCTTTGGCCGCATGCTTACGAGGATGTGGCTTTGAAAATCACCACCGACCAAACCATTTCCAAACCTTCCACCGTGGCGTTTCAGTCACAATTGTTGGAGGTAAAAAGGGGGCATAAAGTGCTGGAGATCGGTACCGGCTCCGGATTCCAAGCAGCGATTCTGTACGCCATGGGGGCGAAAGTCTATACGGTGGAACGTCAGATTGCCCTTTACAAGCACACCCGACCGTTGCTGGACAAACTCGCACCTTCTGTGGTCACCTACTACGGCGACGGATTCAAGGGTTACCCGCAATTTGCGCCTTACGACCGTGTAATCGTGACCTGCGGGGCACCCGACATTCCACAAGCTCTGCTTGACCAATTGGTACCCGGAGGCATCATGGTCATCCCTGTCGGAGCGGAAGCCCAAATCATGAAGAAAATCGTGAAAATCAGCGACACGGAATACGAAGAGACCGACTTCGGGGACTTCCTCTTCGTCCCCATGCTGAAAGAACGCGTGAAAAAATAGCCTGCCCTATTCTAAAGAGGTGATTTCTTCGGCACCCGTGGCCGTAAACTTGATGGCACCCATTATGCGCCGGCTACCATCCGCATTGTTTGTGTACATGCCATAAATATAATAATCCGCATCACGTAGCTTGGAACAGATCAAACTATTATCCAGTTTGTCTATCTGATCCTCGTATCGGGCCATCGCCTGCGCGTCATTTTCAGCCTGGGTGTGCCCCTCGAAGACAAGAATCTTGTTGAAGTCTACTGTGGCTTTTAAATACGCCTCAATTGCCTGCCAATCAGACCCTTCAACAGACCCGTATTGAAAGCCCAAGCATCCTATCGAATATTTCGTGGAAATCAATTTTTCTTCTTTACAACCGCCCAAAATCAGGGACATACAAACCACCGCGGCAAAAATGACTTTTTTCATATTCTTCTTTTATATAACAATCTGCAAAAATAAGACTTTCGGATGTAAAAAGAATCCGCGACAGAATATATAATTAACATCTTTTTGTTACTTTTGCAGGTCAAAATTGAAAGAGTATGCATATCACCGGATTTTTGTTCGCCGCAGGTCTTGGCACACGCCTTTACCCTTTAACTGCCTCAAAACCAAAGGCTTTGGTGCGTTACAACGGTAAAACACTGTTAGACAACGCTTTGGAGAAGATGATTGAGAGCGGCATCACGGATATCATTGTCAACATCCACCATTTCCCTGAGATGATGACGGAGGCGCTTCGCCATCATCCTTATTCCGAACATATTCACATTTCCGATGAACGCGCATACCTCCGCGACACAGCCGGAGGATTGAAATTCGCCGAGCCCTTCTGGCAAAAAAGCGATGTCTTACTGCTCTATAATGTTGACATCCTGTCCGGTATTGATTTAAAAAAACTGATCAAGACCCATGTAGAGCAACATGCGGAAGCCACTTTGGCCGTGCGCGACCGCGTCACCCAACGTTACTTCCTCTTCGACCAAGAGCAACACCAACTCTGCGGATGGAGAAATGTGAAAACCGGTGAACAAATCACGATTCGCGAAACTGATAATCCAAAACCTTTGGCATTCAGTGGAATTCATGCATTGGACACCCAATTCGCCCGACTGATCCCCAGTGTTGAAAAATCTTCCATCACCCAGTTCTATCTTTCCATGGCCAAAGAGCACCGCATTGTGAGTTATCAACACGATGTTGATTCTTGGCAAGATGTCGGCAAATTTGAGGAATACCGCAACTTGCTGTCTTAGAATATTTTGCACAATCTTCAAAAAGCTATAATCTTTTTTTTCAGAAAATCAAGGGGTAAAAAAATTTTTTTTGAACTTTTTTTGTGTTAATTTTGCAAGGTGAAAATTTTACTGAGATAAAGAAACCTAATCTGTTCAATAAAAGCATTATAGCGAAAATTATTAGAGTCTGAAACTGCAAATGGAAAAAAATATACCATCTACCATAGCGATTTGGAATCAATGTCTGGAGATTATCAAAGACACTGTAAGCCCGGAGGTGTATACAACCATCTTCGAGCCTATCAATGCTGTGTCTTTGGAAAACAAAATGATCACTCTGGAACTGCCGAGTCTTTGGTACAAAGAAATCCTGGAGGAGCAATATGTTGATTTACTGCGCACCGCCATCCGCAAACTGTTAGGAAACGATGCGAAACTGCGCTATAAAGTACTTATGGAACGCGGCCAGAACCCGTCGCAAAACGCCTCTATCACTATCGCCTCCACCTCCCGCAAGGCGGTGAAAAACCCCTTGATGATGCCCCCTCTGGATGTCAACTCCATGGATCGCAAAGACATCCCCGGTCCGTTCATCGTGCCCGGCATCAAAAAACAACGCATCCCCTCCAACCTCTCCGAAACACTCACTTTCGACAATTACGTGGTGGGCGACTGCAACCGTCTGGCCTGCGCCGCCGGCATGTCTATTGCCAAAGCCCCCGGCCAAACCCCGTTCAACCCCCTCTTCATCTACTCTGAAGTCGGATTGGGCAAAACACACCTGGTCAACGCCATTGGCATCCAGACCAAGATCAACTTCCCCGACAAAATCGTCATCTACGTCAGCGCCGACACTTTCTACCAACAATATATGGAAGCCGTCAAGAGCGACAATCTCAACGACTTCTACTGGTTCTACGAAGCGGTGGACATGCTGATTATCGATGATATCCAGTTCATCTCCGGAAACAAGACCAAAACTCAGGAAGCTTTCTTCCAGATATTCAACCATCTGCACCAACTCAAGAAGCAGATCATCATGACTTCCGACAAATCCCCGGTGGACATCACCGGATTCGAGCCGCGTCTGCTGAACCGCTTCAAATGGGGACTCGCCACTGATTTACAAGTTCCGGATTTAGAGACCCGTACAGCCATCATCACCAAAAAATTGGAAAACAACGGCATCGAGTTCTCCAAAGAGGTGATCGACTATCTGGCTTTGCGCATCACCGCCAACACCCGCGAACTGGAAGGCGCCATGATCGCCATCCTGGCGCAAGCTTCCCTCAACCACCGCGACATCACCCTCGACCTCGCCCGCGAGATGGTGGACAAATACGTCAAATCCACCGCCAAGGAAATCTCCATCGAGTACATCCAGAAAATCGTGTGCGACTACTTCGGATTCTCCGTGGACGCCATCAACGCCAAAACTCGCAAACGCGAAATCGTGCAAGTACGACAAATCAGCATGTATTTCGCCAAAAAATACACACATCTGCCCTTATCTGTTATCGGAACCTATTGCGGCAACAAAGATCACGCTACTGTCTTGCACGCCTGCCGCACCATCCGAAACCTCAGTGAGACAGACAAAAAGATGAAACAGTATATCTCGGATATCGATAAAAAAATGAAAATCGGAAATATATAGCGTTTTATAAAAAAATAATCGTTATATTTGCCGCCTCTAAATTTCATAATGGTTAAAATGAAGAAACATTGGGTCAAAAAAGAGCTTCCAGATGCTTCCGTAGTTTCGCAACTCTGTGAGCATCTGCAACTTGCGCGGCCATTAGCCACGCTCTTGGCTCAACGTGGAATCACCACCGTGCAACAAGCCCATGACTTCTTCGAACCCAACATTGAAAAATTACACGACCCTTTCTTGATGAAAGACATGAACATCGCGGTCGACCGGCTCTCCAAAGCCATCATCCACGATGAAAAAATCATGGTCTATGGCGACTACGATGTGGACGGCACCTCCGCCGTCGCATTAGTCTATTCCTTCCTGTGCGAAATCCGCGGGTCTGATGCACACGAATACATCAAATTTTACATCCCCGACCGTTACACCGAAGGATACGGCATCACTGAAAAGGGCATCAACTATTGTAAAGAAAACGGCATAAACCTGCTGATTTCCCTCGACTGCGGCATCAAGGCCAACGACATGGTCAATCTGGCCAACCAATACGGTATTGATGTCATCATCACCGACCACCACCTGGAAGGCGAAACACTGCCCAACGCCCTCGCTATCCTCGACCCCAAACGGAAAGACTGCCCTTATCCTTATAAGGAACTCTCCGGATGCGGCGTAGGATTCAAACTCGTGCAAGGCTACTGTCTCAAAAACGAATTGCCCGACGAGCTTTGGCTGAAACGCATGGACTTGGTGGCGGTGAGTATCGCCTGCGACATCGTGGCCATCACCGGCGAAAACCGCATCTTGGCGCATTTCGGACTTGAAATGATCAACAAAGTGCCCCGCATGGGCATCCGCACTATCCTCGACCAGGCCGGCATCAAAATGAGAACCTATCCGCCGTTCCGCGAGGATACTTTCTTTACAAGAGTCATATCCATTTCAGACTTGGTGTTCTACGTCGGCCCCAGAATTAACGCCGCCGGCAGAATCAAGAGCGCCAAAGAGTCTGTACGTCTTTTCATAGTGGAAGACGAGGACAAGTCCATGGAGATCAGCACCCGCATCAACAAACAGAACAACGAGCGGAAGCAGAAAGACAAAAACGCCACCGAAGAGGCGATGGACATGATCCGCAACTCCCACGAATTCGAAAACCGCAAAAGTATTGTCATCTATAACCCGCAATGGGAAAAAGGCATCATCGGTATCGTGGCATCCCGCTTGGTGGAAGAGTTCTACAAACCCACCATCGTGCTCATGCGCTCCGATGACGGACTGATCACTGGCTCCGCGCGCTCCGTCAAGGAATTCAACATATATGACGGTATTGATTCCTGCGCCGACCTGCTGGAACACTTCGGCGGACACAAATATGCTGCCGGACTTACCATGAAAGAAGAGAATTATGAAGAATTCTCTCAACGTTTTGAGGAATATGTGAAGGAAAATCTGGATGAATCCTCCTATGAGCCCGAAATCACCGTGGACATGGCACTGAATCTTTCCGAGATCACTCCGCAATTCCTCCAACAACTTAAGAAATTCGCACCGTTTGGCCCGGGCAACATGGAGCCCATCTTCGAAACCGACGGTGTCGTGGACGAGGGCAACGCTCGTATTGTTGGAGACAAACACTTGAAATGCAAAGTGTTAAGTCCTTATGAAAGAGGCAACTCTTTCGATGGCATTGCCTTCAACCAAAAAGCGCAACTGCCAATCATCAGCAACTCAAAACCTTTCAACGTGCTATATCA
>Ga0310786_10011242_pt1 | contig 11182 bp, 12 predicted proteins | sample AusTroGonzalo_MG_FD_203881 | JGI IMG/M metagenome (GOLD analysis project Ga0310786, IMG submission 203881) | Bovine rumen microbial communities from tropical cattle in Woodstock, Queensland, Australia - Gonzalo_03 (v2) (version 2) | ecosystem: Host-associated > Mammals > Digestive system >...
ACGCTGATATTCCAGACTGTATTCTGCGCCACAGCTGCCACAATCGTATCAGGCGGTATGGCTGAGCGCACCAAGTTCTCCATGTACGTACTTATTTCAATCATCATTTCAGTCCTGATTTATCCTATCGAGGGTCACTGGACATGGGGCGGTGGCTGGCTCGCAGAGCTTGGTTTCCATGATTTTGCCGGTTCAACCGTTGTTCACTCTTGCGGTGGTGTGATTGCTCTTGCAGGTGCTATGGTACTTGGTCCCCGTATCGGTAAGTATTCCAAGACAGGCGAATCCCGTGCTATCCCCGGCCACAACCTGACATTCGGCGCTCTGGGCGTATTCATCCTCTGGTTCGGATGGTTCGGTTTCAACCCCGGTTCACAGCTGGCTGCCGAAGGTGCTGAGAACGCTATCGCAATCTCACATGTAATGTGCACAACCAACATGGCTGCCGCAACAGGCGGACTTGCAGCACTGTTCCTTACATGGCTGGTATTCGGCAAACCTTCACTTTCACTGGTATGCAACGGTATCCTGGCAGGTCTGGTAGGTATCACAGCAGGTTGCGACCTTGTATCAATAGGTGGTGCAGCAATAATCGGTGCCGTTTGCGGTATTGCAATGGTCGGTTCAGTTGCCCTGATTGATAAGATATGCAAGATTGACGATCCCGTTGGTGCTGTATCAGTACACGGTGTATGCGGTATCCTTGGTACACTTATGACCGGTATGTTTGCAGTTGACGGTGGCCTGTTCTACGGTGGTGGCTGGCATTTCCTGGGCGTTGAGGCTCTTGGATCACTCGTAACCTGCGCTTGGTCATTCGGTCTTGGTCTGCTTACATTCGTAATCCTCAAGAAGGTTCACGGAATCCGTGTTGAGGCCCGCGTTGAGGAGGAAGGCCTGGATATCTATGAGCATGGAGAAACAGCATACAACATCTGATAAACCAATAATAAACCAACATTTTAATACCTTACAATTATGAAAAAGATTTTCTCAATAGTAGCATTAGTGATGATAATGGCACCTGTATGTGCCGAAGTTGAAACAACAATAGCAGCCGATGTAGTAAGTGAGTACGTTTGGAGAGGCGCTAAATGCGGAGACGCAGCAATTCAACCCACATTGGGAGTAAGCGCTGCAGGATTTGACCTCTCGCTTTGGGGATCGGTTGGAGTTGCCAACTTCAATGATACCAAAGAACTGGATATCACCTTGAGTTACTCGATAGCCGGAGCATCGGTAGGTGTTACAGACTATTGGTTCAGCGCGGGTGATGAGCCTTTCGGACGTTACTTCAAGTACGGAAAGGGTGCTACCAACCATGTTTTTGAAGCATTTGCCGGATATGACTTTGGATTTGCCTCAATCAGTTGGTACACAAACTTTGCAGGTGCCGATTACAAGGCCGACGGCAGCAGCGCATTCAGTTCGTACTGCGAGATTGCCGCTCCGTTCAGCTTTGGCGGTGCAGACTGGACTGCAACACTGGGTATGGTTCCCTTTGAAAGCGGACTGTACGGAACCGAAGGATTTGCCGTAACCAATGTTTCACTCAGTGCAGCAAAATCAATTGATATAACAGAGAACTTCAGTCTTCCGGTATCGGCCGGACTGACTGTCAACCCATGTGCCGAGATGGCATACCTTGTTTTTGGAATTTCATTCTAAACTTCAGGGTCTTGTCCCCCTGAGTTTAGGAGTCCCCGGAACTGTTTGAATCGTGCGGTTCCTGGGATTTTTTTATATATTTGCCAAAAACCTTTTTCAATCATGACTGATAATCTGCTTATGAACTTTATCCAGGATGTCAATCTGGACGCCCCCGAAACTATGAACCAGGTATCCGATAACGGCTTCCATATAACGCCAATTCTGATAATTCTGATTCTTATGGTGATAATGTTGATATTAATGAGAATTCGTCGAAACAGACAGGAATGAACACATTAGGAAACATCTTTTGGCTCCTGCTTGGAGGCATTGCCACAAGTCTGCTCTATTTCGTTGCAGGCTTGCTCATGTGTGTGACGATAGTAGGTATACCGTTCGGACTGCAGATGTTCAAGATCGGAGCATATGCATTTTGGCCGTTCGGTAAGGAACTTGGTGACCGTCCCAACGAGCCCAGTTGCCTGGGTATGGGATTCAATATCCTCTGGATACTGCTTGGATGGTGGGAGATTGCTATACTGCATGCACTTTGCGGTCTGGTATTCTGCATCACGATAGTGGGAATTCCTTTAGGCCTGGCACATTTCAAGATTGCCATAGCCGCTTTGCTTCCGTTCGGAAAAGAAATACGTAATAAATGACAGAACTGCAAACAGAAAGGTTGATACTGCGTGACTGGCGTGACAGTGATGCCGATGCGCTGTTCAAGTATGCATCGGACCCCGATGTCGGTCCGCGTGCCGGTTGGCCGCCTCATAAGAGCCGCGAGGAGAGCCTGAACATAATAAGGACCATTTTTTCAGGTGAAGGCATGTGGGCTGTAGAACTTAAGGATACCCATGAAGCCATCGGCTGCGTGGGATATCTTCCGGCATCGGCATCAAATCTGAATATCCCCCAGGATCAGTGTGAGGTGGGCTATTGGATAGGTCGTCCTTACTGGGGAAAGGGTATTTGCACCGAGGCTTTACGCAAGGTTATAGACTACTGCTTCAATGTGAAAGGTTACTCAGTGCTCTGGGGCGATTATTTCCCCACCAATCCTGCATCGGGCAAGGTTATGGCCAAGTGCGGTTTCCGCGATACCGGTCGTGAGGTGCTGTGCCCGAACCTTGAAGTGGGTTCAGACCAGCCCGTCCGCGTGATGCGGCTTGATAAGTGAATTTTTAACCCTAACTAATTGAATATGAGAAAACTTACAGTAATGCTGCTGCTTGCAGCCTTGATGCTCGTTCCCGGCAGGGGCGCAGCACAGAAATGGGAAGGTCTGGCCGATACCCCTCAGATGGGTTGGAACAGCTGGAACAAGTTCGGACAGAACATCAGTGAGAAACTTATCCGCGAACAGGCCGATGCTATGGTAGCCGAAGGTCTGGTCGATGCCGGATACATCTATCTGAATATGGATGACTGCTGGCACGGTGAGCGCGATGCCGACGGATTCGTACAGCCCGATCCCAAGACATTCCCCTCAGGAATAGAGGCATTGGCCGATTACGTTCACTCAAAAGGTATGAAACTGGGTATTTATTCCGATGCGGGCCGCAAGACCTGCGCCGGCCGTACCGGAAGTTTCGGCCACGAGTATCAGGATGCCCTGCAGTATGCCCGTTGGGGAATAGACTACCTTAAATATGACTGGTGCTCAACCGAGAATATCAATCCTCGCGGTGCTTACACCCTGATGCGTGACGCTCTGCGTGCCGCCGGCCGTCCTATACTGTTCAGCATGTGCGAGTGGGGAACCAACAAGCCCTGGGAATGGGCAGAGAATGTAGGCCACTCATGGCGCACCACAGGTGATATCACCGCCCGTTTTGCCGGCAATCCCCGTCAGCGCGGCTGGGGCCAGACAGTCCTGAGCATCATTGACCAGAACGCCCCCCTGCGTAAGTATGCAGGTCCGGGCCACTGGAACGATCCCGATATGCTTGAGGTCGGCAACGGCATGAGTGTAAACGAGGACCGCGCCCATTTCAGCATGTGGTGCATGATGGCCGCTCCGCTCATACTGGGCAACGACCTTTCAAAGATGACCGATGAGACCCGCGCCATCATCCTGAACAAAAAGGTGATTGCAATTGACCAGGATAAACTCGGTGTACAGGGACTGCGCTACAAGACAGAAAATGAGATAGAGTACTGGTTCAAGCCATTAGAGAATGGTGACTGGGCATTCTGCCTGCTCAACCGCAGCACAGAGCCTGTTGAGTGCAATATCAACTGGCAGGACTACAACATTACCGACGATGAGGTAAGCGGACTGTCAACACAGTTCGATGCAATAACCTACAATATTGAGAATCTGTGGGAGTTCAACGCCAAGAAGGCAAAGGTGGGCAACACCAAGAAGGCTCTCAAGGTAACGGTTCCCGGCCACGATGTGGCAATGTACCGCCTTACTCCTAACAAGAAGTAAGCTTCTTCATCTCGTAGCCCAGGCGGTGCAGTTCAATGGCGGCACCGATTGAGAACATAACCTGGACGGCGCGGGCATAGACATAGAATGCGCGCGGGCTCTGAGGTTCAATCTTCTCCTGACGTATGAACGTCACTGCGGTCTGGGCGCAGGTCTGCATGAGAGATGTAATCTGCTGGGCTTGTTTTCCATCGGGAAGCAGGCCCAGTATATCTTTAAGGATATGGTCATCCATATCGTCAAAGCCGTTGGGCCCCAGCAGCACGCTGTATGGCTGTCCCTTAAGCTTTGCCCAGTCGCGGTTCCACCAGCAAGCCACAGCCATACCGATATAACCAGCCCAGGCAACCGAAACCGTAGGGTAGGCGGCAATCTCCTTCACGCCGTCAGCGATATACTCCGGCGCAAGCTCCTTCCATTTAAGGTCGATGTCATCGGACCTTAAAAGTATGCCTTCAAGCATTCCGGCATCGGTACATAACTTGAGCAATTCCCTTTCCAGGCGGTCCTGGAACATGTTGTAGTACAGCTGGTCTTCCATATTCAATTGTTCGTTTTTTTTTACTGCATCTGCTGCAACAGACGGTTGCAACGGCTGGTCTGATAAGGAGTGAGTTTGGTTGGGTTACTCCTTAGCGGGTTGGGCAGGCATATGGCTATGGAAACAGCCTGTCTGCGAGTCAGTTTGTCGGCGTGACATTTGAAATAGTGCTCAGCGGCGGCTTCGGCCCCGTAGATGCCGGGTCCCATCTCTATCACGTTCAGGTAGACTTCCATTATGCGGTCCTTGCTCCACATCAGTTCAATCAGAACAGTCCAGTAAGCCTCCCAGACCTTTCTGGCGCCGGTCTTGGTACCGAACGAGAATACGTTCTTTGCTGTCTGCTGCGATATGGTGCTGCACCCGCGCAGCTTGGTCCCTTTGTTCAGGTGGTCCTCACGCATCTTACGGATCTCTTCCCAATCAAAACCCTTGTGGTCGTAGAACTTCTGGTCCTCGGTCAGAACCACTGCTTTGGCAAGTTGGGGTGATATCTTATCCAGACTTACCCAAGTGTGCTTAGTCTCAAATGAGTCCGATTTCCGATTCTCGATGCTGCGCTTAAGCATAAGCGGAGTATATTTGACAGGAACATAGCGTAACAGCAGCACCAGCGCAAAGCTCAATGCGATAAAGAGTATGGGGAGCTTTACAAACAGCCGGAATGTCCACTTGCGCTTTTTCTTCATAAACGGGTGAGTCCTAATCGGCTGCAAAATTACAAAAACGAACAAAAGGGGTCAGACCCCTTTTGCACGTTTTTTTGCCAACCTGATGATTTTGCGGTATTGTCGTCGGTCTTTCCAACTTCCTTTACCGCTCTCAATCTTACGCAGAGCCTTTATATCATTATTCATGTTATCAATGCTGAACCAGAATGTGGTGCCCTCAGGAAGTTCACGGCCAGGAGCAGGATCGGACACATAAAAACCACGGTCCTTTTCACACTCTATGAGATAATTATCTATCCAGATAGTATCGGCCCCTTCGTAAGAATCAATAATACCCTGGAGCACTGCTATCGCACCTTGTGGATTATCGGCCAAATCAAAACCCCATGTATCGTGGTCTCCTTTGCCGATAACAACAAACTTGTATACTGAATCCTGATAACAAAGGGTTGAAACACAACCATGATAAGGATTTCCCACTGTAAGGTTGCCCAGTTTATAGACTCTAACCTGAGCATTGCTCATAAGACTTAAAGCACCAAACAAGAATAAGAAAAGGATCTTTTTCATTGCAGTAAAAGTTTAGAATTTTACATAATCTGCATTAATGACGAAAGATACGCAATATTGTTAAATATGATGGTTATAATGAATAGAAAACTGGTTATTATTGCCGATATCGGCAAAAAAATTCTATATTTGTATTCGGATTACAAATGATTTTTGCCGATAAAGATGGAACTGATATCTGTCAGCCAATATGCACAGCAGCATGAACTCTCGGAGCGCACTGTCAGGAATTGGTGTGCATCAGGGAAAATGGAAGGGGCCGTTCTTGTGGGGAAAACCTGGAATATCCCGGCCGATGCCCCATTACCGCGTAAAGGAAAGACTAAAGTAAGCCCATTGCTGAAACGTCTCCGCCAAGAAAAAGAGAGCAGGATTACAGGCGGAATCTATCATCGGACCCAAATAGATCTGACCTATAACTCCAATCATATAGAGGGTAGCCGGCTGACACATGAGCAGACTCGGTTCATCTTTGAAACCAATACAATAGGCATTACTGACGAGAGTATCAATGTCGATGATATCGTAGAGACTACCAATCACTTCCGTTGTATAGACCTGATCATAGATAGGGCCGATGAAAAAATCTCCGAGCCCTTTATTAAGGAGATTCACAGGATACTGAAGACCGGAACCTCCGATAGCGGCAAATCCTGGTTCAATGTGGGAGAATATAAAAAGTTGCCTAATGAGGTAGGAGGGAATCCCACCTGTCCTCCTGAAGAGGTCCATGCAAGGATGAAAACCCTTCTTTCTGAATACAACGCCAAGTCTGCAAAGACGTTGGAGGACATAATAGACCTGCACCAAAAGTTTGAGTCCATCCATCCGTTCCAGGACGGAAACGGTAGGGTTGGAAGACTGATCATGTTCAAGGAATGCCTGGCCAACGGAATAGTTCCGTTTATTATTACCGATGAGCTTAAGCTTTTCTATTACAGAGGCCTTAGAGAGTGGGGACACATTAACGGCTACCTCATGGACACTTGTCTTTCTGCCCAAGATAACTATAAAGCGTTACTTGATTACTTCAAGATTAAGTATTGATATGAAACGATTGATTGCCATTTGCGGACTGGACGGCTCTGTGGGGCTTCTGCGCGGGGTTGTTGTGGGACACTTTGGCGAGAATGGGCACCAAATGATGCGATTTTGACAGATTGACAAAAAGACACTCTATTATATATAAAGGTGGCAAAATGTAAGCACTGCAAAAAATATTGCGATAAAGTGATATTTTCCTGCTAAATGCTTTGGTGGTTCCAAATAGAGTGCTTAATTTTGCGATTGAAATTTAGCAAAAACAAGAACAATGGCTAGAATTTTGGCTTACGTTGCCAATAATAATCAGAATAACCAGCAGAATCAGAACCAGAATAATAATCAGGTTCGGATGGTTACTTCTTTTGGCCAGCGGGAAAGCTAATCATTCAGGTAAATACAGAACAAAACATAAAAGACTGGTCAATTTGATCAGTCTTTTTTTTGTTACTAACGCCAACCAAAACAGAATAAATAACAAAAACAATAAATACTATGTGTGGAATAGTTTCAATCTTCAGGATTAAGGAGCAGTCAGAACAGTTACGACAGCGTGCGTTGGAAATGAGTCGCAGGATTCGTCATCGCGGTCCGGACTGGAGCGGTATCTGGTGCGGGGGCTCTGCCATACTGGCTCATGAGCGTTTGAGTATTGTCGATCCCCAGTCGGGCGGTCAGCCTCTGTTCAGTGAGGACCGTCTCCAGGTGCTGGCCGTTAACGGTGAGATTTACAACCATCAGGCAATACGCCGTGAGTATGAGGGCCGATACACATTCAGTACCGGCAGTGACTGCGAGGTTATCCTGGCGCTTTATCGCGATGCCGTAAGGGCAGGTGGTAGCCAGGAGGACTTTATCCGCATGCTGGAGCGTCTGAACGGTATTTTTGCCTTTGCCCTTTATGATGCCGAGCGTGATGAATACCTGATTGCACGTGACCCGATAGGTGTTATTCCTCTTTACATCGGTAAGGATGCCGAGGGTCATATCTGCGTAGCCAGCGAACTTAAGGCACTGGAGGGTATCTGCACTGAATACGAGCCGTTCCTGCCGGGACATTTCCTGAGCAGCCGCACCGGACATATTGAGCGCTGGTGGACCCGTGACTGGTTCAAGTATGAGGCCGTCAAGGATAACGATGCCAGCATAGAGGAACTCCACGACGCCCTTGAGGCAGCCGTAAAGCGTCAGCTTATGTGCGATGTTCCTTACGGAGTTCTTCTGTCAGGCGGTCTGGACAGCTCGGTTATATCGGCCATAGCAAAGAAAAACGCTGCACGCCGTGTTGAGACCGATGACCAGCAGGAAGCCTGGTGGCCGCGTCTGCACTCGTTTGCAGTGGGTCTGAAGGGTGCTCCGGATCTGGCTAAGGCTCGCGAGGTTGCCGAACACATAGGTACAGTACACCATGAAATCAACTATACAGTCCAGGAGGGACTGGATGCCATTCGTGACGTGATATACTTCATTGAGACATATGATGTTACCACGGTACGTGCCAGCACTCCCATGTACCTGCTTGCCCGAGTTATACGTAGCATGGGAATCAAGATGGTGCTGAGCGGCGAGGGGGCCGATGAGGTATTTGGAGGTTATCTCTATTTCCACAAGGCTCCCGATGCCCAGGCATTTCATGAGGAGACTGTACGTAAACTTTCCAAACTGCACCTTTATGATTGCCTGCGTGCAAACAAGTCACTGGCAGCATGGGGCGTTGAGGGCCGAGTACCTTTCCTGGACAAGGAGTTCCTGGATGTTGCAATGCGCATGAACCCCAAGGCTAAGATGTGCCCGGGTCATGAGATTGAGAAGCGTGTGGTTCGTGAGGCTTTTGCCGATATGTTGCCCGAGAGCGTTGCATGGCGCCAGAAGGAGCAGTTCAGCGATGGAGTAGGTTACAGTTGGATTGACACTCTGAAAGAGATTACTGCTGCTGCAGTAACCGATGAGCAGATGGCTCATGCCGAGGAGCGTTTCCCCATAAACACTCCCATGAACAAGGAGGAATATTATTATCGCAGCATATTTGAGGAGCATTTCCCCAGCGCATCAGCAGCCAAGTGCGTACCCAGCGTACCAAGCGTAGCTTGTTCTACTGCCGAGGCTCTGAAATGGGATGCAAGTTTCCGCAAACTGAACGATCCCAGCGGTCGTGCAGTAAAGGGTGTACACGAAAATGCCTACAAATAAGCCTTTTAAATATCGGTTTGCTGCAGATAACATTTTTTTAATATCATTTTGTGAAAAAATAATGGAGAATCGTTTTCAAATTGCAACATTTATTCGTACTTTTGCATCGTTTTTGATACATAAAGACGATCGAAGATATGAAAGTGTTGATAGAATATGGTTTCAGATATGCTCTGGAGGTTGGTTTCAATCCTAAGCGTAATGTCTGCGGCTGTTTGGCTATTCTCTCTCCAGCCGGGGAGTAAGTCAATCGGCAACACTTATCTTTAAACATAACGAAAAGGCTGGCCCACTTGGACTGGCCTTTCGTCTTTAATAACAAACAAGAACAAAAACCACAAAACAATACAATTATGAGTGAACTTAGATTTGATGTGATACAGGATGCTTTCAAGAAGAAGGCTGCTGTAGTAGAGGCCCCCGCCAAGAAGACATCGGAGTATTTCGGTGAGTTGGTGTTCAACCGCGACAAGATGCGCAAGTATCTTGATGACGCTACTTTCAAAGCTATTGTGAACTGCATTGACAATGGCGAGCCTCTGGATCGCAAGACTGCTGACGGTGTTGCTGCAGGCATGAAGACCTGGGCAATGGAGCATGGCGTAACACACGTTACACACTGGTTCCAGCCGCTTACTGACGGTACTGCCGAGAAGCACGACTCATTCATGGAGTACGATGGCAAGGGCGGTATGATCGAGACTTTCGACGGCAAAGCCCTGGCACAGCAGGAACCTGATGCATCATCATTCCCCAGCGGCGGTATCCGTGCCACTTTCGAGGCCCGCGGTTACACTGCATGGGATCCCACATCACCTGTGTTCATACAGGATGACACTCTCTGCATACCTACCGTATTCATTTCATATACCGGTGAGGCTCTTGACTACAAGACTCCTCTTAAGAAGGCCCTTAAGGCTGTCAGCGATGCTGCAGTACCTATCTGCCAGATGTTCGATCCCAAGGTTAAGAAGGTATTCTCATACCTGGGTTGGGAGCAGGAGTACTTCCTGGTCGATGAGGACCTCTACGCAGCACGTCCCGACCTGATGCTTACAGGCCGCACACTGATGGGTCACGCCTCATCAAAGAACCAGCAGCTGGATGACCACTACTTTGGTGCCATCCCGTCACGTGTTGCCGCTTTCATGCGCGACATCGAGATTGCCGGTTACAAGCTTGGTATACCTCTTAAAACACGTCATAACGAGGTTGCTCCCAACCAGTTCGAGCTTGCTCCCATCTACGGTGAGACCAACCTTTCAAACGATCAGAACCAGCAAATGATGAACGTGATGAACAGCATCGCCCGCAAGCACGGATTCGTTGTACTGTTCCACGAGAAGCCGTTTGACGGTATCAACGGTTCAGGTAAGCACAACAACTGGTCACTGGGTACCGATACCGGCACACTGCTGCTTGCTCCCGGTAAGGACGCTATGGGTAACCTGCAGTTCGTTACATTCTTTGTAAACGTTCTGGCTGCCGTACAGAAGCACAACGATATCCTGAAGGCATCTATCGCAACCGCTACCAACGCTCACCGTCTGGGCGCCAACGAGGCACCTCCCGCAATCGTATCGGCCTTCCTTGGTCGTACAATGACTGCCGTGCTCAAGAAACTGCTTGAGGTTCCGTCAGATACTCCTATCGAGATTGCCGGCAAGAAGGGTAAGTCAGTAGGTCTGGTTGAGATTCCTGAGATCTTCGTAGATAACACCGACCGTAACCGTACATCACCGTTCGCATTCACCGGTAACCGCTTTGAGTTCCGTGCCGTTGGTTCAAGCGCAAACTGCGCTGGTGCAATGACCACTCTGAACGCAGCCGTAGCCGAGCAGCTGATTGCCTTCAAGGCCGATGTCGACAAGCAGATCAAGGCCGGTAAGGCTCTGAACATTGCCATCATGGATACCCTGAAGCCCATCATCAAGAGCATTATTGATGTTGTATGCTTTGACGGTAACGGTTATACCGATGAGTGGAAGGCTGAGGCCAAGAAGCGTGGTCTGGATACTCTGACCAACGTTCCTGAGATGTTCAAGTCATTCACCACTCCCAAGGCTATCGAGATGTTCA
>Ga0310786_10011243_pt1 | contig 11182 bp, 7 predicted proteins | sample AusTroGonzalo_MG_FD_203881 | JGI IMG/M metagenome (GOLD analysis project Ga0310786, IMG submission 203881) | Bovine rumen microbial communities from tropical cattle in Woodstock, Queensland, Australia - Gonzalo_03 (v2) (version 2) | ecosystem: Host-associated > Mammals > Digestive system >...
GAAGATGGCAGATGGGGAGGCATTGAGATTAAACTCGGTGGTGACGATTTGATAAATGAAGGTGCAGAGTCACTTAAAACGCTTCGTAACAAGATTGTAGAGAAGAGTGATGAGAAAGCACCATCGTTCCTATTGGTGCTAACTGCTGTGGGTGGAGCATACAAACGAGAGGATGGTGTTTATGTGGCCCCTATCAATTTGCTGAAACCATGATTTCATTATGATTTATCCGCCGCATCAATGAAAATTAATAGGAAGACCATTAGTTAGGGAATGTCTTTTTTTTATAGGCCAGCCCGATGCTTTGCCCTTAAATGTGTACTTTACCAGCCTTGTTGTTTTAGTGTTTTTTGCTGGGTAAACCTGTACTTTTAATCATTTTTTTGCCACTTTGAGCGACTATTGATGAGGAGTTCTCTGCGGAGGACTCCATTTTTTGATTTCCCTAGTTATAAAGTTTCTTGATATTTTGCGACATTCCCTAATTTAATTTGTTTCATAAAAACATTTTTCAATTAAACATACTGACCACAGCCTTTTTGTGGTCTTATCTGAGCCTTAATGACTATCCACCCTTCCACCCAGCTCTTGCAATCTCATATCGGCTCATATTATACGAAGTTCCTTTTATCGTAAATCCGATTGTTTAATTACACTGCAAAGGTATACAAGAATTGCAAAATAATGGCCTCTTTAATGGAAAAAGTACCTTTATACGGTTAAAATTGATTTAAATTATACCTTATTATAATAGGATAACAGAATTATTTTGTATCTTTGCAGATGCTTCTGCCTAATGTGGCAGCGATGTCGTCTGTGGAGGACGGAGCCGATGGGTGGAGCGCTACATTGTGGAAAAGCGACACTGTACGCTTTGTTTTTGGACATTTGAACGTAGGAAACTCAAATCTCAATCAAAGACAAAAGCAGAGGTGACGCCTACGGATGTGTATATTATACGCAGCCGGAGTGTGCCGAGGGTCTTGTGCCCTCACGCACACTTTTGGGTGCATTGTATATACTCCAGAGGGTATCAAATCTGTTCGTTCTATTGAGAGGGCAATTCCTACGGCCTAAATGTCGGAACGGGCAGCAGGAGATGCCCTCGTTTTTTCTGCTTTGTTGTAACTTGAAGTATTGAACCCTCTGACGCTTGGGTATCAGTCAGACCATTTGTTGCTGGCCGATGCCCTAAATTCGGTTGATATGAATGAATAGATATTTATCTATACCCGCAGGGGGAATGTATGAAGAATGGGAATGCCTGATAGATTTAGTGGAAGAAGATACCGCTAAATGGCTTGAGGATATCGCTCAAAGAAAGGGTTGGCGCGAGGTAAAGCGTGAAGAGGTGGCTAATATGGGATTCGACGAGTTGTTAGACTGGTCTGTTCCAGAAACTGATGTGCTTGTCCTAATTGGTGACAAATATCTTGTATGTCTGAACAAGAACGATTATCAATCATTTATTTGCTAATGGTTCTAACAAACTACTAATTTAAGACTACTACAGTAATGGGTAAGATACTTGACTATATTCAGGAGCAAGGCAGCGGTAAATACATCCTTTATCATACCAAGAAGATTTCTTTGGATGAAAATCTTCCAGAGACACTTGACTATGACGACAAGCCTGCTACTCAAATCGCTAAAAGTCCCTTTGCGGAAACAAATCAAAGCAGGGTGAAAACTATCAGAATTAGCGATGAATACATTGAGACGACTACTCCAATTTTTTTCTATTTCCTTGACGGCTCTCGCCATATTTACAAGATTGACGATATAGCCATTGGACGAAAGATTTATCCTATTCTTGCAGGGCAAATAATTGTAGGCTGCTGCCAACGCCCCTCAAGAGATGAATTCAAAAAGCTGATAGTGGAAAACAAGATTGTCATCGCCTTGCCTGATGACTTTGACCTTGACGATGAGAATAAGGGAGGCAACTTCTGCAGACTATATTGTGAAAAGATCAACAAAGAAATGGAAAAGGTTCCATTCCTTAAAGAACACAATATCAAATTGGACCAGATGTTACTCTACAAAACTGACGGCCAGGATGAGTTGTTGAAAGGTAAAGACAAATACAGGACTCGTGCTCAGGCTCTTATTCAGAACGAGATGACAGACTCGGAGCAATTGGTCGTTAAGGAACTTTGTAAACGTCACTTACTCGATGATGAACATTTCCTGATAAAAGACGGTTCCATTGACTACAATCCCAGATACTCAAACATGAGTTCAACGGAGTTTGCCCTTATGCACCAGAATTACAAACATGTAGTAGGCGTTTCAAAGCGTTTTGATCCGGAGTTGATGAACGATTTTGAAGGCAACCGACTGTCAAAGACCATTTCAAATTTAAAACCATTCGAGAGGACAAAGGTCTATGAGTATCAATCGGAATACTCGCAAAGTTATTATGCTGTTTGGTACTTGCGCCTAAGAAAAGGTGATTTCCGTGAGACTCCAGTATCGGATATCGTAAAGTGTGAGATGATTCTTGACGATAAAGGAGCGATGATTGACACGGAAATCATCGACATTATCTCAGCAAATCTTATAAGGGAAGCATTCCCGGTGTGTTATGGCAATGATGCCCGATGGGCTAATCATTTATACCCTGTATATCTCACAGAGTCATTCTGCAAATCTCAGTATATCGGCAAAGAAGTAATTTACAAAATATTCTAAGAATATGGAAAAAATAATAGGAAAGGTGTCTGCAACAGAGAAATGTCCGTCAACAATTGACAATTTCTTCTTTTGGACTGACAAGAAACAAATCCTCAGTCCGTTCGACATAGTAAAAGTCCAACACGAAGGAGATTCTATAACCTATGGTGTTATAGAAGAAATTAGTCATGTGACAGACGCTCCCAGTCATTTTACAAGTTACATCTCAAGTGACTTCGGTGATATTGCTCCTAACATCGGCAATATGAATCGGCTTGGAATGAACTACGTAAAATGTAGTGTAACCCACAATACAAAGGGTATTTACACACCTGTACTTAATGATAGGCAAGTGTCATTATGTAATCCGGATGACATAAAAGCTGCCTTGGGCTTAAGTGATGAAGATGTCAAAAATCCCCTTGTATGTGGTTATCTTCAGATGTACAAAGGTGAAGAAGCTATAAAGGTTAAAGTCGTTTTAGACACCCACTTCCTGATTGGTCCTGATGGAGCACACATGAATGTATCGGGTATTTCCGGCTTGGCTGCAAAAACCTCGTATTCAATGTTCCTGCTTCGCGCCATTCAGCAGAAGTTCCGTAGCGATGATAACGAAAGTGTGGCCTTTGTTTTCTTCAACGTTAAGGGACGTGACCTTATGGCTATAGACGAGGCGAACGTAGGCCTATCGGATGAGGACAAAGCAATATACACAGAAAAGCTGGGTCTAAATCCGACACCATTTGAGAATGTCACCTATTATTATCCATACGGCAAAGACCAGTTAACCGCACGTACACAGTCGTATGCAGCTCCTAATGACATCAAGATACAGATGACCAAAGGCAAGGCAAAGACCTACAAGTTCGTTTTCGACAAATGTCAGGACAAACTTGACCTTTTGCTTGCCAACGAAGATGACAGCAGCGGAACGATGGAAAGTTGCGTCAACTATATCATTAACCATGAGGGTAAGTTCCAAGGAATAAACAAATGGACAACCTTCCAAGAAGCTATTGACGAATGTACAAAAACTGGCACAAATGGTGGAACAAAAAATGAAATCATGGTTACCAGTTGGCGCAAATTCAAACGTTGCATAGGTAAAGCAATCAACAACGATGTGTTTGCCAAAGACATTTTGGATAATAGCGAAGTTGACATCTGCGATGAGATTAGTCACAAGTTGAGGAAGAATCAGGTGATGGTCATTGACATAGCTCGTCTTGACGAAAATACACAAAGTTTTGTATTCGGTAGCGTGGCAAGAGCAATCTACGATTTGAAACTAGGGGCAGAGAGGAATGATATTCCTCATAAGGTTATCATGTTTGTTGATGAGTTGAATAAGTATGCGTCAAACGACGTTCCCAAGAACTCGCCAATTCTAAAACAACTGCTTGATATTGCTGAACGTGGACGTTCGCTTGGCATCATTCTGTTCTCTGTGGAGCAGTTCCGTAGCGCCATACATGATCGTGTGAAGGGAAACTGCGCAACAGCAGCCTATGGCAGAACAAATGCAATTGAGGTTTCAAAGCCTGATTATCGCTATATTCCTAAGACTTATCAGAACATGATGACACGTCTGAGTCCTGGAGAATATATTATTTCGAACCCAGCATTACGCTCGTTGGTTAATGTAAGATTCCCACGTCCAACCTATAAACAATTCCCGAATGGATAATTCAATAAAGACCCCAAAACCTGTTTTTGGAAAGAATATCATTGAAATGTTGATGTTCAATATGTATGACGAATGTAAAGTCATATACCGAGAGTATATCCAGAACTCTTTCGATGCAATCCAAGAGGCAGTAGTCAGAAACCTCCTACCCAATGTTAACAATGGAATTGTGAATGTTGATGTGGATCCCAAACACAGGACCGTCACTATCAGAGACAACGGAACTGGCATATCGCTTGAGAAAGCCCCGTCAGCATTACTTAACATCGCAGCTTCGGAGAAGGATGGTTATATTCAGGCCGGACAGTATGGAGTTGGCCGACTTGTTGGTGCAGGTTTTTGCTCTCGCTTAGTTTTCCGTACAAAAGCATCAGGTGAGAAAGAAGGCACAGAGGTTGTCATCAATTCAGACCTTGCAAGAAGCATTATCAGAGATAAGAACAATCGTAGTGATGCCGTTACAGTTATGTCTGAGATATCAGAAGTACGCCGTATCACTGATAGAGAAGATCATTTCTTTGAGGTGACTTTGGAGAATATCAAGGAAGGCTATGATGAACTTCTTTCCGCAGATGAAATAATGTCGTATCTCTCAGCAGTTGCCCCCATTGACTATTCCATGCCCTTCAAGAATCTTCTCATTTCAAAGAATGAGGAGTTTAAGAGTCTGTACTCAAGGATGAAGTATGTTAACGTGAGCGTCAACAACAAGCCAATAAAGAAGAATTACGGAAAAACTGTAATTGGAACTGGTGATGAAATATTGGGTATTGAGGTATTCCATCTCAAAGACGAAGATGAAGAATTAGCTTGGGGCTGGTACGCTATTACTCCATTCTCCAAGGAGATTCCTGAAAAGGTTAATGATGAGTTTGAACCTAATCGCGGAATAAGGTTACGCAAGAACAATATCCAAATAGGTGACGCAAAACTCCTTGACAAATACTTTCACGAGGCACGAGGTAACCACTATTTTTATGGTGAAATACACGTGGTGAGTCCGGATATTGTACCTGATAGTACAAGACAAGGTCTTGCTTCCACGCATGAGGCAATCCGTCTTTACGACTTGCTAATAGAAAAGTTTACGGAGATGAAACAAATCTATTACATGGCCAGCGATCTGAAAAGAGCTGTACGTGACCTGAATGTAGGTGTTTCCAAAGTAAACTCTGACAATGAAGATATCGATAAGGTTCAGGCTAAGGGTGAAGTCGAAAAGGCTTTGGCCACAATAGAGAGGACTTCTGGAAAAGAAATCGCTTCTACATCAGCAGGAACTCCGCTTGTGGAATACTATCAAAATAAGTCAAAAGAGATACAAGAAAATGGCGGCGAAGCACCTGTAGAAAAGCCAAAGAAGGATAAACCTACAGTTAAAATTATTGCTTCCGACGAGCTCTCTGTACTATCAGATAAATACAGCATGGAGAGTATCAAGGTCATTCGTAAGATTTTCGCACTACTTCGAAGAAAGTGGGAATCAGACAACAAGGCAACGCTGGAAAAGCTGATTGCCGATATTATTAAAGCACTAAGATAATGGCAAGGCCAAAGAAACGATATAAAGCACTATTAATAGAACCCAATTATAGCAACAAGTTCCCGCCTATTGGACTAATGAAGATTGCCACCTATCACAAAAATCTTGGCAATTGGGATGTCGTGTTCTATAAGGGCGACTTAAAGCAATTCATAATAGAACAAATAGCAGATAAGTGTATAGCGGCATTTAACAAGATTGACAAAACCCAAGACTGGTATATACGAAAGGACTTCATCTTTGAATACATCAAGACAAGAAAAGGAACAGCTCTTGATGCTATTGGAACTGAGCAATCACCCAAGAGCGAGGAACTGCGCTCTATTGCTATCGACTTCAAGGATTTCTATTGGAAGGGAACATGGAAGAAATACCCAGAGTGGGATAGAGTGTTTGTAACTACATTGTTTACTTTCTATTGGAAAACGACCATAGAGACGATAGAATTTGCAAAGTTACTCGTCAAGAAGCCCAAAGATTTAATGGTTGGAGGTGTGTTGGCATCTATACAACCTAAGGAAATAGAGGAGGCAACAGGCATCAAACCTCACATTGGTATTCTAAGGGATGGTGATTTGGACAAAGGAGATACTCAGATGATTGATGAGCTTCCTTTGGATTATTCCATTCTTGACGAAATAGAATATAAGTACCCAATGACGAATGCCTACTATAGCTATACAACAAGAGGTTGTATCCGTCATTGTGCTTTCTGCGCTGTACCCATATTGGAGCCGATATACAACAGTTATATTCCTTTGAAAGAACGTATCGAACGAATACGCGAACTTTATGGCGAGCAGCAGAACATGCTACTGATGGATAACAATGTCCTAGCATCAGAAGAACTTCCTCATATTATTCAGGACATCATTGACTGTGGTTTTGAAAGAGGAGCAAAATTTATCCAGCCAGACCTATTGGCGATAGCTATACGTAATCTAAGAAACAATGTTAATGACAGAGCCTATATACGCAAGACACATTCCCTAATAATGGCTTTCTATGACAGGCTGAAAGGAGAAGAATCCTATCAAGTCTATAAGATATTATCCAAGTACCATATCTTGAAATTTCTTACGACACGAAAGGAAGCCTTGTTAGATGCATACGAGGAAATTAAAGATATATACGCAAAACATTTCAGACCTACACCTAAAATACGCTACGTAGATTTCAATCAGGGTGTTGACGCCCGATTGTTTAATGAGAAAAATGTGGAGCTATTATCACGTATAGCAATAAGGCCACTTAGAATTGCATTTGACGACATAAGGACAAGACCTGCGTACGAAAAAGCCATAAGGCTAAGCGTTGCTGCTGGACTAAATGACTTTTCAAACTATCTTCTTTACAATTTCAACGATAAGCCGGTAGAATTGTATCAGAGGATGAAGATAAACGTTGATTTGTGTGAGGAGCTTAATGTAAGTATCTACTCATTCCCAATGAAATACCACCCTCTGCGAAAGAAAGATGGTGATGCTGAAGACTTCTCTCATAACAGGGATTATATTGGTAAGTACTGGAACAGAAAATACATAAGAGCAGTTCAGGCTATTCTCAATAGCACCAAGGGTAAAATTGGTAGAGGTCATTCGTTCTTCTGTGAAGCATTCGGTAAAGACGAGGATGAGTATATGGATCTGCTTGAAATGCCGGAGACATTTATTATATACCGCTTTTTCTTTAAGTGGTTAGATAATAAGAAAAATGTTGGAATTGGGACGAACCATTGGCGGAATGCATGGAAGGAATGCAAGGCTTCTCTGAGCGAGGAAAGATGGAATGACGTTTGTGAAGTTATTCATACCAATGTGTTCAATGCGACAATTCTGGATGATTTTGAAGAGCCCATCATCAAGAGGCTTCTAAGATATTATATCGACTTCAGAGATGACATCATTACTGAAGGACGAGACTTGTATGAGCTAAAGAAAGAATTCGACCTGGAAATGCGGAAATGACTATATACACATTAAAACAATTGTCCGACATTGGCATTATCTCCCAGCAACTAAAACGGGTGCTGGTTGTTCTTGGATGCTCTACGTCTAAGGATATGATAGAGCTTTCCAATGACTGGATAAAGGTTGATTATATAGAGAAATCCCATAAGTTAAAGGACGAGCTATTCAAGGCTGTATCGGATATAAAGGAACTTGATAGCATCCTCCCGGAATTTGTAGCATCCGCCCAAACGAACAAAGAACCGCCAAAGAAAACTACTGATAAAAAGTTTAATAAAAGGACGTTCAAGGTAGGAGACTATACCGAACATCTATTGGAGCAGTCCTCAACACCGATTAAAGTGGATGAGTTGCTTCAGAAAATCAGGTATTATCTTCCGGGCACCTACATTGAAAGCATACGCGCAAATCTAAATGGCGACCCGAAAGGAAGATTCATTTTCTTCCTTGACGGGTATGTAGGTCTGAAAAGGAAAGAATACGATAAACGGTTCCAAGTTTATAGCGTCGAAAACAAAAAGATACAATATGCGGAGCAGCGTATAATGGAATTCCTTTCTTTCATAGAGGAAAAACACCGTTCACCCCAACCTCATGGATTAGAAGCAGAGGAAAGTTTATACAGATGGTATCTTGACTTTACTAAAAGCACAACAAAGGAATTGGCAAAACTGCGAGCCACCTTTAAACTGTACTTGAAAGAGTATGACCAGTGGATGTTTACTCCTTTTGAATACTCTTATAAGAGGAACTGCGACCAGGTTAAATGGTATGTTGACGAGAATTTAGAGTTGCCTACTCAGGAAGATGAACCCGAATTGGCTGCCTGGTTTAACTCGCAGCTGGAATGCTATGAGAAACACAAGGACAAAAGAAAGAATATGTTTATCGACTTGATGGCTTATCTAGAAGACTATGGTATGCATTTCTATGATGCTAAGTCTGCTAAAGGAAAAGCGGCGAAGAAGGAAAAGCGTGAGGTGGTTAAAAAAGTAGAAGTATCTCCACTTGAGAAATATTCAAGGCTATTTGAATCAATGAAAGAACGAAAAAGTGAAAATAACTATGTAGTTCAGAAAGCCTTATTACTGATGGCCATTGGTAACCTTATTCAAAATGAAAATATCAGATCAAACGAAATCAAGTTGTGCAATGACCTGTTGATGGAGTTTGCCGATGTGTGTATAGACGTTATGGGTACTGCATCTTCTTTCAATATAGCCATACCTTTCTACTACTTAGGCAATGAATCTTTCTGGTCGTTAATTCCACAGATGTGGATGGCTTGTGATGATTCGGGAGAGGTGGAACCAACATATGATTACATTGAGCAGAATTATTCCTGTTCAATTATAGACCAAGATTTGTTCGAATTACTGGCTGACAAAAAAGACTATACCACATTTAAAAAGCTATTAATTGAAGACATCATCGAAGAGAAGAGAAACCCTGAGGCGCAAGTCAATGATGTAAATACTTCAGAGCCTTATAATGGAGATATAATAACAACGACAGATAATGAATCTTCCATATCTAACGAAGTCGAAAATGAAGAAAGAAAAGTGGATGGGGATGGTATTGAACATGTGTATATAGATATTCCGTCTGTAGAACCATATAAAGAAATAGAAGTTCCTTTTCAAGAAATAAAAGATGACGACTTAGAAGAAGATCAGATTGATATCAATAAACTCGAGACGGTATTTGATAATAAATCGACTTCTTATAAATATTTTTGGTTTATGGCTATTCTGAGTTTGACCAAGAGTCAAAGAAATCGAATCATCCGTTATGATGACATTCTTATTAGAATGGCAGCTATAGCATGGCCTATCGTTATCGGTGACAATATTGAATTTGGAGAAAAAGACATGATGTCCAAATACCTAAATAATATCCAAAAGAAAACGTTTATAATAAAAGCGGCTTCGAGCAATGTTGTTGAATCAAATCTTACGATGTTCTTTGATAGAGGAATTAAAGATATTTTAAAACCACTTCTAAACAATGTACCATACAGATTCTTATCCCCATGGATAAAATACACAAGCAACGAGGACGTTATTGAAAAATCAAAAAGGAAATCAGTCAAAGCTCCTTATGCTATTTGCCCAGATTCCATAGAAATTGATACTGAATGGTTTAGCTATTTTACTACTCATTACGATGAGTTGTGCAGTTTTACATTGGACTCTTTCATCAACTACGCTAAAGGGTTTAACAATAAATTGAAATTAGTTAAACTAATGAGTTCAGGTTGGGATATAAAATAATTTGTTGAGAATGATAGAAGTAATTTCCAAAACCTATGGCGAGCAAGAATTATATTAAAACAACAGAATTAGCCAAACTAACAGGGCACCCGTATAATGAGATTTTGCAACTCGCAAATACGGGAGTATTACCTGGTTATAAAACTCGCAGGGGACGCTGGCGGTTGAAAGTGGATGCCGCAGAGATGTATTTCGGTATCCAGATTGACAACCTTATAGAGACGAATGATACGCCGATTTCAGTTACGCCCACAAAGACTCTAGGGCGAGAGGAGATGGGCAAACTAATATGTGGACATACTGCAAGAAAATACCTAAAATGCAGTAAAGCTGAGTTTGAGAATCTTGTTAATCAAGGTCATATCCAAGCCTATCGAGATGAGTATATGCGATGGAAAGTATCAAAGGAAAGCGTACTCAACTATGCCAAACAGTCACAAGTTTCCAATGTAACTCGCTTCATTACAAACAAGAGCCACTATGAGGAAGTCATTGAGCGTATATGCTCTGCCAAGTCCTCAATCCGAATCATGACGGCCAATTTCAAGCGTTTCCGACTGAAGCCGACTGAGAATCAAGGCAAGGAATATAATGATGGGATTCCATTCATAGAACGTCTCATGGAAAAGGCCGTACAGGGCGTATCTGTTCAAATCGTCTGTTCCAATCCTTCAGAATCTTTCACAGAGGAATGGCAGGATTATTATCGGCAGATGGGAGAGCCAGAACTTTTCGAATATATGTTCTGCGACAGGAATCATGCTAAGTTGGCAATTATTGATGACAAGCTGGCTTATGTTGGTTCTGCGAACGTGACCCCAGCTGGTCTTGGACAAGGAGTTTTTACCCCAGGCAACTTCGAGGCTGGTATCATTACAGAGAGCCAGGAAGTAATATCATCTATAAAGGATTTCTTCACAATGATTTGGGATGAAAAGTATTGCATAAACTGTCACAGAGCAGAAAAATGTAATGAGCAATAATCCGAAGACTATCGCCGCCCTTGCAAGAGCAGACTGCAAAGGCGGCG
>Ga0310786_10011246_pt1 | contig 11178 bp, 9 predicted proteins | sample AusTroGonzalo_MG_FD_203881 | JGI IMG/M metagenome (GOLD analysis project Ga0310786, IMG submission 203881) | Bovine rumen microbial communities from tropical cattle in Woodstock, Queensland, Australia - Gonzalo_03 (v2) (version 2) | ecosystem: Host-associated > Mammals > Digestive system >...
CAGGGTATTTCAGATGCACACAGCCGTTCAGCGTTTTGCGCAGCAGTTCCGGCGGTTCGTTGTACGTGGCAATGAAAATATCCACGTCCGGCCAGGCGTCTTCCGGAATTTCCGGCAGCGGATAAGTCCGCCTGCCCATCAGGTTACGGTAGAGAATCAGGGATTCGGCAAAACCGACGATCTCCACGATCAGCAGCAGCAGATTCGCGATGATCGCGAGCACGCCTGCCTCAAACGGGATGGAAAAGACGATTCGCCAGCACAGGTAGATCAGCGTAATCCAGGTTCCCAGAATCAGGCAGATTTTTCCCCCCAGACTGCCTCTCGGGACTCGTTTGTTATCCGGATCGACGATATCGTTGTAGGTCAGACGTCTTTTGCTGTCTTTCCGGCGGATAATCATCCAGGCAATCAGGCCGGCCAGCATGATGCCCGCGGCGATCTCGGCGAACAGCAGCCATTCGGAAAGCTCCCTGTCGCCCCGTTCCCCGAGGGATCTGGAAATCCAGGCCATCACCTGGTCCACTTTGGTCTGCTTCACCTGCGGTGCCGGAGCCGGAATCGTCTTCGGATCCTTCCCGCGGATCAGTTCGCGTACCCAGGCGCCGCAGAGAGTCAGGTCCTCGTCCCGGATCTCGCCTTCCGGGTTGAAATAATAACTGAAAAAGGCGGAGGACTCCTCCTTGTCCGAAAAGTTCCACACTGCGTAGCTGATCTTTTTTTCGTTCAGCAATGCAAACCAGTCCGCGGCGCTGGAGAAATCAAGCGTCCCGTTGCCGTTGGCTTCGCTGATGCCGCATTCGCTGACGAACACCGGTAGTCCCTTGTCCAGCGCCGTGGTCAGTTCTTCACGCAGTCCTCCTGCATGAGTGGCCGCATAGAAATGAAGCACATACATGATGTTCTCTGTATGGAGCGGCCGAAGCACCGCGTCCCCCAGATTCCGGTCAAATTCCGGGGTGCCCACCAGGATCAGGGCATCCGGAATATGGCTGCGGATCACCGGAATAACTTCCTCCGCGTACTTCCGTACGTCCGCCCAGGTCGTATCGCCATTCGGCTCGTTGCAGATCTCAAAGATCAGGTTCGGACTGTCTTTATATTCGGAGGCGATCAGGTCAAAGAACGCTTTCGCTTCCTCCTTGTGCTCGTTCGGATCGCTGTCTTCCATGATGTGCCAGTCCACCAGCACATACATGTCCGCGGCGATAGCCGCGTCAATGCCTTTGCGTACCAGTTCCAGGCTTGAGTTCTTCAGTTTCTCATTCTCGCAGTACTGTTCCGAGTACATGGCCAGACGGACCAGATTGCCGTTCCAGTCCTCCGTAACCTGCCTGAACAGCTTTTCGCTCACCATGGCCGGATACCAGATCAGTCCGTGGGTACTCACGCCCCGCAGCTGCACTGCCTGCCCGGCGGTATCCGTCAGCTGCGTCCCTTCTACCCGCAGCCGGCCGTTCGCGGAAGGTCTGGCTGTTTCAGCTGCAGCCGTCTCCGCGCATGTCGGAAGGATGGCGCACAGCAGCAGGATCGCGCAAAGAACCGCTGAAATCAGTTTTTTCATGGAGCGGCCGGCCTCCTCATCCGATTCTTGGGCTTCAGATTTGTTTTGCTTTGGGCTGTTGTGGCCCGTTTGCGATGTTTTTCCCCGGTCAGCAGCATCACGGACCTGGCCGGAACATAGGCCCCCGTCTCTGTCATCCGGCCGTACGGAGAGGATGCCGCTTCCGTCCGCCACTGGAATCCGGCCGGAAGAATCGGCAGCTGGTACTCATGATCCTCCCAGTGCGCGTTAATGGCCAGATAAATGAACGTATCCTTTTTCGTTCCGAATTTCTTGCGGTCTTCCGCCCACAGGCAGGCAATCGTCAGCGTATGCTTGTTCCAGTCATGCTCCCAGGGGGTCAGTCCGTGGAAGGAAAGCTCCGGATAGCCTGTCCCGTTATGCCCGAAATCATATTGCCGGGCATAAAGAACCGGATGCCTGTGGCGGAAGGCGATCAGTTTTTTCACATACTCAAACAGTTCCCGGTTCTGTTCAAGCATGCTCCAATCCAGCCGGGAAACATCGTTGTCCTGGCAGTATGCGTTGTTGTTGCCGTATTGGGTGTTGGCAAACTCGTCGCCGGACAGCAGCATCGGAATCCCCCTGCTCATCAGCAGCACCGTCAGCATGTTTTTCATCTGACGAAAACGCAGGTCCAGTATTTCCGGGTTCCGGGTTTCCCCCTCCTGTCCGCAGTTCCAGCTGAAGTTATCATTGCTCCCGTCCCGGTTATCCTCTCCGTTGGCTTCGTTGTGCTTCCCGTTGTAGGAAACCAGGTCATACAGGGTAAACCCGTCGTGGCACGTGATAAAATTGATCGAAGAGAACGGTCCCCGTCCTGTATAAAGGTCCGGTGAACCGCTGATCCGCTGCAGCAGTTCCGGCGCGCACCGGTCCTCCCCTTTGATAAACCTGCGGACGCAGTCCCTGTATTTTCCGTTCCATTCGGACCAGCGGTGCCAGGACGGGAAAGTGCCCACCTGATACAGTCCGCCCGCGTCCCAGGCTTCGGCGATCAGCATCGTGGTCCCCAGCACAGGATCCCGCGCCAGCGATTCCAGCAGCGGCGGGGCAACCAGCGGCTCGCCGTTTTCACCCCGGGTCAGGATGGAGGCAAGGTCAAAGCGGAATCCGTCCACATGGAAATTGGCTACCCAGTAGCGCAGACAGTCCTTGATCATGCTCCGGACCACCGCGTTATTGCAGTTCATGGTGTTTCCGCAGCCGCTGAAATTGTAATAATACCCGTCCTGTGTCAGAAGATAATATGTCCGGTTGTCAATCCCCCGGAAAGAAATGATCGGTCCATGTTCATTGCCTTCCGCCGTGTGGTTGAACACCACGTCAAAGATCACCGAGATTCCGTTGCGGTGGAGCAGCCGGATCGTGTTCCGCAGTTCGTCCGCTTCCATCCCAAAAGGTGCAGATGCGGCATAGCCGGCTTTGGGGGCGAAGAAACCGACAGTTGAATATCCCCAGTAGTTCAGCAGCCTGTTCCCGCTGATTTCCCGCTCGTTTTCAAACTCGTCAAACTCAAACACCGGCATCAGCTCAACACAGTTGATGCCCAGTTCTTTCAGATAGGGGATCTTTTCCGTAAGTCCGGCGAAAGTGCCGGGATAGCGGACGCCGGAAGAAGCGTGCTTTGTGAAGGACCGGACATGCATCTCATAGATAACCAGATCATCCTTGCTCACCCCCAGGGGCGTGTCCCCCTGCCAGTCATAATCGTCCCGGATAATCTGCCCCCGGTGAACAAAGTCCGAACCGGTCTGTTCCCGCCGGCCCCACACGGAACGGCCGGAAATTGATTTTGCATAAGGATCGAGTACGACCTTGGACTTGTCAAACCAATAGCCGTTTTTCGGGTCCCAGGGACCGTCAAAACGGTAGCCGTATTCCACCGTCTCGATGTTCAGCCCGAAAACGAGCATGGTGTATACATCCCCGATCCGGAAACTGTCCGGAAACGGGATCTCAATAAAAGGCTCCGCCTGTCCGTGGTGATACAGCACCAGTGTGCATCCCGTGGCGTCCTTTGAGTAGACGCTGAAGTTCACCCCGTCTGCCAGGAGCGTGGCGCCGAAGGGAAACACCTGGCCGGAACGGTATTTCAGATCACCGATCTGATGAGTCGGAAAAGTATCGGCTCGACGTATTCCGTGCATCGCTTGTCCTCCTGAATCAGGTCATATTCTGTTGATTCCTTTTGTATTATCGCAGATAATCGGCTTCATGACAAGCGGTTTGTGCTGAAAAGCAATCCGCCGGTTCTGTACCCGAACCGGCGGATTGCTTATGTTTTTTCTGTTTTGTCAATTCCCAGCAGCATCCGGTCGTTGTCCAGCGTCCGGCCGCTGAGCTGGCGGAATTTATCCGTCAGGTCGCCGATCGTCAGACCGCTTCTTTCTGCGCCCGTCACGTCGTATATCACCTTTCCCTGATCCATCATCAGGGTCCGGTTGCCCAGGTCCAGCGCGCTCTGCATGTTGTGGGTGATCATCAGGCAGGTAATGCGGTTGTCGTCCACGATGCTCCTGGTCAGTTCCAGGACCTTTTCCGCCGTTCCAGGGTCCAGTGCCGCCGTATGCTCGTCCAGCAGCAGCACCTTCGGCGCCTGATAGGTCGCCATCAGCAGCGTCAGCGCCTGACGTTGTCCGCCGGAAAGCAGGCCCACCGGCTGGCGCATCCGGTCTTCCAGTCCCATGCCCAGCAAACTCAGCCGCTCCCGGAATGCCTTCCGGTCTGCCGCGGAGACCCTGCTCAGCCATCCGCCCTTGCCGGCGGCCAGCGCCAGGTTTTCCTCAATGCTCATGTCCGGCGCGCTTCCCCGCATCGGATCCTGAAACAGGCGTCCGATCTGCTTCGCCCGCTGATGCTCTGGCATCATGGTCACGTTTTTCCCGTCCAGCCATACCGTTCCGGAATCCAGCGGAAAACTGCCGCAGATCGCGTTGAACAAAGTCGATTTTCCGGCGCCGTTCGCGCCGATGATGCTCACAAAATCCGCATCCTCAATCTTCAGGCTTACGTCCGTAAGCGCTCTTTTCTCGTCCGGAGTCCCCGCGTTGAAGGTCTTGCAGACGTTTCTCAGTTCAAGCACCGTCTTTCCTCCCTTCCCGGGCCATCCGTAAGCGGCGGACCATCAGCGGCAGCTGCTGCCGCAGGTAGGGACCGGAAATCGCGATCACCACGATCACCGAGGAAACCAGTTTCAGCATGAACGCCGGCATATCCAGCCGCAGCGCCAGGCCGTATACCAGTCGGAACAGGAACGCACCCAGCACCGCGCCGACCGCGCGCAGCGGAATCGGCCGGTGCTTCGCGAAGAATACGCCGCCGATCAGCAGGCTTGCCAGCGCCACCGTCACCATGCCGCTGCCCATGTTTATCTCAAAATTCTTCTGCTGCTGCGCCATCAGGCAGCCGCTCAGACCGGTGAACGCGTTGGAAATGCAAAGGCCCACGGTCGTCGTGAACGTGGGATTGATGGAGGAAGAGCGTACCATGTCCGCGTTGCTGCCCGTCGCCCGGATAGCCAGCCCCAACTTGGTCTTCAGGAACCAGCACAGGAAAACCACGACAAGCGCAACGATGACCAGCATCACAATCAGCGTGCTCTGTCCGGCCAGCGGCGTATCTTTCAGCAGATCCTTCGTCATGGAGAAGATCGTCGGCACCTTGTTCATCGGCAAAGTTGCCTTGTTGCCGGTCAGCAGCATATTGATCGAATACAGTCCGGTGTTCACCACAATGCCGGCCAGCAGGCTCTGAACGCCCATCCGCGTCTGCAGCGTCGCGGTCACGAAGCCGGAAATCACGCCGGCCAGCATGGCGGCCGGCAGCGAAAGCCAGGGATACCCGGCAATCGCCACCAGCGCGCCCACTGCCGCGCCGAGGGTGAAACACCCGTCCGTGCTCAGATCGCACACATTCAGCATCGAATAGCTCAGGAACAGGCTCAGCACCGTCAGGGCATTCACCAGCCCCAGTTCCATCGCCGTCTGTCCCAGCGCCAGAAACTTATCCAAAGTCATAGGTTATCTTCTTTCTCATTCAAAACTCTCAGCAGTTTTGATCTCTTTCACCAAACGTGTGCGGGCCGAAGGTCCAGGGCGATCGGAAAGCCCTGGTCGCGCCCGCAGGCACGAAACATTCTTTCTCATTCAAAACTCTCAGCAGTTTTGATCTCTTTCACCAAACGTGTGCGGGCCGAAGGGGTTTAAGGGGGCGATCGGAAAGCCCCCTTAGAAACTCTCAGCAGTTTTGATTTCCTTCACCTGTGTGCAGAACGGTGCAAAAACTTCTTTGATGGTTTCGAAGTCGAAACCAACCGCCGCGCAGGTTTCTGTATTGACGGTAGCGGTACCGTTATCAAACGTCTTGACTGCCGTCTCTGCCGGCTTCGCGCCGTTCAGCAGAATCTCTGCGATCATGTCGCCTGTTTCCCGGCCCAGATTCGCATAGTCCACGCCGTATCCCAGGAACGCGCCGTTCAGGGCGAAGGAATCCGCGCCCGTGTAATGCGGAATCTTTGCCGCTGCCAGGTCTTCATAAATCGAGAGTTCCGCGCTCATGATCGTATTGTCCGTGGGGGTAAAGACCGCGTCCATCTCGTCACTGACGATGGCATCGACCGCCTGCATGACCTCGGCAGCGTTAGTGCCCATATATTCCTTCACTTCCACGCCCTTCGCGCCCAGGATCTCTTTCGCTGCGGCGATCGGCGCGGTGGAGGCGTCCTCAGAGGGATTGTACAGCAGGGCGATCTTCTTCGCGTCAGGATTGGCGGCGAAGATCAGGTTCAGGACCGCTGCGGTATCCAGATAATCGGAAGTGCCGGTAATGTTGGCTCCGGGAGCTTCCAGGCTCTGTACCAGTCCCGCGCCTACGGGATCGGAAACCGCGGCGAAAACCACCGGGATCCCGTTTTCCTCGGTCATGCCCTGCATCGTCAGGGCCACCGGTGTCGCCACGCCGACCATCAGGTCAACTTCGTCCATAATGAAGTCCGCGATGATCTGCTGCATCACACTGCCGTCCAGGTTGCAGTTGTCCTCGTTGATCTCAAAAGTCACGCCCTTGTCTTTCCCGATCTCGCCCAGCCGTTCCCGGATATTCTGGATGATCTGGTTCAGACTCGCATCGTCCACGAAGTTGCAGATACCGATCTTGTAGCTTGTCTTTGCTTCCGCCGAAGCCAGGGAAACCATGGAGAATACCATCATCAGGGAGAGTACCAGTGCCATCATCTTTTTCATTGTTTTGTCCTTCCTTTCTTAAATTAAAAGCCTCAGCGCGCTTCTCCCTGCGCGCTGAGGCGATTATTTCGCGGTGCCACTCAGCTTGACTCTTCCCTGTCGGGAAAGTCATCTCTTCATCACGTACCCCTGATACGTGCCGCCCTGATAACGGGTGCGTCCCCCGTCGCTTCCTACTCGAACCCTTTCGGAGCGCCCTCAGGAGCCCATTCACTTTCTCCGCACGCACCGCCGTTACACTCTCGGCGGCTCCCTGTACCGTGCTGCGGGAAAGCTACTCTTCTCCCTCACAGGTTTGCGAAAAGATTACCTTACTCCGGTCCGTTTGTCAACCTTCGGATTGTTCTTCGCCTGTTTTTCCATAAAATTCAAACAACGATCAGTTCGACGCCGTGTTTATTCGTGATCATCGGCAGCCTCCCGTCAGTCCGGATTACAGGACAATCAATGAAAGCCTTGACTTAAAGCTCACTTCATGGTTTAGTATCAGCACAGAGTATATTTGCCATCATTTTTCAGTCACAGGCCGACTCCCGTTATCTTCCGTGATCACTGGCAGAAAGCCGGCGCGGAAAACCGGATCATTTCAAAATAAATGAGGGGGCACAGTAAATGAAAACACTGTATCTGGAATGCAATATGGGCGCGGCAGGCGATATGCTGACAGCGGCCCTGCTGGAGCTGACGGAAGACCGTCAGGCCTTTATCGACAGAATGAATTCCCTCGGGCTTCCCGATGTTACAATTGAAGCTGAAAAAGCTGTGAAATGCGGGATTACCGGAACGCATCTGAAGGTCACAGTCAATGGCATGGAAGAAGAATCCGTAGATGCGGCGGATCATCACCATGACGATCATGAGCATCATCATGATCACAGCCACAGCCATCATCATGAAGAAGGGCATGAACACCGCCATCATGATCACGGACATCATCACCATGCCTCAATGACGGATGTCCGGAGAATCATTAACAGTCTGGATGTATCGGATCGGGTCAGGACGGATGCTTTGGCTGTATATGCCCTGATTGCCGATGCGGAGAGTAAAGTACACGGACGGCCGGTGGAGGAAATTCATTTCCATGAGGTAGGCACCATGGACGCGATTGCGGATGTGATAGGTGTCTGTCTGCTGATGGAAATCCTTTCGCCTGATCAGATTATAGCTTCTCCTGTTCATACAGGAAGCGGTTATGTCCGCTGCGCTCACGGTATCCTTCCGGTACCTGCGCCGGCTACAGCACTGATCCTGCAAGGCATTCCGTCCTATAGTGGACGGGTTAAGGGGGAACTGTGCACTCCCACCGGTGCGGCATTGCTGAAGCATTTTGTTTCGTACTATGGAGACCGTCCTGTCATGTCCGTTCAAGCTGTCGGTTACGGCATGGGGAAAAAGGACTTTGAGCAGGCCAACTGCGTGCGCGCTTTCTGGGGTAAAAGCGAAGGTACAAAAGAACGTATCGTCAAATTGGAATGTAACCTGGACGATATGACAGGGGAAGATATCGGATTTGCGATGGAGCAGCTTTTTCAGGCCGGTGCAAAAGATGTCTTTACACAGCCGATCGGGATGAAGAAGAATCGGCCGGGTGTGTTACTCTCAGTCCTTTGCATGGCAGAAGATGCGGACAGTCTGGCAGAGGCGATCATGAAACATACCACAACCTTGGGAATCCGTCGTCAGGAAATGACCCGATACACATTGCAAAGATCCGTGAAAACGGTCAATACCCCATATGGTGAAGTCCGGATAAAACAGGCCTCGGGCATGGGCGTGAAGCGATCCAAACCGGAATTCGATGATGTTGCCGCGATTGCGAGGAAGAATGATGTTTCTCTGAAGGAAGTCCGTAAAGCGATTAAGGATGCAGATCAGAAATAATCACTGCTTAATCTGGTCAGCAGAAAATCGACTGGCTGCGCGGTCCGTTCAATCCTTTTTTACAACGACAATAACCGATGCCATTGGGTGCCGTCATGCTGTGGCACGGGTTCATCCGGATCCGGCAGCATCCTCGTTCAAATTCGGATTAGTTTTCTTCCAGAATCCTCAATCCTTCATAATAATCCTGCCCCAGGATTTCCTGGGTCTTGGAAAAATCGTATTTTTGATGCAGCCGGTCTTGCACCTTCAGAAACTCTTTCTTCCCGTGATTCCGGATGTACAGACACTGCGCCTTGGCTGCATTCGCGCCGTCATTTGACGGAATATAGAATCCTTTTTCACAGGATTCCAGGCTGTCGCATTCATAGCATCCGTCGATTCCTTTTTCTTCACAGCACTTCACATTTGGGCATATTCCGTCCGGCGAGACGGTTGCATTAGAGCAGGTATTATAGCTCGTCCTGCAGGAGCCGCACCACTCACCAAGGAAGCAATGGTTGCAGGACAATCCGCAGTATGCAATCGGATCAACCCCTTTTCGGGCTGTTTTACACAACCTGTTCTTGATGCGCCGCATCGCTTCAATATGCATGATCCAGTGCCGGCTGAAGGGCATTTTGATTAGTCCCCGGATATCTTTTCCGCACCAGTACGCGATCAGCCATTTCGCATTTTCGTCTTCACTGACGCAGCCAGTATTTTGCAGCTTCGCGATCATCTCATCCCCGAATCCGCGCTTCAGATCGGAATACGGCAGCTGTTCCAGAATCTGATGGGTGGATTCCTTTACTGCCTGCGCATAGCGGTATAGTTCCTTTAAATCCGTTTTTTTCGAGAACTCAGCGATTTCATTCCCGGACAGCTCATTTCCCGTTGTAACGATCGGGGACTGAACCGTTTTGTCAAAGCCCAGTGCAAAAAGGATCTGCTGGTCTTCTGCGATCATTTCATGCGCCACGATGTCTTCGATCCGGAAGATATGCCAAATCGAATATGCGAGAGTCTTGCTATGATAGCCATCCGCACCTGCAAACGGCATTTGCCAGAACGCTTCTTCCGGAAAAGCATTCACAATCTGGGTAATCTGCAAAAACAGGCTTTCCCTGAGTTCGATCAGTTTGCTTATTCCATCCGAGAAAGTTGTTTCTTTCGAGATCAGCGTTTGCATCTCTTTGTTCATCGCAGCCCAGTCTTTATCCATGACATTCTCCCTCCAGATCGATTTTTGACTGTCCCCCGCACACACACCTGTCAGTCTTTTTGCTTGCAAAATAATCTTTAAACTTTTTGGTGAAGCCGGATGGGTTTCCCGGCTCCAATGATAGCATATTCTCGGGGTTTTTACAGAAAAAATTTTCACCGCCGGCATTTCCCTGCATCCGCCCCATTTCCTCTACCGCGTCTTCCAATTCCAGGTACATGTATGTGTTTATCGTCACGCTGATGTCGCTATGGCCCATCAAGTACTGTAATCTCCGTCAAATGATGATTGGAAATTCCATCTGGATATCAAAAGGCTCATCTCTGACACAAGATGGTATCGGATGTGTACTCGGTCTGAAGCCCATCGCCATGTAAAACGCAATGGTCTCCTCAGCAGAACAGCAGGAAGCATACAATGCCTCCGCTCCTCGGCTTTTTGCGTAGTCAGTGACGGTTTCAATCATCTGCCGACCGATTCCGTGCCCTCTGTAATCACGGGATACATGAAAGCTGTCGATGATCATACGGTTTTCGTTCAGTTCCGGCATCAGCATGATTTCGCCGACAACCGTACTGCCGTCAAACGCGCAATAAGTGATATATTGTCCCGAAAGAATCTCTGATGCTTTTTCCCGTTTCCGTTCAGGAGACCATGTTTCGGTAAAGGGATTATTCTTCAGAACAAGTTTACCGTTTTCAATGCGGTAAACGTTCTTGACCTCCTGAAACCGATCAAACGAATCCATAGAGAACTCGGTGAAATTACTTTTGTCCGCCGGTTTGATTTCAATATTGATTTCCAAGTATTGCTTTTCTCCTTTTTACTTATCGGTAAACGTTTTGACTTCTGTTAGTTGTTGATCCTTACCCTTCCTGCTACCTACACTCCTCGCGAAGCACACCGCCAGCAGCATCCCCATGGCGATCCGTGGGGACGCTGCGCCCATAAACTCAACGAAGCTCTTCATCTCAGTCATACTCCTTCTGCTTCAATACCCGCTCTACCGGCACCCATCCAATGTGCTTTGGATGATCCCCGGAGGGCGTTGTCAAAGCTTCGATTTCCTGGTAATCGTCAACCCGTACCGTATCCCAGGCATGGATAATCCTGCCGTCCCCAAGGCTGATGCCGCAGTGCCCCCAGTTGACCGGACCGTCCGGACCCTGGCAGATGCAATCATAGAAGACGAACGCGCCTCGCTCCGGTTTGCCCTGACGCGTTCCGTCAGCATAGAGCAAAGCAGACTCCTTCGCGGAATCCCCGCCGAAGATCTCAATTCC
>Ga0310786_10011247_pt1 | contig 11178 bp, 8 predicted proteins | sample AusTroGonzalo_MG_FD_203881 | JGI IMG/M metagenome (GOLD analysis project Ga0310786, IMG submission 203881) | Bovine rumen microbial communities from tropical cattle in Woodstock, Queensland, Australia - Gonzalo_03 (v2) (version 2) | ecosystem: Host-associated > Mammals > Digestive system >...
GCGGCCAACATTGAAAGATGCCTCACTGGAGATGATGTTTTCATATTATCTGCCAACTACCGCCCGTAGCGAAAGCCAGGAAAACTTGACCAGACCGTAGGCATAGCGTCGCCAGAGACGTCCCGGCTCCTGGATGATGCGGTATATCCATTCAAGACCGCTCTTCTGCACCCAGCGCGGCGCGCGCTTCACCCTGCCCGCAATGAAGTTGAACGTGCCGCCGATGCCGATCACCACCCCAGCGTCAATCTTGCCCAGGTTGCGCCCCATCCACAGTTCCTGCTTGGGGTTGCCAAGGGCCACGAAAAGGATATCGGGCTTCGCAGCATTGATGCGCGCGACGATTTCCGGCTGGTCTTCATCAAGCTTCACAAAAGAATCGTCGATGCCGGCAATTGGTAGTTGGTAGTTGGTAGTTGGTGGTTGGTGGTTGGTAGTTGGTAGTTGGTGGTTGGTGCCACTGGGACAACGGGCAGCTTGCCCGTTGGCAAAGTCCAATTTTGCGAAAGCCTCCTCAATAGCCTCCCTATCGCCGCCCAGCACATAGACCGATAGGCCCTCTTCGGCGCAACGGCGGCAAATCGCCGGCACCATGTCCGCACCGGTCACGCGTTCCGGCAGCGGGTTGCGCAACAGTTTCGACAGCAGTACGATCGGCATGCCGTCGGCCGTCACGAGATCGGCGTTCTTGAGATAGCCCCACAGCTCGTCGTTCCCGCCAAACGGCCATCCACTAACGGCGTTGGAGACGAAATCCACATTGAGCGTGGCAACGAATTTAGTTGATGGTTTCTGGTTTCTGGTTTCTGGTTTCTGGTTTCTGGTTTCTGGTTCCGAGTTTCGTGTTTCGAGTTGAGCCACTGGGACAACGGGCAGCTTGCCCGTTGCGTGTTGCTTCGCGAAGGCGATGATGCGTTCTACCGCCTCGGACTCGGTGACCTTGGCGACGGGGATGCCAAAAAGATTGACTACATGGTAGGGCGCGTTGTCCTCAACGCGCCGGGCGGCGGCTTGGGGACAAGCCGCCCTACCATCGATCAGATCAACAATCCCTCGCGCATGGTCTGCCCACGAGAACTTCTTGACGTGCTCCATCCCGCGCGCGATGCGGGCTGCCCTGTCCTGTTCCGGCTCGGTAACGAGCCGGCGAAGCGCATCGGCAATTTCCTCAACGCGCTCCGGGTCGAACGTGATCGCCACGTCGGCCGCGATCTCGCCCAGCGACCCGTTGTTCGAGCAGGCGCAGGGCACGCCGCGCGCCATCGCCTCGACAAGCGAAAGCCCAAATCCCTCAAAGAGGCTCGGGAACACATAGAAGCCTGCCTCTTTCCACAACGTCTCGATGTCTTCGACAAAACCCGTGAACCGAATGCAATCGGCATGCGGGGACTTCGCCGCCGCGTCATGCACCACTTCCGCGTCCTTCCAGTCTGCCCCGGCTATCACCAGCGGATGCGCTTCGGCGAGTGCGCGCGGCAGTCTGCCGTACGCTTCGATAAGCCGCACATGGTTCTTGCCCGGATGCTCGAGGCGGGAAATATAGAGGAGCGTGCTTGGTGCTTGGTGCCTGGTGCCTGGTGCTTGGTGCTCCAACTCCGCACGAGGCACTAGGCACCAGGCACCAGGCACCAACCCGTTGTAGAGCACCGTCACATCCTCTTCGCGACAATGCCAGAAACGCACCATGTCGGCCTTGGTCGCGCCGCTGACGGCCACGAGGTGCTGCGCGCGCTTGGCAAAGAAGGGAAGAACGTGCGCCAGATAGAACATCCTGAGGCGCGAATACTTGCCAGGAACATGGAAGTTCGCGAGATCGTGCACGGTGGCCGTGGTCGGCAGGGGATACCACGCGCACACGCGCCGGTTGGCCGCGCAGATGACGAAACCGTCGAATGCCTTTTTGTGCCTTGCTATCCAGAACGGCAGCACGAAAAGATGCCACAGCATGGAGAACGCCGGACGGCGGGTCCAGCGCGGGGCGGAGATTAGGCGAGAATCGCTTTGGTTTCCAAGACTTCCCTGATTTCTAGAAGTGCTAGAAGTTCTAGAAGTTCTAGAAACGCTAGATATTCTAGAGGAAGTGCTAGATGTTCTAGAAGTGCTAGAAACGCTAGATGTTCTAGAGAGGGAAGGGATTTCCGTCACCCCCGGCTCGACGAGCAGCGTCAGTTCATGGCCCAAGGCGGCCAGTTCGCGCACGACCTCCCGAACGTACACCGAGATGCCGCTTTTCCCCCCGTCGTAGGGGATGCATGACACCAGCAGCTTCATGACAACGCTATGTCGCCGAACAGCGCGTGCAGCTTGTCGCCGGTGACAGGCTTCGACATGATCTTGGCGAAGAGGCTTATGTCGTAGGTAGAACCCACGTCCACGTCGGCCGTGACGGCGACGACGGGAATTTCGGCGAGCCGCCGGTCCTGACGCATCGCCTCGGCGAGCTGCGTGCCGTCCATCTTCGGCATCCACATGTCCGTCAGCACCAGATCCGGTACCCATTCCTTCATCACGTCAAGCGCGTCCTCCCCGTTTTCCGCGTAGCGAATGTCCTTGATCTTCATGTTGGCGAGGTGAATGCCCAGAATCTTGCGGTTCATCACCATGTCATCGACGATCAGCACGCGCTCGGGCAGCACCAGCTGGATGGCGTGCTCCGCCGCGCGCGCCGCCGACGAGACGTCCACCACCTCGAGGTCGGGGATGTCGATCACGAACGTCGTCCCCTTGCCGATCTTGCTCCTGGCGGAAATCGTGCCGCCCGCCGCATCGACCATGCGTTTGACGATCGGAAGCCCCAGTCCCGTGCCCTTGATCTCGCCGGCGCTGGATTTCATGCGGCTGGCGATGTCCTGCACGAACGGATTGAAGAGCTTCTTCATCTTCTCTTCGGAAATGCCGCAACCGGTGTCGCTCACCTCCAGGTGGATCGTGCGCGTGTCCACGATCCAGTCCGCCTTGACCTTGATGGACCCGACCTCCGTGAACTTCGCGGCGTTGCCCACGAGGTTGATGAGAATCTGCCGCATGCCCTGTTGCGCCAGTCCAACGGTCGGGATGTCCTTGTCCTTGGGCATCTCGATGACAAGCTTCACGCCATGCCGCCTCACCCGATAGCCAAAGATCGCCGGCAGCTCGCGCAGCAGCTGTCCGATGTCGCAGGCGCCGGAACGCATGTCCATCGCGCCGGCATCGAGCTTCGAGAGGTCGAGAATGTCGTTGATGAGCTCGAGAAGGGCGTTTGCGCTCATGAGGATACCTTCGGTGTACTCGCTGCGATGCGCATCGTCGATACCCTTCTGCGACAGGAACTCCGCGAAGCCGATCACGGCGTTGAGCGGCGTCCTGAGTTCGTGCGACATCATGGCGAGGAAGCGTGTCTTCGCCTGCGCATGATCCTCGGCCTCGGCGGCGGCCTTGTTGGCGCGTTTCGTCTGGCGTACGAGCAGGGCGATCATGATCGAGCCGAACAGAAGAACGCCCAGGAGCGCGCACGAGACGACGACGGCGATGACGTGCGTCAGCTCTTCCTTGGTCATGCCGAATATCTTGTGGGTGACCTGGCGCTCGGCGGCGGCCTTCATGAACAGTTCCTGCATGTAGCTCGCGTCGATGCCCATGGCCGTCTTGTGGAGAATCGAGACGAGCTCCTGCGGCACGTACTTGTTGGCGAACATTTCGAAGTCGAGGTAGTCGTTCTCGGCCTTGTAGAATTCGGCGACGGTCTGCGGCACCGGCATGGCAAATACAGACTTCGCGCCGTACGTCGCCTTCTCGGCGGCGGCGGGGAACGGCACCCACAATTCGGTTTCGCCGCGCAGGAACTTCGCCTCCGCCGTCTGGATGCCTGTCTGCTCCTGCGGCACGATCTTGAGCCCCGTCCTCCGGGAGAGCTCGGCCGTGAAGGCACCGACGAGCCCCATCGGGCGGCCGTCTCTATCGAAGATCGAGAGCGGCCACGGGGAGAAGTCGATGACGACCGGCTTGCCGGACTTCACGCGTGCGGAGAGCCACTCCGCTTCCTTGAGCGTCAGGGCGGCCATCTCGCGGTGCGCACCGTAGTGGTGCTCGCTGATCATCCGCATGTACTTCGGAAGGTCGTCGCACACCACATCGAGCGCGTGCTCAAGATCCTCGAAGATGTCGTTGCGCTTCAGCGACGCGCAGATGTACATCGGATGCGAGGCATAGAGGTGCAGCGGCGTCTCCTTCGCAAGTTCCGGCATTTCGACGTCCACGCAGGCGTCGATCTCGCCCTTGAAGTACGCCGCGATCATCGCGCGGTCGGTGTGGTACTCCTTCCACGAGATGTCCAGCGCCCCATCCTGGATCTGCCGCTTCACCCGCTCCGCGCTGACGGAGTTGGCGAGCATGCCGACCCTCATTCCAATCCATGTCGAAGGCTGTCCAGGCTTGTACTTGCTTCCGGGATGCGCCCAGAGATAGACGCGGAGCATGCCCACGGGCGTGTGCGGATAGTGGAACTGTTCGCGGCGCGAGGCGGCGAAGCCAAGGCCGCCTATCAGGTCGAGCCTTCCGGTGCGCACGTCCTCCACGCTCTCGTCGTAGCCGCCATAGACGTAGTCCGGCGTCCAGCGCGTGATTCCGCATATCGTCTTCATCCACTGCGCAAGCGCACCGGACTTCTCCCCGTCCGGCGTCACTTCGAAGAGGTCGCCTCGGCTGTAGGCCGCCACGCGCACGCGGTTCTTCGGCTTCGGGATGCCAAGAAGCTCCTCGCGCCAGGCGTCGATGTGCTCGATGTGGTCGATGTAGCAGTCGCGCCATTTCCTGTTCAGCAGCTCGAACAGCTCGGGCTTGTTCTTACGCACCGCAAAATACACGTTGCGTGCCCCGATCGGGACGATCTCGACAAGTCCCTCCGGACGCTTGCTGAACGGGGTGTAGAGGAAAAGGACGTCGATCTCGCCCTCGCGCAAAGCCTTGACCGCACCTTCGCTCATCGGGTACTCCACATACTCCGGCGTGAGCTTGGCATGTTCGAAGTAGTCCTCCCTGTCCCTGTTCTGTCCCTGAGAGACGGGAGAGTAGCCTATGCGCATCCTCGGCCAGTCGGTGATCTTCGTCGACATCAGCTCGATGGCGCGGGACGGCATGGCGTACAGCGCGAAGTGCATGCGCCCCATCGGCTGAAGCGGGAAGTTGTAGTCCTTCAGCAGAGTCGGCGTCCGAAACGCCGAGCAGATGACATCGGCCTCCTCCGACGATACGATGTTGTCGTCGCCGCCCTTCACGTGCTCGACCTCCAGCCCGGAAGTCTTCAGCACGCAGTCCATTATCCTGCGGCAGAACATGACATCAGACGCCGCCCAATGGTCCAGTTCCGCGCTCCTCACGCAGTCGGCGACTTTGACGACTTCGGCATGTAGAATGAAGAATGTAGAATGAAGAATGAAGATCGGTAATAGACGTTTCATCATATTTGCCTATGAGTTGGTGGCAGGCCGTACGTTTCCCTAGAACTTCGCGTCCGCCACGGTGGGCACGATCTCGAACACGCGACTGACCTTGGTGATGTCGAATACGATCTTGGGACCGGGCTGCAGCGCGGCCAGCACCACTTTGCCGCCGCCGGCCTTGGCCTTCTGCAGCACCTGCACCAGTACGCCCAGCCCGCTGGAGTCGATGTGCACCATCTGGCTCAAGTCGAAGAGCACGTTGACGCCTTCGGTGATCTTGCCCAGGACCTCTTCGCGGAGACCCGGCGCCACGGCCGCGACAAGACGGCCTTCCACCGCCACCTTGAGGGTCTTCCCATCTTCCTTTATTTCCCAGCTCATTGTCGTATCCTTTCGTTTGGGTTCAATTGAAAATCTGCCAATCCCTCTTGAGCGACGCGGACAGGGGTTGCCGCGCTTCCACGATGGGCCTGAGACGTTCCAGGATGCGCATGATGGGATCGCGTCCGATCGTGCGCAGCTCGCCGAGCGTTCGCCGGCGGGCAAGCCAGCGAAGGGCGTTGAAGAGGTTTCGGGAAAGGCCAGGATCGTCCGCTCGCCGTGCGGCGCAGAAGATATCCTCGCATGCCGAAAGCCAGACCGTGCGCGCGGCTTCCCAGTCGCATACGCCATCCGTGCGCGGACTTGTTTTCCATTCCGCCGCCTGCGCATAGAGTCCGTCGCCCAAGGCCGACACGCGATCTGCCAGACGCCAAGCGTAGGCACGACGCGCGATGAGCCGCGCATCGCCCGCGCCCAGCACGCATTTGTTGATGTTGCGCACGATGAAATCTCTTTCCGGCGACATTCGACATTCGACGACCGTCGCCCCGAATTCATTTATGGCCTCACCGTTTTTACAATTTTCATTTTCAATTTTACATTTTGCCAGCATGAGTCCCATGCCGCGATTCATCATCAGCCGCGCCGCTTCAGTCCATGGGATTTTGGATGCGTCGATGCGCCTGATGGCGGAAAAGAGCGTCTTGCCCCCCTTCCCGGCGACGTCGAAGTATCCGCGCACGAGTTCCTGTATCATCAGGCGCTTCTCGTCGTGCTTGATGCGCCACGGCGTGCGGACGGTGAAATCCACGTCGATGCCGATCTTCGCGGTCCATTCCTTCGAGATTGGCTCCAGCGCGGCGGCAATCGCCGCGATCTCGGCGGCGGAAGCGCCATCTTCCGTAATGGCGAAGAAATCAAGATCGTTGGACAGGCGACATCCTTCAATGACGCCGCCCTCGCCCCGCCCGTATCCGCCGCCCAGCACGACGCCGGCGAGCCGAGGGATGCGCATCGCGTCGATGGCCTTGCCGATTCGGGCGACGGCATCCGCGACGATCGCGTCCACGACGGGCGAATCGATGGCTACGAACCGGCCCATCAGCGCCTCCTCCCGTGCGAAGCGCCCTGCAGGAAACGCCACAGGCCACGCAGCCAGCCGCCGCCTTCACCGATGCGGCGCGCGATGCCGGGTTCCTCGATGTCGGTCCATTCGCCGGTGGCGGCGTCAATGACATGGGATCCGGCCACGATCTTGTCGATCAGCTCCAGTCCGGGACCGATGAACGTGTTGTCGCAAATGATCGTGCGCGCGATGTGCGCATTTTCGCTGACGAACGAGCCTTTGCCGACGATCACGTCGCCGTCCAGCCGAACATTGCGCGCACACCACACATTATCCTGTAGAAGCACCGGGCCTTTCACCTCGGTGCCACGTTCCATCACCACGTTCCTTCCGAGATGTACGCCCTTTTCGACGGAATAGCCGGGCAGGGTGAAATCATCCGGATTGTGCAGAACGGCGAAGTTCATCCGATACCACGCCATCGCGTCATGCGCCACGAACCCGTGCGGCACGATGCGCATCCAGCGTCCATCCTGGCGTTGATACAGCCCGGGCGGCGTCTCGGCGCATTCGCCTTCGCCTAGCGGCTCCAGGCGCATGTCGTTCGCAAGATGCCCGGTAAGGTACAGCCCCCATGCGACGAGGAGACCGTCCTCGATGTTCTGCGTAAGCGGCGTAGGGCAATGCGCGAGGTCGTCCAGTCCGTGCGGCGGCTCGCCCGATCCCTTCATGTAGAACACCGGGTAGCCGGTGCTCGTGATTTCGCTGAAATCTGCCGCCACCCGCTCTGAAAAGCGCCAGTCGATGACTTCGGTGAACAGTACGCCGTACTTCTGGGCCCGTTCGAACGCATAGTCGATGAAGCGTCGCCCGGCGAGCGGCATTTCCGCCGCGCTTGTGCCGGGGAAGAAGTTTTCAAGCCAGGCGTTGCTGGGCAGCGAGGGCACGAAGATGATGCTGGCCATCAGTACGCTCCCTTGCCGCCGATGATCGCGGGGATGGTCTTGAGCAGGATCACGACATCCTTCCAGATGCCGGGCGCCAGGATGTACTCCTTGTCGAGGCGTACCTGCTCGTGGAATGGAATCTCGCTGCGGCCCTTGATCTGCCAGAGGCAGGTGATGCCCGGGATGACGTCCAGCCGCTTGCGGTCTTCCAGCGTATATTCCTGCACTTCGGAAGGAACGGGAGGACGGGGTCCCACGAGACTCATGTCTCCTATGAACACGTTCCAGAGCTGCGGCAGCTCGTCGAGACTGGTGCGGCGCAGGAAACGGCCCACTTTCGTGATGCGGGGATCGTCCTTCATCTTGAAGATGACGCCATCCTTCGACTCGTTCCTCCCTTTGAGGCCGTCCTTGAGAGCTTCGGCGTCCTGCCGCATGCTGCGGAACTTGTAGAAATTGAAATGCCGCCCGTAGCGTCCCACGCGAACCTGGCTGAAGAACACCGGTCCCGGACTTGAAAGCTTGACGGCGATGGCGATGGCCAGAAACACCGGCGCGAGCAGGATCATGCCCAGCGCGCTGGCGATGATGTCGATCGCCCGCTTGACGACGTACGAACCGAGCACGGTCAGCTTCCACGCCTTGAGCCGAAGGCTGCGGCGCGTGTTGCCGTGCGTGCGCGATGCCAGTTCCCGCACCAGCTGGTCGAGGTCGGCATCCTTCGTTCTGTCGAGAAAGCTTTCCATCTTACAGCAGTTTCGACAACTCGTTGAGTCGTTCGATCAGTTCTCCGGCCTGTGCGGCATCCTGCAGCTGCGCGACCTTGCGCAGCTGGATTGCGACATCGGCCATTTCGTTGTCCCCCGCCGCAAGCGCATTGCCCTTGACGGTATGGGCGACACGGTCGAGCTGCGGCCAGGCAGAGCTGGTCAGGGCAGTCGTGGCCTCCATGATCTTGACGCGAACGGACGAGACATATTCGCCGTATATCTCGTTGACCACGTCGGCATCGTCGCCGAACTGTTCGTTCAGGTAGGTTTTGCAGCATTCCTTCATTTCGTCTCCTCTGCGTTTCCGTCGTTTGCTTTTATGAAAAAGGATGTTTCGTGGAGCGTCCCGAAGCTCTGACGCTGGATGCCATCGCATAGTTGACGCATCATGAGCCGTCCGCGTCCGCGCCCGCTCATCCCGTTGTTCAGCAGGGCGAACGTGGTGTCCGCGTCACCGGCGGCGACCTTGAGGCTGGGCGTCGGACGACCGTGGTCCCAGACGGTCAGCTCGGCGTGTTCGCGGCTGCGGCGCAAGCGAAGGCTCACCACGTCCCTGCGACGCTGCTGATCGTCGAAGCCGTGGTCGTGGATGTTCATCAGATGCTCTTCCAGCACCAGCTGGATGCGGGTGACGAGATCGGCCGGCCAACCCTCGTTGGCGCACCATCTGCCGCAGTCCTGCGAAGCGGCATCGACCTGTTCCGGAGAAAGCGTCAGCGTCGCCTCGTATATCCCCGGCAGATGCCGCCGGACGCCAAAGATGACGATCGACACGTCGTCCTGCTGCTTGGTGTATCCAAACTCGTTGCAGGCCGCCGAGAACTTGCCCAGGATGGACATGATGGAACCGTGCCGGCTGTCGTCGATGGCCAGTTCGCCGGCGATCTTCCTTATCATCTCGGCCGGCATCTTCTCGCGGCCTTCGTCGTCCTTCGAAAACTCGTAGAGCCCGTCGGTGAACGCGGCGCAGAAGGCACCCTGCGGAAGGTTCACCTGCACGATGTCCGCAGACGTGTAAACCGTGTCCGGCATGAGGCCGATCGGCAGTCCGCCGCGCTTGTCCGGATTGAGATCCTCGACCTGCATGGTTGCGGGATTGAACAGGCGAATGTCCGGCGCGCCGCATACGATGTACGCAAGCGATCCGCCGGTGGGGGCGTCGGTTCCCGGATCGCGCACGGCAGGCGGCGCATATACCGCGATCACGGCCGTCATGTACGAAATGTCCGTGAAATTGGCACGGAAGAACTTCTGCAGTTCGTTGGCGATGCACCCGATCATCGAAACGTCGCTGTCGTGCGCATGCGTACGCACGACCTGCCGCATGAACGCCTGCACCGCCATCATCACCAGCGCCGCGTTCGCCCCATGGCCCTGGATGTCGCCCAAGGCAAACAGCCATCGGTTCGCGTCGATCTGCATCGCCTCGTAAAGGTCGCCGCTTACCGATTCGTGCGGACGCCAGAGCGTGGTGTAGAAGCAGCGGTCGTCCATCATGGCCCGCACCGGCAGCATGCTGCGCTGCACGTGGGCCGCGAGACGCAGGGACTGGCGCTGCTCGGCCACCTGGCGTTCCACGAACTGCTGGATGCGCCGCGCCCCCACGACGCGCTGAAGGCGCTTGATCAGCACTTCGGTTCCGGCAGACTTCGGAAGATAGTAGCTCATGGGATCGCCGATGATCTTCTTCAGGAATCCGCTGCCTTCCTCGGGATCCAGCGCGGTCATGAAGAAAAACGGCATGGCAGGGTCTATGCCGCGCACGATGTCGCGGAACACAAAGCCGTCCATGTCGCCCATCATGATGTCGGAGATGATCGCGCAGAACGCGCGGTGGTGCTGCTTCAGGATCGAAACGGCCTCGTCCACGGAACCGACCGCGATCGATTCGTATCCGGCCTTCTTCAGACGCGCGCATACCGTGAGCCGGATGAGCTTTTCGTCATCCAGAACCAGTATCTTCGCTTCGAATTTTTCGTGTGTTGCCATGATTTGCCTTCATCTCGCGGCAAAAGCCGCCTGTTGACGGCCAATAGTATAGCAAAACCCATGTGTTTCCACAATGGTTTTCGCGGCCCAAAACCGCGCCGCGAGGGTTGCGCAGACGGACGGAATGTGCTATCATACTCTCGCTTCGGGCGAAACCCGAACTAGAAGCGAAATCGAGATGGCAACAGAAATAACAATGAAGGACTTGCTGCAGGCGACGATCGACGAAGGCGCGTCGGACCTGCACATTCGCGCATTCATGCCGCCCGAGCTGCGTGTCCACGGCGAACTCGTGCCGATCGCGGACGAGGCGTTCCAGGCCGAGGACACCGAGAACCTCTGCCGCGAGCTCTGCACGCCCGAGCAGTACAACGAGGTGGAGCACCACGGTGGCGCCGACTTTGCCGTGTCGCACGACGACGGCACGCGTTTCCGCGTCAGCGTCTTCAAGGAGCGCAACCGCTGGGGCTGCGTGCTCCGCATGATTCCCTCGTCGCTGCTCACGCTCGAGCAGATCGGCCTGCCGCCGACGGTGAAGGAACTGCTGTTCAAGCCGCGCGGCCTCATCCTCGTGACCGGGCCGACGGGCTCGGGCAAATCGACCACGCTCGCCTCGATGATCGACGTCATCAACCAGGAGCGCGGCGTGCACATCATCACGATCGAGG